>Ga0307379_10007200_pt1 | contig 15162 bp, 13 predicted proteins | sample UN2MG_FD_202237 | JGI IMG/M metagenome (GOLD analysis project Ga0307379, IMG submission 202237) | Soil microbial communities from Risofladan, Vaasa, Finland - UN-2 | ecosystem: Environmental > Terrestrial > Soil > Coastal area > Acid sulfate soil | place: Finland: Risofladan, Vaasa | collected... | reverse complement strand
TTACGATTAGGGTGATTGCCCCATAACGAGATCATCGGCCAAATCCAAGAATATATCAAGGCAACTCTTTGGGTCAAGTTATACTTAACACTGTTTATTCCCGCTTGACAAATGTAAGGCTAATTTTACAATTATTGTGTGTTCAACCATAATGTTTGTTGATCCGCCACCTTTCTCAGTGAGACACTTTCTCCATGAACCCAATACACGATCTACGTAGTTTCATCTCAGTTCTCGATGAAAATGGACAAATAGTAAGAATTCGTCGATCCGTGAGTTTGGTCCACGAATTGGCGAATGTAGCTGCCGCTTGCCAACGGCAAGGGCGCGGCGCCGTCTTATTTGAGATACCTGAGGGGGCTGCCTGGCCGGTTTTTGCCGGTGCGGTAGGCAGTTCTACCCTGGCTGCACTGGCCCTGGATTGTGACGTTTCAGAAATATCCGCGGTGATGGGCCACGCTTTGGACCCGGTCAACGGTGTTGCTCCTCGTCCGGTTCAGGTGGCGGCCTGGCAACAAAACATTGTGACTGGTGAAAAAGTGGATCTTAATCTGATACCTATACCGACCCACGGCCTGCACGACGGTGGACCTTTCATCACCGGCGGGATTACCATCACCAAGGATCCGTCGAGCGGCCGGGGCAATCTCTCCTACAACCGCATGCAGGTGTTTGATCGCCGCACCATGGGTTTCAATGTCAACGAATGGCGCCATGTGATGCAATTTTATCGGGAGCGGGAGGATGCTTCAGCCCCCCTCGAGGTGGCCATCGCTCTGGGCGTCGATCCGGCCATCGAAATTGCCGCGGGCGCGCGCTATGACGATGACGAACTATTAGTTGCCGGGGCGATTCGAGGCGAAGGCGTTGCAGTTTGTAAGGGGACGACCGTAGATATCGATATTCCCGCCGATGCCGAAATCGTCATTGAAGGCCATCTCCCACCGCTAATCCGGCGCGAAGAAGGGCCATTGGCCGAGTTTCACGGTTATTACGGCGAATTGTGGGAAAGCCCGGTCTTTGAGGTTACTGCCATAAGCTACCGGGACCAACCGATTTTCCAGACCATCATTCCCGGCCATGACGAGCATATTTATATCGGTAATGTGTTGCCTCGCGAACCGCTGCTACTCAGGTTTGTTCGTCATGTTAGTCAGAATATAACCGGTTTGCATATTCCACCTTATGGCAATGGTTTTTCGGCGATTGTGCAGGTGGCTAAAAGCAATCCAGGCGAACCGAAAAATATCGCTCTGGCGGCTTTTGCCGCCCATGTCAACATCAAAAAGGTCATTGTTGTTGATCCAGATGTCAATATCTATGATCCGGCCGATGTCTTGTGGGCACTGACGAATCGCGTCGATTGGAGCCAGGATTTTTTTGTCGTGCCTGGTTCCCAAGGACACGAGATGGATCCCACGGCCAACGAACGCGGTGTGCATACCAAAATTGGCATCGATGCCACATATAAACCGGAACGACGGGACTATGGCGACCGGATTCGTTATCCAGATGTAGATTTGAGCGATTATTTACAGGCAGGTAAGGAGTAGTCCAATGTCCGTGCGATTTGCGCTTTATATGCAAGACAAACATAGCATGGCTTATGAGTTGGAAATGGCCCGTTATGCCGAAGAACGAGGCTTCACTGAAATCTGGCAGGCCGACACCCGCCTGGCCCGTGATTGCATCGTGATGATGAGCGCCTTTTTACTCTATACCAAGAAGTTGCGGATTGGATCTGGCATATTACCAATCTGGACACGAAATCCGGCCGTGATTGCCGCGACCTGGAGTAGTATGTGGGAATTGGGGGGGCAGGTGGACGGACGCGGCCGGGTCATGCTCGGTCTTGGCGCCTGGTGGGAACCCATTTCTAGCCGCGTGGGCGTAAAGCGGCGCAAACCACTTCTGGCGATGCGCGAACATGTGGAGGCTATCCGGCAGTTGTTCACCATGGAGGAGGTGACCTACCAGGGCGAATTTGTTCATCTTGACCGGATTAAGCTTGACGTCGCCTTTGGCGATACCTCCCCCCGCGACATTCCTATTTACATCGGCGCTACCGGTCCAAGAATGCTCGAACTTAGCGGCGAGATTTGTGAAGGCGTGGTCTTAAATTATGTTGTTTCGGTGGACTATATTCGCGAGGCGGTTAAATTGGTGGAGAAAGGCGCGAAAAAGGCAGGCAAGAGGCTGGCTGATGTTGATCGCCCGGAATTGCTTGTATGTTGCCTCTCGGATGACAACCCGGCCGCGGCGATGGCCGAAGGTAAAAAATTAGTGGCTTATTATCTGGCAACCGAACCCCATATCATGAAAGCCAGCGGGGTCAGTGATGAATTATTGGCCGAAGTGCAATCGATAATGAGCTGGCCGGCCACCGAGGAAGATTACGTCCGGGCAAGCGCAGTGATCCCTGATGAAGTCGTCCGCAATGTGATGGCCGTTGGCACGACAAAGGAGTGCCAGGACAAGGTGGCCGAATATATCGATGCCGGCGTAACCTGCCCGATTCTTTACCCTATGATGGATGATATTAAACCTGTTGTTGACGCCTTTGCAGATTGGGGTTCGTGAACCAGCTTATGTCCCCTGGAACCCTAAAATTAATCCGGGCCACCGGCAATCCATACGGAGCAGATGATAATGAACTGTTCCTATTTGTTGGCAACGTCACCATTGCGCCGATAACCGAGATTATCCCCGATGAGGGTGTTCTGCCGCCCCCACAGCGAGCAGATTTGTCTTCCCGACCTTGCCGGCTAAAAATCTTACACATCAACGATCTGCACGGTCATATTGCTCGTTTTACACAGCAAGAAGACCAGCCCATCCTATCTCGTATCGTCAGTCGCTTGCGAGATGTGCGCCGGCGGCACCGGGAAGATCCGGACACGGCCGTTCTGTTTATGTCGGCCGGGGACGACCTGGTAGGGGCTGTTTTTGATGAATTGATGGGGGCAGATTCTGAATCCTTTGCCTCACACGCCGGTTATCGGCTTTACTCGGCCGCGGGCATCGACGTAAGCGTTTTGGGCAACCACGACCTGGATCTGGGCACAAATCTGTTGGCCCAGGCGATACGTAGAGATGCCCACTTCCCGGTCCTGTCGGCCAACCTGGTTGGTTGCCAGCAGTTGGACGGCTTGTATTACCCGGCGGCTATCATAGTGACGAAAGGTATCCGGATTGGCGTTATCGGTTTGACCACGCCGGGCGGATTGCGCCACCAGCTAGAATCCAACTTACAGGTTGTCAATCCGGTCCGAGCCATTCACAATTTACTTCCGGTGGTAAGACCGCTATGTGATGTCCTTATCATTCTTAGTCACCTCGGTTATAGTCTGGTTGGTGGCCATGGGGCTTCTGTACGCGATGCGGGAGATGTGGAATTGGCCAAAAGTATACCCCGCGGCAGCGTTCATCTGATCGTTGGCGGGCACACGCACCACATCCTAAATGAGCAAGGTTTGACGGTTGACGACATTGTCAATGGGATCCCTATCGTTCAAGCGGGGAACCTGGGTCGATTCGTAGGCGAGGTAGATATTGTTATGCGCCAGAGTGGATCGGCTGTCACCAATGCGCGTCTTATCAGCACCGCCTCCCTGAGCGTCGACGAGCAATTTGAAAGAGAAAATGTCCAACCGCTGATGGATATTGCCCGCCCTCTTTTCAACCGCAAGCTTGGCCACGTAGCCAACAATCCAGATCTGAGCGGTTATGCGGTGCGGAACCATTTTGCGGCCGGTGAATCATCCCTAGCCAACTTTGTGGCCGATGCCCTGGTTGCCCGCTGCCGGCACAATCGTTATGACGTTGACCTGGCTGTGGTCGATGCTTCGGTAATGCGTCGTGGTCTGCCAATTGGCGAGGAGTTGACTTTCGGTGATTGGTTTGACCTGATGCCCTTTGCCGATGTGCTGCGGGTTTATTGGATCACCGGCCGGCAGCTACAGATGCTATTGCAAGATAATGCCTCACGTATCGACCTGCCGGGAGAGCCCCATACCGAACGTGGATTCGTCCACTTCAGCCGGCAGGTTCGTTATGCGATTATCACCGGCTCAAGCCGTATGGACATTCAGGTTTCGGATATAACCGTCAACGACGTGCCGCTTGATAAACAAATGGAGGAATCCTTTCAACTGGTCTGTAGTAGTTTTACGCGAGAATCGGCCGGGCAGTGGGAAAAGTATGCCCAACTCCGGCTGGGACTGCCCACCATGGATTTTAGTTTAGTGACCCATATGGACACGCCTCTGTTCCTACGTAAAGAATTGGTGGCATACATCGTGGAGAATGGCGGCGTGACTGAGGAAGGTGGCGCTGTTCGAGACGGCCGTTTGCGGATAATCGCCAAGGAGATGTAGATGTTGCAAGGATCAAGAGCAAATAACCATTCAGCTAAGGGATATCCTGATGGCGATGCCGTTGCCGTAACGTTGCTCTAACCTTTACGGAGAAGCGTTACCAGATATAAGGCCTAGTCATGACAAACACCCTAATCCTTCCGAAATATTTTATCGCCAACGCTAAAGAACGCCCCCTGGTAAATTGGGGCGTTCGTGTCGTCGAGAGCCAGATAGAGGCTGTTGGCCCAAACCCGGAATTGCGCAGCCGCTATCCCGAAGACTTGGTCCTGGATGCCTCTGACCAGATCCTTTCGCCCGGTTTTGTTAATGCCCATGTTCACCTATACGGGGTGCTGGCCCATGGCATTCCCTTGGAGAAAGCGCCTTCGGGCTTCTGGTCCTTCTTATACGACTTCTGGTGGCCGTTGGTTGAAGATGCCCTGGACCATGAGATGATAAGCGCTGCTACCGATTGGGTGTGCGTCGAAATGATTCGCAGCGGAATTACCAGCTTTTACGATTGCCTGGAAGCCCCTTTCGCCATCCCCGACGCGCTCCTAGCCCAAAAAGAGGTTGTGGAAAAACGCGGCTTGCGCGGCATCCTTTCTTTTGAGGCGACAGAGCGGGTTAACAAAAAGAACGGCCGCCTTGGGCTGCAAGAGAATGCCAAATTCGTGGAAATGTGTCAGAACGAAGGCGGGTTGGTCCAGGGGTTGATGTGTTTCCATACCACCTTTACCTGTTCGGCCGAATTCATCAAAGAGGCCTTCGCTATGGCCGGCGAGTTAGCGGTATTAACCCATATGCATTGCAATGAAGGCGTCCATGAGCCTGAATACGCGCTAAAGCATTTTGGAAAACGCACGATGGAATATTACGATGAGCTGGGCGTTACCGGGCCGGGGATGATGGCCTCCCAATGTGTCCAGTTATCAGGGAGAGAGCGGGCTATTATCGCCGAAAAAGACATCAAGGTGACCCATATGCCGCTGAGTAATTGTGAAGTGGGCGGCGGCATCGCTCCTATCCCCGACCAATTGGCCGCCGGGGTAACGGTGGGGTTGGGTTCAGACGGTTATATCAATGACTTTTTTGAGGTGATGCGCGGTGCATTTCTCATTCATAAGGCTTATCGCCAGAATCCCCAGGTGATGCCGGCCCAGGATGTCTGGTACCTGGCTACGGAAGGCGGGGCGCGGGCTATGGGCTTGGAAAAAGTGGGCCGCCTGGCTCCTGGCTGGTCGGCCGATTTGCAGCTTATCGATGGGACATTTCCCACCCCGGCCGCGCCTCACAATCTTTATGACCAACTACTGCTCTGGCGAAATAATACCCATGTCAAGGACGTGATGGTCGCCGGACAGTGGCGGGTGCGGGATGGCCTTGTGCTTCAGGCCGACCTGGGCACGATGCGGGATCGGCTCCAGAAAAACGCCGAGCGCATGTGGAAAAAAGCCAGGTAAGCAGCATATGGCTACGTTATTAGGGTACTATTCAATCACGCTTGATCTATTAAGGAGGTAACTAGAATGAAAACGACAGGCTTCAAGGGCCGGGACTTCCTGGCCGAGACCGATTTTACACCCCAGGAGATAAAGAGTATCCTCGCTGTGGCCGAGGAGCTGAAGTTAAAACAGGCCATGGGTGATTACCACGATGATATTTTGCGGGCAAAGACCCTCTTCATGATCTTCTACAACCAATCATTGCGTACCCGTAACTCCTTTGAAGCGGGGATGACCCAACTGGGCGGGCACGCTCACTATCTCGACCCCAGCAAAATATACCGGCCGGCGCTGGAGGGCAAAGAAGAAGCCTATAGTACAGAGCGTGTATCCGACGTGGCCCGCGTCCTGGATCGGATGGGTCATGCCATCGCCATTCGTTGTTACGGCGATCCTGTCGATTGGGAATATGGCGGGGCTAACGAATTATTAAAGGAGTTCGCCCGTTGGGCTGATATCCCGGTCCTCAATATGGAAGATGATATCTACCATCCCTTCCAGGGGTTGGCCGATATGCTCACCGTTAAGGAATATTTTGGTGGTTTCAAGGGCGTTAATTTCACCATGTCCTGGGCTTATTCCCCCAGCGTTCACAAGCCGCGGGCCGTGCCCCAATCGGCCATCTTATATGCCTCAATGATGGGCATGAATGTGACCCTGGCCCACCCGAAAGGCATGGAACTGGCCCCGGACATCATTCAACAATGCCAGGATTATGCCGCGGAGGAGGGCGGATCTTTTCATATCACTAACGATTTCGAAGAAGGTTTCAGTGGTGCCGATGTCGTGTACCCCAAGGCCTGGTGCCCACAGGTGTTTTTTAAACCCCCGGTTGGCGAAGATGACATGGAACAAGCCCAGGCCATCTTTGACCAGCACCAGGATTGGAAGGCCACTTCGGCTAAGATGGAGCTAACGGCTAAGAACGCTGTCTATATGCACTGTCTGCCAGCCGATCGCGGTTTTGAAGCTGATAATGAGGTCATCGATAAAACGGAAGGGCCCGGTTGGCGCTCCATCGTTTATGATGAGGCGGAAAACCGCTTGCATGTGCAAAAAGCCGTGATGAGCCTGGTTATGTAGCTTTCCTGGCGCTTTTCTCGAGGATTAACAGCTCTTCATGACCGGCGCGACCAACGGCCGATATGGACGGAATCTCATGAAGCTGTAAAATGAACCCCCGTTCGGCAAATAGTTCAATTATCGCCTGGGGTTGGACAACATAGGGCGGTCCACCGCTCCGCCAGCCGATAGGGAAGGCCAGGATGATATATTGACCGCCCGGTTTCAGTAGCCGGGCCACTAAATCGGCATATTCGGATCGGCGCTGGGGTAAGATGGCACAGAAACTGGTGTAATCCAGGACATAGTCATAGCGTCCATTCCACGTTGGCGGCAAGGAAAAGAAGTCTGCTTGGACAATCTCTACTGGGAAATCTGGATCTTCAAACTGGCGCATGGACCTGGCCGCTTCGACCGAAAAGTCTACGGCCGTGACCTCAAAGCCACCTTGGGCAAACAAACGCGCATCGTGGCCCTGGCCGGCCCCGAGTACCAACAGCTTGCCGGGTTCAAGAACTGCGCGCGCTACCAATTGCTGGAATACAGGCGTGGGTCCACCTAAGTCCCAGTGGAAGTTGTTACTCTTATACAGGGTATCCCAGAAATCTGAGGAATTGGGGTCAGCCATTATTCTACATAATACAATCCACGGGCAATAATTAGTGTAAGCCCGGCTCCAAGTATGAGTGATGGCGTGACTACCTACTACCCCGTTTTGTCGCCCAACTGTCATTCTGTGAATTGCAGATACGCTCAGATGGCTACTCTAAGATGAGCCAGGCGGCCGATGAATTCGTTGGGACCGAGTTCTATACTTTAATGACGGGTATATAATCCGCTGCCTGTTACCTGTTATAACAAGGGAGGCCTAACGATGAGCAATGAGATTGTCGATATCGGACTTTTTGGAATCGCTAATTTTATTAACCTGGCGGCAGCTCTCTTACTCATAGCCCGGGTTCGGGGAGCTGTCAGGATCGAGCGCGATCTGGGGTTAGCGATTGTGGTCATGATCGTGCCAGTTTTTCTGGGCATCGCCCATAATATTGCGGCCGGCCGAGAATTGTGGACGATCCTTTTGCCCTCTTTATTGCTCCTATTCCTCCTGGTTGAGTTGCTTCTTGATTACATTCTGAAGCTGGAGTTTAGGTACACCAGGTTGCTTGGGCCTTACTTGCTCACTTATTATCTGGGCTTGATGGCTATGATCGGTTACTCCTTTGGCATTGGCGATGTATTCGGTTTTGTGACCCTGGCCACCTACTTTATTAACCTGGCCGCAACCGGGTACAGCTATTCGCGAGTGAAGCACGGATAGGTCATAATCTGCGCTGGCGGTATTCTTTTTGAAACTGGCCAATCAAGGAGGCGGATAGATGAATTCTATAGCTGAAGATTGGGTCGTAAACAGTCACGGGCTAAGCAAGTCGTTCAAGAATGTACATGCTTTAAGGCCTCTCGATTTGAAAATTCCCAGAAACTCGATTTTTGGTTTCCTGGGCCCTAATGGCGCGGGCAAGACGACGACGATCAAGCTACTCTTGGGCTTGCTTCGGCCGAGCAGCGGCAGCGCCAGTGTCTTCGGATTGGATATTACCAGGGATTCGCTGGCCATTCGCGATCGCATCGGCTACCTGCCCCAGGAACCCCGCTATTATGAACACATGTCGGCCCGGCAGGTGCTGGACTATACGGCTCGTTTTTACTTCAAAGGCCCGGCCCATGAAATCAGGAAGCGGGTTAACGAAACGCTGGAGCTGGTGGGCCTGGAGGATAAGGCCGACCGCTCCATCAAGGGTTTTTCTGGCGGCGAGCGCCAGCGGCTAGGCATTGGCCAGGCCCAGGTAAATTATCCGGACTTGTTAATCCTTGACGAACCGGCCGCTTCCCTTGACCCTATGGGTCGTCGGGATGTGCTCAGGGTTATGGAGCGATTACGTAAGCATGCCACTGTTTTTTATTGCACACATATCCTGGATGATGTGCAGCGGGTGAGCGATACAGTAGCCATCCTCAATCAGGGTGAACTGGTTACCTCTGGCCCTATTGAGGATTTGTTGACCGGGGGCAATGGCATTGTCTACTCGGTGACGATGAAAGGGGACACTCAGACCGTCTACAATCATATTGATGGACTGGACTGGGTGACTGAGATCCAGGCGTCGGTGGGCCATGATAAAACAACCTGGACCATCACCGTTGCCAACGAGGTCGTGGCCGAGGCGAAACTGCTACGGATGCTCCTGGACGATGAAAGCCTAACTGTCACCGATTTCCGGCGAAAAGAGTACCAGTTGGAAGAGGTTTTTATTCAAATTGTGGAGGGCCATTAAGATGACCATGGGCAACGAGGTTTTTCAACTGCAAGAAGGCTCTCGCTGGGACCGGGGTTTGAATAATCTGCTCCGGGCTGAGTTAGGGCGGTGGTTCGCGACAAGACGCTGGTGGGTTCAGATCATTATCTGGGCGGCGATCATCGATCTTATCTTGATCCCGATGGCCTTAGACGGGGCCATGGGGAGTGAATTGGTCACCATCTTTAACATTTTTCTGGGCGCTTTTGCCGCCATTGGCGCGTGTATCATCATGCAAGGGAGTATCGTCGGCGAAAAACAAACGGGTACGGCCGCCTGGGTCTTATCGAAGCCGGTAGCCCGCCAGGCTTTTGTCCTGGCCAAGCTGGTTTCCAACACTATCGGTATCGCCGCCACCATTGTGTTGGCTCAAGGCCTGTTTGCCTACCTGATCATCAATTTTATCGCGGATACCAGCCTGTCGCCGCTGGCTTATCTGGGCGGCCTGGGCGTACAAATGATTAACCTTTTCTTCTACATAACCCTGACTTTGATGCTGGGCACATTTTTTACCAGCCGTGGGGCGGTGATCGCTATCCCTTTGCTATTTCTCTTCGCTCAGCAATGGTTATTAGCCCTGGCGCCTAAGCTGGAGTACATTCTGCCCTGGACCCTGGCTATTCCTTCGACTGACGAGCGGTATAGCTCAATTGCTGCGGCCGTTATGACCGGATCTGAGCCACAAACCTACTTGCCCATCCTATCGACCCTCTGCGCCTCATTATTATTTATCGCTATCGCTCTGAGCGCCTTTGAGCGAGAACAATTCTGATCTTGCCGTTATACGATTCTCGCTGTGCGTTTCAGCGAAGTTCCGATGCCACGTTGGGCGAGATCGGCGAAGAACGCTTCCCCATCAACCACTTGCTCTGGCCCCCAAACGCCAGGTGTATCCAACCGGCCGTCGGCCAACCAGCGAGCCAGGATGGCCGGTGGGCTGGCGACCATTAATTTGCCGCCGGACATACCCCAGCCTTCGTGCGGCCAGGCCCAGGTGTCCAGGCGCAATGTGATTTCCTGGTTGTCCTTCGTACCCTTTACTACAGTGGCTATATCTTTGTAGCCCAGATTGATGGGGGGCGTCTTGGCCGCCGGGGCCTTATTAAGCAAGGCGATCAAGACATCGCGAGGCGCAACGGACCCGCCCTTGACTTCGATCGGTTCTTTGCCGGCCAAACCCAGTTCACATAGGAAGCGCATTCGACGCAATACCTTCTCAGAGTAGCCGAAAAAGGTGATCTTAAAGAAACATTCTTGAATGCCTTTGTCGGCCAGGCTGAGGGGGATGGTAGCTACCTCGGAATGTAAACTTAAATGGGTTTTAGCGTAACCGATGGGCTCGGGGAACATGAAAAATTCATCTTCGCTGATCGGGGGCATGGCCTGGAATTCTCCATCTCGATAAATCATGGCCGGTTGATCTATTTCGTCCAGGATCGTTTCAATAGAGTAGGCCCAGGAAAGGGATTCGCCCTCATCGATTGTGGAGCCATTATAGATCTTGACCGATTCGACTGTGTCTAACATGGCTCCCAGGTGCCCGGCCTGGACGTTGGCCACACCAGGACAACTGCCCATACCGAGAACGGCCGTGAGGCCCACCATCTCAAATTCCTCGGCGAACTCCAACTGTTTGCGGGTTGTGAAGAAGAGGCCACCTAGATCTGTATAATGGACGTGGTTTCGTAGACAGCCCTCCATTACGTCCAAATTGAAGTAATATTGGGCGCTATTGATGCAAGCATCCGCTCCGAATAATACATCGTCCAGCAACTTTGGGTCGGTCACATCGACATATTGGGCTTTGCAACCGCGGCCGAGCTTTGCGGCCAGTTCCTCCACAACTGCTAAATTCAAATCGGCAACAATAACTTCATCCACATCTTCTACCAGATCCTGGGCTATGGCCTGGCCAATGATGCCGGCGGCGCCTAGAACGACAATGCGTGCCATGATGATTCTCCTTTGGTTTTTTGGGTCGGTGATAAATAGTTAAGGTAATTTTGATCTGGGTGGGGGCTTTGCTTCACCCCACTGATAAGATAATTTGTACATTTTGAGAATCATAAAAGTATCTGTTCGTTGTACTCCCGGAACCTGTTGTAGCTTGTTATTTAGGAAGGTGACGAAATGCTCTCGATCTTTGCAATAGACTTCGACAAAGAGATCATAACCACCAGAGGCCATGAACAGGTACGTAACTTCAGGAAATTGGGCGATTTGGGCGGCCGTATCTTCAATCATGCCGGGCCGGACGCCGACGCCAATCATGCCAGCCGCGTTCCAATCCAATAATTGGGGCTCGACGATGCCCACAATTTGCAGAACGCCGCTGTCGGTGAGACGTTTGACCCGGTGGCGGACAGTCCCTTCTGAAACGTCTAGCTTGGCCGCGATTTCCGTAAAGGGTAAACGGCCGTCCACCTGGAGATGGACGATGATGGCCCGATCGGTTTCATCGAGTTCTTTCATGATTTACCCTCCAATCGTTGATAATGGTTGGAGGGATTATATCCGAAAAACTCGCCAAATCCAATATACATTTTCGAATGTCGTAGTATTAGGCAATATTATTGCGAATATCGAGGTATGCGGGCTAAAAAATGGCCCCCCCAATGCTGCTCCCTAGGATGCTGCGATGACCCAGTCTCCCTCATCCTGCTCGAGGGTGGTCAGGGCGAAAACCTGGCCGTTAAATGTGGACAAAAAGAGGACCCCAAGGGCATCGATCTCTGTTGCCTGCTCTTGCATCATGGAATCAAAGGCCAGTTCGACTCCCAGCGCCCAACCAAGTTGCTCGCGCACATTCAGATTTTCACGCCACACTTTACCAAAACCGCGAATGGGCTGGAAGCGATCAGCAGGTGGGATGAAGGCCGGATCGCTTTGAATTTGATCTTCAGACCAGGAGTCGTCAAAGCGCTGCCAATGCCCAGCTTTATAGAAGATATAGATAGAATCAGTGGCTTCAAACCAAATCATCACACCAGCCTCGAAGGCTTGCTCGGCCGCAAAGCTGGCCAGTGGCTCACCAGCCGGGCAGGATGGTGGTGACGGCAAAAAAAAGTATGGGTCCGGACAAGCGGTCGGCTCCGGTTCTGGGGTAGCGGTCGGGCTGGGGGGTAGCGTCGCGGTCGGCTGCGGCGCCAAAGTGGGGGTGACAATTGGCATCTCCGGCGGCGTCGGGGACGGTGCCAATACGTTATTCGGGGTGGCTTTTTCGACAAGCGCCTGACGACAGGACGCTAAGATCAACAGAGGGGCAAGGGATACGATAACAAGCAACTGATTGATTGTTACTTGAGGCAGCCACGGCCGGAGGAGATTTTGGCGGACCATTGACTTAATTATTGGCCGGCAATGAGTTCGAATCAAGCTTGGTGGGCATGCCGCTGCACCTTTTCCCGTCTATGGGACAACAAATCGTATACTTTGACCTCAGATTCAAAGCAGCTTGACCTGCCAGTGAATTCTCTGAGAAGGTTTCAGATTTCCTTCAAGATTGGCTCAAGAATAGCACAGAAGCACCAGAGTTCCAGACAAGACATTGGCCATTCCATGAATTTTCTTGTAACGCTTAACTATGGACCTTATCTGTAGTCTTTTATTATTGCCCATTTGGGTGTTCAGGAGCGTCGTATCTCGAATACTCTATGAACTCGCGGCTTATACAGACTGCTAAGGCTGGCTGCAATCCTTCTTTGTCGTCAAGCTCGGGTGCTTGGCAAGATTCGGAATCAGTGGAATACTAAGAGCATGCCAGTGATCGTGACCCAGAAGCAAAGCGAAACGAACAATTTTGGAACCGCAAATATAGATATGTCTGATCCAATTATTCTTGTAGACGGCGTTCACAAATCCTATTTGATGGGCAAAGAAGCAGTGCCGGCTTTGCGTGGCGTCTCCCTGGAAATCCAACGCGGGGAATTCGTTTGTCTGATGGGGCCAAGCGGCTCGGGTAAGACTACCTTGTTAAATATTATTGGCGGATTAGATGAAGCCGGCCGTGGGCACGTCATTGTAGAGGGCCGGAACCTGGTGGCTATGTCGGAAAACGAATTAGCCACTCTCCGCTTACATAGGATGGGCTTTATATTCCAGAGCTATAATCTATTGGGAAACTTCACCGCTCAAGAAAATGTGGAGGCGCCTATGATATTGGCCAAGGTTGGTCGAAAGGATCGCCGCCAGCGGGCCCAGATGTTGATGGAAAAAGTGGGCCTGGGTGACAGAGCCCACCATTATCCCAGCGAGCTATCGGGAGGGCAGCAACAGCGAGTGGCCATTGCCCGTGCCCTGGCCAATGATCCGAATATCCTCATTGCCGATGAGATGACCGGGGATCTCGATTCAGAAACTGGATTCGCTATCATGGAACTGGCTTCCGGGTTGAATGAAGATGGTATGACGATCGTCTTTGTAACCCATGATCCACGCATGGCGGGATATGCTAAGCGGGTGATTGAAATCAGGGATGGTAAAATTTTTTAGGAAGAAGAAGCTGGGGCCAGCCTCGTGATATAGGCCATCGCGCGATATTCATCATGGTTTTCAAATACATCCTGACCAACTTTAGTCGCCGCAAGGTGCGCACCATTCTTATGATCCTGGCCTTGATGGTGAGCACGGGCTTGATCGTCACGATGAGCGCTACGGTGGAGACGGTGCGTCGTTCGAATGTCGATTTGATTGCCAGCGCGGCCGGTCGCTATGACTTGTCGCTGAGGAAGCGAGATACCAGCACAGATCCATTCATCTCCTATGCCCAGGTATCCCCTGAGATATTGGCGGCCAATGCTCTTATAACGGCTGTTTACCCCCGCATTGAGGCGCCGGTCGAGATGAGCGCCAAGGGCATTGTGGGCTCGGGCTCTCTAGTTGCCCTCGACCCCGAAGGTGACGACATAGGCATCGTCGATGTGGTCGACGGCGTCTATGAGTTAGGGGACAGGCGAGCTGCCTTATTAGAAGACACGGCCTTCACATTTGATCTGGGGGTAGGCGATACCATCGACGTTTCCTACAGTTTTCCCTTACCCCGCGAAATTGGACAACCCAATGCCGCTGGAGCCAGTGAGAGACGCACTAGCGAAAGATTTACTATCGGCGCCATTGTGCGCCAGGATGGGGTTACCAGCGGCGGTGTCCGGGAGGGGCTGATCATCCACCTCTCAGATGCCCAGGATTGGCTCAATTTACAAGACCGGGTGCAATCGATCGTAGCGACTGTTGAACCGGGCCTCTATCAGACCAACAATGCTGAAACAGCCGCCTTACGCGTTCGCGATGTGGTGCGAACGGTGCAGGCGCGTTTGGGTGATGATTACCTTTATTCATTTGACAAAGCCCTGGTCATTCACGGTGCAGCCCAGGCATTCTTGATGATACAAGCGCTCATTAATACCTACGGCCTGATATCTATTGCCGTCGTCGGCCTCTTGGTTTACACCCTGGTGATGACCAACGTGCATGAACAACGGCGAGATATGGCCATCTTGCGCATTCTAGGCGCCCAGCGCAATTTCCTTTTCACCCTCGTCATTGCCGAGGTGCTGCTCATCGGCGCTATTGGCGTCACTCTTGGAATTGGGCTGGGGCAGCTGATCACCCAGTTCATTGTGGTGCCGGTTATCAGACAACAAATGGCGCTACAGGGTATAACCGCCCCCTTGACCCCCCAACTAACCCTAACAACGATTCTCCCAGTGGTTATCTCCTCCCTGATCATATTGATCATTAGTAGCATCCGGCCGGCTCAGGAAGCTTCTCGTACCAAGGTGGCTCACGCTATTAATCCAGGGGTTGCCGACAACATCCAGATTGAAGATCTGGACCGGCTCCGGGAGCGGCGCCCAGATTTTAAGCTATTTTTAGGTGGCCTGG
>Ga0307379_10007198_pt1 | contig 15164 bp, 10 predicted proteins | sample UN2MG_FD_202237 | JGI IMG/M metagenome (GOLD analysis project Ga0307379, IMG submission 202237) | Soil microbial communities from Risofladan, Vaasa, Finland - UN-2 | ecosystem: Environmental > Terrestrial > Soil > Coastal area > Acid sulfate soil | place: Finland: Risofladan, Vaasa | collected... | reverse complement strand
GCAATTGAGTGATCTGATCTTCACCAACGTGTGGGTTCTGTTCCTGTATCTGTCTTAGCCACTTCTCACGGTACTTGGTCTGTTCACCTTTGCCCATGTTCTGAAACTTTTCCATACTAAGGACAGAGTCCCACTGGGGGAGGTTGCCCATGTTTGTCTTGGGCCTGTCCACTTCTTCTTGGGTGGGTTGTATGTCGGCAGGAGTGTTGGTTGGCGTGGCCTGATCACGCAATGGTTCTACCTGTCCGGTGGGTGGTGCCGTAACAGGAGCCACTTGCTCCGTTGGTTGTACTGGCGTACCCTGTACCGGAGAACCTTGCACGTCAACACCGTTGTTACTAGGCGACATGGTTGTTTCCTCCACTATTCTTTTTAACACCACTGTTTGTTCCAGTTACCTCGTCCATGAAATCGTTTGCCTTGCCAATCTGGTCAGGGGTTACTGTGGATGGAGATAGTACTGACTGCTGTTGTGACTGCTGTGGTGGACCCTGTTGTGTTGGGCGAGCAACTGGCATACCAGATGCGTTCCTGTAGTCGCTCGACTCATCACCCATTGGTGTTGCCTCATTCTCATCTGTAACACCCATACCACCGAACTGTTCTCGCAACCAGTTCCTCACACTCCATGGTGTCTCCTTTTCCTTGAGTACCCTTCCCTTTAGTGCATCAAAATATGTGAACCTTCCCTTGCTCTGATCACCCCATAGCATGTCCTTAAAGAACATGGGGGTTACCTTGCTCATGTCTGTTGGAACTGGCTGATTAGCATCATACATGAAGAAACCAATCGGTACCTTGTCCCAGTCCAGAAACACTTCCATCTTCGTGTTGGACTTGATCGCATCTGCCATCTTGAATGACTTAACATCGCCAGTAAAATCATCAACCACTGCCAGAACTCCATTGTCCATTGAAATCTTAGAGTATCTCGGCAAGCCCTTACCGTCACGTATTGCTTGCAGGGTAGCCTGTGATCTGGTAATTCCAGTCGACATTAAGTCGGTGATCTTTTTCTCTTGCCTATCCCTCTCTACGTCTATGGCAACCTCCCAGTCTCCCCTACCATTTTTAGCAAACTGGTTCCACGTCATGGCTACACCACTGAATGTTTTTATTGGGTCAACCGTCTTGGCCTGTCCACCCCATCTTCCAACACCAACTGGTTCAGATAGAGTACCACCTGTTGAAACAACTTTCTCTGCAAATTCCCTTTGATTTTTATCCATTATAGTAGCAAGTGACTCAGTACTATTGGCCTGTATCTGTTGGTCCAATTGAATTACATCGTCAGGTGTCATGCCCATGACTTTGGTAACAGCATCCCTGTATATGCTGGTCCTCGCTAGCTGTTTTACTTTGTCCCAGTTACCATCCTTCATCACATCTAGGAATGTATCTGTTAATGACTGGTCTTGTTTATCCTGTTTGTAGTAATCTTCTCGTGCCCTTGCCAGTGGTTCTGCTGCCAGTTTACTTCCCGGTATTAGTGGCATGTTACCAAGAAATGCATCCAGTGCAACCTTCCACCATGAAGGCCTACCTACACGCTCTTTATCCTTTTGGGGTGGTGGGTCTATCCCCTGACTCATTGGTGTACCATCATCGAAGAATGTATCTGCCAGTGTACCTGCTGCAGGACCAACTGGTGTAGTACCATCTGGTGCTGCTTGACCACCCATCCCGGGCACTGGTGTTAGTCCACCACCCGTGACACCACTGGTACCAAGTGCATCTACTTTGCCACCATCTGTCTGTGTGTACCCACCTGCACCTGCTCCATCGAACGGTTGCTCAACTGCATCTGGTGTTTGATTTTGTGGAAGAACGCCACCAAAGTCAACATCTGTTCTATCTTTAGGCTCCTCAACTGGTGTGGTTCTATTGTCTATTGCTGACTGTCCTGCTGCTAACAAAGCATCTACGTTTCTTGGGTCGTTGGTCATGGTCTGACCACCTGCATATGGAGTAGCAACTCCACCAGATAAATCCCCTATCTTACCACCCATGACACCACCCTGTCTTCTTCCGAGTGCATCGTCACCCCTACCACCAATGCTCGCACCCTGTACGTCTGTACCCGGAGGCATCCCAATCATGTTGTTCATGGTCAGATCAACTGGTTCCTCGTTAACAAATCCCTGCTTAGTAGTACCAAGGTCTAGTGCACCAGTGCTGTCCTCCGGTATAATGTTTACACCCCTCTTCTTTGGTTGAACAGTGGGTGTTGTAACCTGATCATTCTGAGCACTGGTTGTTCCAACATCTGGTACTGGTGTTTGACCACCGTCTTTATTTGCAGCACCATTTTTACCGAAGTTCTGTTCTTTGTCTCCACCCGTAACCTGCTTTACTTTTTCTTTTCTGTCTTTAAAATCCTGTTTCTTTTCTGCTAATCTTTTACTTCCTGCCTTCTTCGCATAATTAACTATAGCTGCCACAACCATTTAATTACCCTCCCATCACTGACGCACTAGCATTCCAACTAGAACTGGAAGACTTACCAGACTGACCGGGACCTATTGGAAGTCCTGATATCATGTTGAGTGCAGCGTTAGCTGTGTTTAGTTTTGCACTGTTCATCGCATCCATCTGGCTCTTGATAACCTGCATCTCTGAGCCCTTCAATAGACTCGCTATCTGGGATGAACCCATGCCAGTTGTACCTGCCATGTCCATTATGTTTTCTGAACTGGCTGCTCTAGATGCTGCCGATGTGTCCTGTGCCTGCTGTACTAATTGTTTCGACAATGCTGTGTCCTTGCCCTCTGCCATGGGAGTTATGTTCGTGTTGAAATAATCCCATATCTTCTTCTGCTCAGGCAAAAGAGTTGGCTTATAAGAAGAACTACTTTTACTTGCTCCCCCACCTGCACTACCCATTTTTAATACCTCCCATGTCTTTCTCGTAGATTTTCAGTGGTGACAATTCAAATCCCCACCGTTCCCATAGCCTAGTGGGACCCCTGTGATGCATCAGCATCTTACCGGGTCTCTCTCCAACTATATTGTCAGTCATTCTAATAAATATAAGTTCCATTAATACATCAACACGATCTACTCTAACACCATGTCTTAGGAAACCATGGTTAAGTAGTAAATTATTGTCCCTGTCCACCTCACCATTGCAGTACCCTATGTACTGGTTGTCGTGTACCAGTAATATGGTGTTGGTATGTGCTGAGAACGCAATACCAAACTCTCTCCACGGGTCACTCTTTGTCTTGGCTGCGTACTCCATTACCATTACGAATGCCATCTCTGGTGAGTTTATCTTGTCGAGTGGAATTAAGTTAATCTCTTGTACTGGTATCATAGCCTACTCCTTGTTGGTGTTGAGGTCAGTTGTTATATCACCTAGTGCAGCATCCTTTGCCTGTGTGTCTGCCCTATCTATTGCCAACATAGCAACCTTATCATCAATCAACTCATTGAGTATGGCCTGCCTCGTTGCATCGTTACAGTGTGAACTAATTACCTGCAGTGCTGTCTTCGTGAGACCGTACCTGATGAACACATCCGGATTATTCTCAATCCTAATTCTCTCTACCAATAACTGTTTAATTAGATCAGTCTTCCTTGCGTTCCAAGCCATCTAGTCTCTCCTTTAGTTCGTTTATCTGCCCTTGCTGTTTCTTTACTACATCGATTAGGTACATACAAACCTTATCGTACCTTACGTTCATCGGCTTATCGCATTCATAGTCTACCAGTTCATTTAGTCCTAGCTCATCAACCTCTTCTGCTATATAGCCTATGGCCTCACGTCCTAGCTCAGTCTTGTACTCAAACTTCCTAGGCCTCAACCTAAGTACCTTAGTTATGTCTGGTTCCCAGTCACGTATATTGGTCTTGCTGTCCCTGTTGGATGAAGTGTACGATACCTCTTTAGTACTGGTGTTGTACCTCATAGCATAGGTACCTGCTGCATTATTTAGTGTGGCTATATAGAAGTACCCAGTGCTATCGTAACCCATGTGTACACCAGAGTCACCATTGAACCAGATACCATCCGTTGCAGTGTTAGCACCATCGAGGAACACCTGCCTGTTATTGGTCCCGTGTGTTGGTGATGCTATCCTCAACTGGTACGCTTTGTTGATGGTACCTGCTGCAGCACCGTTCTCTATAAGTATACCAGTGCATGCACTAGCATTGAAACCAGTCATGGCACCGTCATCTCTTGTCGGGATTACCCTTAAACCAATGATGTCGGTTGCATTCATTGTTCCATTGTAACCTCTGCCACCCCAAGTATCTACACCGATGAGTGTGGTACTAGTTGCAGTGCTACCAGTCGTTGTAGCTATCTTATTGTATGGACCGAATGCAAGTCCACAGGATATACCAACCTTATTAGTGTTACCAACTACATTATAGCCACCAACCCCAACCCACAGTGAACCATCTGCATTCGATGGTGTTCTGGTGGGGTTCATATATATTCCATATTTATTATTACCAGTTACCCCATCAAAGTCCTCACTGATCATAACTACCTGATCAACAGAAAGTGCAGCCTCAGTACCAATGCTACAGTGTCCGGATACTACTAGGTCTTCATTGATGTCGAGACCACCACCAGTTATTCCCATATGTGCACCACTAGCATGTAAGTATGCAGCACCACCACCGGGATACAACTTTGTTATATAAGCAGTCACAGCATACAGTGCCTTCCAATAGTATGATGCGTTACCCATGTCCCACGTATCGGTAGTTAAGGGTAAGTAGTGACCAACCATAGGTATATATGGTGGGGTACCAATTGCAGGAAAGATACCATTTGTTGTACCTGCAGTACCTAGGTATATGTTCCTACAGTAGATATCCTTCCAACGTGTTGACGTGGTACCGATGTCATCTGTATTGTGTGTATCGGATACCAGTGACGTGTTAATTGCTACTGTGTCCAAGTTGTCCAGTGCTACCGATGCACCTGCACCACCACTACCAAACTGTGTTACCGTAGCTGCTGTATCAATCATGCAGAACTTAGTGACACCACCAGATGCCTTTGCGAACAGCCTAACCATACCCTCACTGGCAGGAGTTGCAGGGTTACTGGCCTGTGCTGTAATCTCTATGTATGAACCGACCGTTAGATAGCTGCTGATAATTGCAAAACTACTAACGGTAAGTTCTGCACTGGCATGCAATGCTCCTGACGTTGTTATTCCTGCACAGTTTATTATTGATGCATCATTGCTTATGTTGTCCCTACACGTTATCTCACCACTGACACCAAGTGTACTCTTAAGTAGGGTGGCACCATCAACCGTCAATGCACCAGACACATTCAATAGTCCATTGAGGGTTGTTGCTCCACTCACAGCTAGGGTACTATGTAGGGTTACGGCCCCAGTTACTGCAAGGGTTGAGTTTAATGTGCATGCACCACTCACAGTGAGAGTACTCTTTAGTATGGTTGCCCCGTCTATAGTCGTGGAACCAGACACTGCTAGTGTACTGTTCATCGTAACAGCACCAGACACAGTTAGTGCATTACCCATGGTAACGTCACCAGATATGCTCTGTGCCACACCACCCCTACCATTTAGTATTAGGTACTGTGGATGATCATCGTCACCAAGTCCAGATAGTGAACCGTGATCTGATGGTCCAGTACCCGGAGTTAGTACAGTTGTTCTCCAATCAACGTACAGATGTGATGCATCGTAGCTACGAACCCTAACTTTTGGAGTATTTCCATAGGTATTACTGGTCTGTAGTATAATAGTACCGAGTGGTAAGTACTCATGGTCTGGAAGTCCCTGATAAACTAGGTTTGATATATCAGTTGCAGCACCTAGTCTTGCATTGGTAAGTGTGTTATAGTCTGCCTGTCCAAGTATAGATATGTACTGTGTGTCCACATTGTTGGTAGCAAATATGTGAACTAGTGAAAACTGGTTATTAGTTACCTCGCTCAACTGCCACGTTGCACCTGTCCACTCATTGTAGTACAATAATGGTGTACCACTAACTAGGAACGAGTACCCTGCATTGGTGGTGCTTACCCACTTACCAAGCGTACCAAGTTTGTACCATATCTTACATCCAGTGGTTGACAACACTTCATTAAGTGTATGGTCTAAGTCCTCATCAACTCCAAGGCCACCAGTAACACCAAACTGTGCGTGGGTATTGCTAGCACCAGTCTGATCTGCAGTGATGTTACCCAGTGCCCCACCACTTAGTAGTCTAAACCCATCAACGAAGTGATCGTGTGCATGTGATTGTCCGGGCATTTGTATTCCGTGACGCTCATCTGCATAGTACACAGTCGTACCTGCAGTGTTATAATATACTGCAGCCACCAGTGGTTTGTTTATTATGAGTGCCCTCAACTGCTGACTAGTATAGCTAGATGTGGACACCAGTGTACCTGCTGCGTCATCGAAGTATATGTAGCTTAGTGTAGATGTGTTTGGTACCTGTACTGTCTTGGCTGATGTTATCTTAACGGTAACACCACCTATGAAGTAGTTGAAGTACGTACCTGCAGGACTGATAGATAGTGTACGTGTGCCATTGTCCCACGTTAGTACTGAACTGGTACGGTTTAGGAAACCACATGGCTCACCATCTAGCGAGTTTGTTGTGAGTCCGGTGATTGTATCTGAGAACGCACTGCTATTCCCGGCCCAAGTTATGGCCTTTACCCAATACCAGTATGGTGCATTGTCGGTACTGTCCACGTAATGATTGGTTCCATATCCAACCTTTGCAACGATGTCTGCAGTTGTGAGGCTTGCACTTACAGAATCTTCCCTACGATATATATCAAAGTGATTTACACTGTTCTGCGTGCTACCCCAAATTATTTTCTTTGCTGTTGCTGTACCAGTTGCTGATGGCATCCTATCTCCTATGTTGGTGCATCGGGAATACCCGAGTCTGTCATAGTATATTCCTGAGTAACCCACGAACCCGAAAGGTCGGACTTGAGTGGATTGTTAGTAGCCTGTACTGAAAATTCATATGTCTCTGCTGACTGTAGTCCCTCGAACTTGTGTGTCTGAATGTAATATCCGGAACCGTGTTGTCCATTGGCAGTCGTGTGCTTAACGTAGATTGGTATTGTGTAGAGACCAAATCCTGCACCAATGACCTTTCTACATCTGACCCAATATCCTTCGCTATCTCCGTCATCGTACCAGTATATGTTCCAGTCCTTGCCCCATCCAAACGAGAGAGTTTCATCCTCGGAACCATCATAAATGGTGACCGTTCCCCCAGTCGCAAGGGTGGCAGCGTCTGCTGCTGAGAAGGTACCGTTATCTCCCTCTTTGTTAACGCATACAACCCAGTAGTAGTAGGTGGTACCAGACACGGGTCCACCGGGAGAATCTGTGGCATCATATCCGATGTCAGTGTATACGTTGAGTAGTCCCTTTCCACTCCATATGACATTGGGCTCGGTAAGTTCTGCAGTGTCGTTATTAGGTGTACGATATAGGTCATAGTGATCAAGCTCATCAAACCAATCTTTTGTTGTAGTTCCCTTGGTCCATGTGATCTTAATGTTTCCGTTCCAGAAGATGGGAGTGGCTGTAACGACTGGTGCATCAAGCGTTTCACCATCGTTCCCTGTAGTGCTTGCAGTTTGGAAAAAAGAATATGATCGTTTCCTTCTGGTGTAGGTTCTTGCCTTGACATACACACTCTCCTTGTCCCACCCGGGGTTACCTACCCAGTTAGGTATAAAGAAAACGGCAAACGGTAGTGGGCCCTGCCCGATTAGGTTCTTTGGCATCCACGTTGTGAGTGAATACGAGTCACCTGCATTCCAAGCTATGTCTGTGACAAGGTTCTTTGGAGTAGCTGCAGCCCACGATACCGTTGCCCCGGTTACGTCTGTTGTAGTATTGCTTATTACTTTACTGTTACCTGCACTCATCTCTGAAAAGAACTGCAGGTTGGTACTTCCTGCTACCTTATATCTCCTAGAACTTGCAGTCGCACACACAGTCAGTATGGTTGCATGTGTTGACGCTGCAGTACCAGTGAACGTAACCTCTGCACTCTCCTCTAGTGGTATGAAGTTATGTACTAGACTGGCAAAGAACTGGAACCCACCCAAGTTTGGATACTTGATCACATTGAACGGCTTGCACCAAGCTATAACTATTGGAAGGAACGGTATCTTATAACACTCTAAGTCCTCTGGCTGTGGACATGGTGCAGCATCCTCTGCAGGTCCCTGATCTATACGCTGCTGCAACTGATCGAAACTATCCTTCTGTCCTGCCATCAGCTTAAGCATCTGTCCAATACCAACACCAGTGTCCTTGCTGATCTTATTCAGCTTGCTCTGTACATCCTCTGCAAACCTTGTCATGGTTTCCTGATTGTACTCAGCACCCATCTGCTCACTGGGAAGGTCATCAAATTTTGCCATTATACTTTATACTCCACGTCTTCTTCTACCTCAACCTTCATTATCATTTCAGTTATTTTGTACGTACCAGTACCGGATAGTGCCATGCTAATGTGGGTACCACGATCACCCTGTATTGCAGGCTGACAGTACGTCTTTACGGTTGTGGTTGTTGCAGTCCAAATTGGCATTGTCTCTAGTGCAGTCTCATTGATGTACACCTTTGGTTTTATTGTTGAACTAACAGAACCTATGTTGGCAGCAGAAAGATAGAATGCACGTAACCACTTTTCATACTGTATGCCCGGATGTGAGAAGTCTCTGGTTCTTAAAGTTGTAGCAATTGCAGTAGCAGTACCACCGTAATAGTCATAGTCTCCACTGAACAGTTTGTAAATCCTGCCGTCATTTCTACCATAGTATATATCGTTGCCATCTGTACCTCCATCCCACCTACAGTATGCAGTCATATCGAATGGACCTGTAAGTTCTGAGAACGCACGCTCAGGTAGGTAACAGCATATACCATCACCCGTACCACCATCTGCTGCATTCTGGTTGTAGAACAAGTAGTAGTATTGTCCCAGTACAAATCCCTTTGCGTTAGACAACTCATCCTCTGTCTTTGACGTAAAGAGTGTATTGATTGGCTTGAAGAAGTTATCATCAACCTTAGATATGTCACCTATCATTAGGCCGTCCCTCGAAAGCCAGATCATACCATAGTCTGACAATGCAACGCTATCCCTAGCAATACATCCCTTACCATTTCTCCTAACCGGAACACCCTGTAGTCCCTGATTTACGGTCCACATACTATCAGGTGTCCAGATGATTATCTTACCATAGTATCCTTCTATTGCAGTTACACCACTACCCTTCTCCTCTGGTATGTCAATGGCCTTGAAGTCGCTAACCCTAAACGGAACGAACGCCTGACTGCACATAACCCTATAGGGGAACACCTCATTAACCCTGTCCTTAGTTATGTTTCCGTAGTACATTACATTATTGACAGACCTCATTACCTTACTTACTGGTGGTGCGAAGGCATCGTCTGGTGCTACCTTTCCAAGGTGATCGTCATCAACCGAGTCGTAGTACTTGTCGTTAGAAACTGCACAGTTACCAACGAACCTTCTCTCATTCGATAGTCCACCTAGCCTGTATATCTGTTTGTTTGCAACCCTGTACAGGTCACTATCCTTTGGTACATATATGTTTTCCAGTACTGCATCACCATTGGTTATCTTTGCAGGTATGGATAGGTCGCTAGATGGGCTAAGGTTTCCGTCCTTGTCCTCGAGCAACACTGAGTAGTAGTAGTCACCGTTTAGTGCACCCTCTTTCTTCATCATGAAGTTATCTACACATACCGTTGCACCACCACCCTTAGCTACTACCTCTATTCCAATACCACGAACTGCTGCTATGTCGAAAGCCCTACCAGACTGTGAGTTCTCTACGGTGATCATGTCCTTCCTCTTCCAAGAGTATATTGCAGAAGGCCAACCACCCCTGTCCTTACCAAAGTACTTTACGCCAGTCTGTACTAGCTGCTTTATTATGTCAACGTTAGTGTTTGACTGCCTGAGAAGTGATAGGCCCATCTGTGTTGTTGCCTCGCTCTTAGCGTTGATGCCATCGAGTATGTCCTGCACTTCCTTCTGCCAACCCTTTATTTCCTTGTCCTCGCTCACCATCTTCTGTAGTTCAAGTCCACTTATGGAATACTCCATGTAGTTTTCCTGATCTATTACACCGGAATTATTTCCGTATAGTCTAATGAATATCCTATCTATGTTATTGATCTGTTCCGGTGGACACGCAACCCATATCGAGAACTTATCATTCACACCTGCAGGTATGGTTGACCACTTTATTGGTCCCATCTCATTTGGAAAATCAATCCAAGATGGTGGATAGTTTATTACTGGTATCTTATAGCTACCAAGATCATGTGTCCCGGTAAATCTAAACCTACAACCAAATGGTTTACTACCGTATGCGTTGAGGGTACACCCTGCAAGTCCAATGCTAGAGTGATCAAAGTCTGGGTATGTCATCCAACCCATACCATAGGTCTGGTACGATAGATTACCAAAGATAAACTTAAGTGCCTCTGCACCCAAGTCGATTACCCATGACATGTCCTTGAACTGTGCTCCAAGAAAGTCTGCTGCTGCATCAATAGCATATCTCTCTATTGGTTCGAATATGTACACTGGCTGCTGTGCATCGTACGGTCTCTCAAATCGTAGGTCATCAAAGAAGTATGGTTCTGGACTGCTAACTGAGTCTGCAGGACCATATACCTGTATCTTTGTTACGTTCTCCCAGTCAAAGGCAGCACTACCAGACCATGGTGCTGCTGCAGTTGCCTTCCAGAGAGCCTGCTTGGTAACACCACCACCCTGTAGGTTTCCCAATGCGAACATTGATACCTGTCTATATTGTGCAGAATCATCAGTGAACTTTATAACTGGTGCAGTGAATGTACCTGCCCAAGTCCATCCCGGTGCCTTATACCCCAATGGTTTCCAAGTAAGGTTACACCTTAAGACGCAAGTTGTGTCCACTGCATTGCCATCTGGGAATGTAGAAAAGTCCTTAGCACTGTCAAACTTGAGAGTAGCAACCTCACCCTCTGCCACAGCAATACATGCTGCCCCCTCACGTGCGTATGTATAGTTGAATGTTGGCTTTGTAAACGTTGCAGTGTTGGTTAGCCAACCATATTTTGAGTCCTCCTCCGAGTGTTCAAATGTAGCACACTGTATTCTATTTGTCTTTACAACTGGTGGGCTCTTAAGTAGACGTATGTCATTGACACAAATCCTTGCAGGTCTTGAGTCACCTGCATTGGCACCTGACTTCATCGACACCTTAACTGTAGTTATTGCTGCCCACGATGGTGAGCCAGAACCACCAAAGTAATCCTTCCTTATTCTTACGTTAAACATCTCATTGTCGTATGGGTTGTTTGACCACTGTGCTTGAATTGTATTCTGCACTGGATGCCAAGCATCCCAAGTAGAACCATTTGGGTCGGTTGTACTCCCGGTAACGGCACAGTATGCAGTGTAGTAGTTGGCTGCACTGTTACAGATCAGGTCAACCCTAATCTCTGCTATTTGTTTCTTATCATACCTGTATAGGTTCATTGCGAACATGTCTGAACCACTTGCAGTGGTATCGTCTGAGAACGATGTCCAGTCCAAGGCACTTGCATTGGTAAACGACAACGATGCAGTTGTGTTGGGCCATGTCTGTGTCATTTCCATTGAGCCAGTTCCAAACCTTCTTGTCTGAACAGCCCTAGATACACCTGCACTACCCTGCCCGTCTCCCTCACTGTACGTAACCCCACTAGTTGAGTCACATACGTGGAACCTCCTTACTGCGTTTGGGTCTGGTAGTCCTGCCTCCCAAAGATACTTAGCGTCCGTTGCCTGAGAGGACGTACGTGCACGTATCTGCTGTACTGGTCCCTGACCATTGGTATAGTAAACGTACTGTCCCATGCGTGCGAACATACCGGAACCAACACCTGATACTATGCCTATTCCCACACCAGTCTTAGTGTCTAGCAGTGCCTTAGTCATCCACGTACCAGTGCTACTTCTAACTAACCTTATGATGGTTTGTGATGTTGTGTCACCAGTTGATATGGTTGCTGCGTACATCTCATCTGACATCTCTACTGCAGCAGCAGCCGTTGGATAAAATTTAGTTCTATCTGAGTGGTAGAATTTAAACATTGCAGATATTGCAGCACTGGCATCGTTGATAGAACCCATCTTGTTCTCCTATAAATGTATAAGCATGGTAAGCCTTGCGAGCGTTACGTTAGATGTATTGTTTATATGCATTGGTTTGGACCAGAACGATAGGTGGTCCATTAATAATTGTCCTGCATCACTAGCATCTGACACAAATGATGTCGCACCTGCGTCCCACACCTGCAAGGCAGGTATGCTATTGTATGCACTACTAGTATAGTAGTGCTGTGAAGGGTCAGGTGCAGCTGCTGATGCAGACCAAACCTCAGTACCGGATGTTTGATTATAAAGGTATCCACCCTTAAATCCAGAGACGAAGTCATGCCATACTGCAATGAAGTGCCACTGTCCCTGTACCATGTTAAAACCACTGGTGAATTGATTAGCAGAGGCACCTGATTTACCTGCGTAAGCTGCCTGTAGTGTGGTGTCGAAGTGTCTCACGGACCACGATTGCTTTCCATCGTTCCTGTTTCCAAAGCAAAGATGCCACTCTGCATTTGCACCTGCATTACAGTTTAGTGGTTTAATCCAGTACATACACATGAATGATTTGGTTGTTCCACCTGAGTTTCCCGGCATGTAAGATGGGAATGCATCGACAGTTCTCATTCCGTAGTCTCTGGCAGGATTTCCTGCACCTGTGTTGGTTGCAGTTACCTTAGTTGCTATGAAACAACCAGTACCCATCTTGAAGTCACCAGTGTAGCACGTGGCACCACCACTATATGCAACGCTCCAACTTGCAGAGTACACCTCTATTCCGGTAAGTAGATTGTATCCAAGGGTAGCCTGTGTATTAAATGGGAACACTGCCTGTATGATTGCGAAATCAACTGGGTCACCGTCTACGTAGATCGGGTCATCCGGGTCTCTGTCATCTATGTGAAATGCACCACCACTGGTATCGGGTGTGTGTGTTAGCTCGCTAATGCCAAACCTAGTCTCCATGCAACCATGTCTGGGTATCAGGTTAATCATCCTCTGGAATGAGTTACTGTTTGCAGTTGGTGCAGCACCATCCACAAATCTATCAACAGTAAACTCTGGCCTGATCTCTGTGTATTGTTTCATTATGAGTAAGTCCCTGCTATTATATCATCTTGTTCTGAGTCAGTAACTATATCCTTAAACAGAACCCACTCCTGTAGGTTACCGTCCCATGCTCTGGTTTCGTCTGCATTGAATGCTCCAAGCGTAAGTGCCTGATTTATTGTTTCCATACCATTTGGTATGGTATCGTTACCAGTGTATATGGTTGTACCACTGGAATTGCACACCCGGAGTGTACTGGTGTTTGTGGCACTGTCGAATGTACCCTTTACGTGGTACCACTTTTCTGAAACAAGTGCTATACCAGTATCGATGTCAGCATTAGAACCACCAGTGTCTCGCACTAGAAATCTTATGGTGTTTGCTGTGCTAAATGCGTACAATAGAAAACTTCTTGCTGCACTACTGGCATCCCATCTACCGAAGATACCCCTAGAATTTAGCTGTGTCGTACCAGACCAACGCAACCATCCACAGAATGAGAGCGTTGTGTTCTCTCCAACCTGACCCGGCATAGCTGTGCCCTGACTACCTATTGGACAGGTTACAAATGCACTATTGTTTGTTGGTGAGTTATCCAATGATAATGATGCAGTCAGTCCGGGTGCTATTGTGTTTGTGAAGTCCTGAGTTAGATAGGCTGAGTTACCAGTTGAGATACCAGTCATTGGATTGCTACCCTGACTATCTGCAGCAATGTTACCCGAGTAGGTGTCCAACTTATACCAACTAATACAGTTGGCATCACCACTAAAATCATTAGTAGAAACTACATCACTGGTATCTGCAGTATGTACTAGTTCAGATATTCCGTAGCGTGTCTTAAGAACCTGACCATACACTATCATGTTGACCAGTCTACCAAACCTACCGGAAGGTTGCTTTGGGTCCCTAAGGTCTGCATCCCTGTCAACGCTGAATGGATACTGTATGGGATAGTATACTGTGGTTGCCTCTCCATCCTTCTTTGCCATTACGTGTTCACCGTCTGTGCCACCATCCCGGGCTTAATAAAGTTCAAGTGTGGACTGTCCTTTGTGTGTATCAATTTGTAGATACGGTCCAGTTCCTGTGTGTACTCTGAAAAGAATTGTGTTGCCACTTGGTTCTGCTTAGACTCAAACCCCTTGTACGCAATGTATAGTGGTACCAAATGGTGGTACGGTGATGGGATTGTAAGTGTTCCTGCTGCTGACTGACTTGCCTCTATCCAGCACCAGAAGGTAAGGTTCCATGCAGTTAGTGGTATAGGACTGAGTATAATAAATCTTCCCCAATCAGTCCAACACAACTCAGTCTGGTTCTCCGATGCCTTACCCATGAGATCAGGCGTGACGTAGTTCAATGATATATTTGCTGAGTTGGTTATTGTTTTTATACCTATAACATTAATTGCACTACCACTACATGTGGTGGGAAATGAATATGAGTACACACCTGATGTGGTGTTTATTGCAGTTGCCCGTACCTGATTACAGAATGTTTTGAGACTGATGTCCCTAACTGCATCGTCACACCAAGCATTCAATGATGCCTCTGAATAGTATCGTGCAGTTGGTTCGTTTAATAGTACACGTGCCCTAGTCTTTGCTGCTGTTCTAGTTAGTACTGCCATTATATTCTCCTTACTTAATGTACACAGGAGTACCCAGTACTCTCATGGTACTAGATAGTACTCCTTGTACACTTAAGCGTCCCATGGGTCATGTGATACATACCAATCCTGTCCTCTGTGTCCACCTTCAAACATCTTGTCCTGTACGTATGGTTCGTCTGTGCTGTTACGCCTTTCCTGCTCGGTAGCGTAATTAAAATGGTTGGCTGCGTTTGCCATAGAGGACTCTATCATTCCATCAGTGACTGTGGTTGGGTCCATCAGTCTCTTTCTCTTCATGAGTTCAACTTCTGCAAATGCGTTTATTAGACTGGAATCGAGTAGTGGGCTA
>Ga0307379_10007196_pt1 | contig 15167 bp, 11 predicted proteins | sample UN2MG_FD_202237 | JGI IMG/M metagenome (GOLD analysis project Ga0307379, IMG submission 202237) | Soil microbial communities from Risofladan, Vaasa, Finland - UN-2 | ecosystem: Environmental > Terrestrial > Soil > Coastal area > Acid sulfate soil | place: Finland: Risofladan, Vaasa | collected... | reverse complement strand
TCTTAACTGTCTGCATGAAGATCATCAAGGATCCGGTGCATGGATATGTTGAAGTGCCTGATTTCGCCCTCAGGCTTCTTGATTCACCACTCCTGCAAAGGCTTCGCTATATCAAGCAACTGGGATTTTCCTACCTTGTATACCCTGGAGCGAATCACACTCGTTTTGAGCATTCGCTCGGCACTATGTACCTGGCGGATATTATGAGCCGCCAGCTTATGCTGTCGCCCGATGAGCATCGCCTGGTGGTTATCTCTGCATTGCTCCATGATATTGGCCATGGCCCGTATTCTCACGCAATTGAGCCCCTCATGGAGGATTTTACAAATAGAAGGCACCATCATGTAAGGGAACTTCTCAATCATCCCTCGATTGCCGATGTTCTTGAACAGAATGGGATCAGCGCCCATGATGTGACAGGAATTATCGAAGGCAAACATCTGCTATCTGGTATCATCTACGGAGAACTCGACGTGGATCGTATGGATTACCTCCTTCGTGATGCACATTATACGGGCGCTCCTTATGGAACGGTTGACGCTCACCGCCTTATCCGAAATACGCTGGTTGCCGATGGTCACATTATTTTGCATGAAAACGGAATAAACGCTGCAGAATCGCTTCTTATCGCCAGGACCCTGATGAGGCCGGCTGTCTATTTCCACCATGTAAGCCGAATCGCCGAGATGATGTTTTCCCTGGCTGTGTTGGAACACGCCAGTGAGAACCCGCCTGAAGTAATAAAAAAGGTGTGTCGGATGGACGATGCGGCCTGCATGCAGGCCCTTCTCCATTCTGACTCCGAAGTTGCAAGGAATATCGCAGGAAGAATCTATTCCAGGCAATTATTCAAAAGGGCACTCTACGTGGGAAAGGACCAGGTCAATATTGTCCGACTGGCTGCGTTTTCACACACAACCAACAAAAGGAGTATTGCCACCGAGATTGCAAAAGAGGCAGAATGTCTTCCCGAAGACGTGCTGGTGGATATTCCTGTTTTCCCCCGGAGCATGTCGGTACATGTTCAGGTAAAAGGGCGTCATCGCATTCTTGCTCTCAATGAGGTGTCGCCGCTTCTCAACACCCTGAATGAAACGCGTTGGGGGCAATGGAAGCTTGGTGTGTATACCCTGCCGGAGCACAGGAAGGATGTGAGTGCAGCAGCCACGGAGATATTGAACATCAAGCCCCTGACCACCCAGGAAAAATTACGTCTCTGAAACCTTAAAAGGGGAAATAACTATCAAATGGAACAGAATCAGTAGTGCATTCCCTGTGTTAATCAATTTTTCGGGTTGAAAAAATAACATTTATGAGCAATCAAATAAAATTCAGAGCGAGGGGGTTTCATTGTTAGAATATTGGGTTGTTGTGACCATTGGCGTTGTTGTAGTTGTGTGTGCTATCTGTGCTGCGTATCTCTATTCCGAATCAAAGGAACTAAAAGTGCTTCGTAACAGATACAGGTTGAAGGTGTATGAAGAACTCTTTCATGCAATTACGGAACTCAATATTGCAGGGACTGACTCATATAAACTTGACAGGGCAAAGCAGCACCTTGCATATACGCTCAACCGTATGAATCTGGTGGCTAGCCAGGATGTGCTGAAAAATGTGAATGCACTGCTCGATTTCTTAAATGAAACACCTGAAGGTGAATATGATATTTTAAAACAGCTCAACATTCTCAACAATCTTGTGAAATCAATTCGAAAGGAGATTGATCCAGCCACCACTGGAGCATTGGAGGATGGCCAGTTCCGTTTCCGTTTTTACTCGCCGCCGCGCAGCTGAAAGGGATCCGGGTTATTTTATTTTCTTCTTCAATTTTTTTGGATTATTGTCCTTCATCATGAATTTTCGGACGGTATCGTACTTCACCCTTTAATAGAGTGTATATCCAATCATTCCCTCGATAAAGAACGCAGGGAGATGCAGGATGAAAAAAGGTTATGTAGGTGCCGGAATGAGGGATTTTATCCTGGAGATGCGCAATTCCGGTGAAGTGATTGATATTGAGGAGCCTGTCACAACAGATGACTATGTTGCTCCCAAAATGGCTGCAGGGACAGATAAACTGATTTTTTTCCACAATATGGAAGGGGCAAAGGCGGTCATGAATATGACGGCCACGAGGAAATCCCTCTCCCTGGCTCTTGCCATCCCGGAAAAAGATATTGTAAGGACACTTTCTCTTGCATCGTATGATGGCACCGTACACAACGAAGGAAGATTACCTCTCTCATCTGCAGATCTTGGACAGATTCCCATCATGAAACATTTTCCCCTGGATGCCGGTAAATATCTCACATCAGGAATTGTATTTTCATCGTTTGAGGGAGTGACAAACGCGTCCATCCACCGCATGCTGGTGATGGACAAAAGGAGAGTTGCGGCCCGCCTTGTAGAGGGAAGGCACACCTATTCTCTTCAAAAGGCTGCACTGGAAAAAGGGGAGAAACTTCCTGTTGCGGTAGCAATTGGAGTGCATCCCGCGGTGACCATTGCAAGCTGTACAAGGGTGCCAAAAGGGAAAGAACTCGCCTATGCCGCCGAACTCCTTGGAGGCGGGATTTCAGTCAGGGAGTGTAATAACGGGGTGCTTGTCCCTGATGCAGAAATTATACTCGAGGGGCATATCGGTACAGATATTGCCGAGGAAGGGCCATTTGTGGATATTACCGGCACATATGATCTGGTGAGGAAACAACCTGTTATCGAATTTACCGGAATGCATCTTGCAAAAGATTTCATTTATCACGGTATCCTGCCGGGTGGAAATGAACACAGGATGCTCATGGGTGCTCCATATGAACTCACCATTTACCGTGCAGTGTCTGGTGTGACAGAAGTCAAAAACGTTGTGCTCACTACCGGAGGATGCGGGTATTTCCATGCGGTCATCCAGGTGCGGAAGCATACCCAGGGGGATGCAAAAAATGCAATCATGGCAGCATTCGCAACCCACACCTCTTTGAAACACGTTGTTGTAGTGGACGATGATATCGACCCGTCAGATCTGCAGGACGTGGAGTTCGCCATTGCCACAAGGGTCCGGGGAGACCAGGACATCATGGTCATCACCGGGGCAAGGGGCTCATCTCTTGATCCCTGCCAGATGGAGAACGGGACAAACGTGAAGGTCGGGGTAGACGCAACAATGGTTCTTGGGAAAGAGCAGGATTTCATCCGCGCCGGGTGGTGAAAACAGTTGTATCTCGATTCCGAAGAGCAAAAAATTCTCGACGGCGAATACGGGCAGACGCGACAGAAGATGATGGAGATCCTTTTTGCACTGGGCAAGGTCTTTGGTGCCGAAAGGATGGTCCCAATCCGCAGCGCCCAGGTAGCAGGGGCATCATACAAGACCATCGGACAATACGGGTTGGAATGGCTTCGATCCCTGGACGCCAGGGTTGTAGTTCCCACAGTATTGAATCCTGTGGGAATGGACCGGAAAAAGTGGCGTGATATGCAGATCAGCCCTGATTTTGCCCAAAAACAGGAGGAAGTCATCGAGGCATATGCCCGCCTGGCCGTGAAGATGGAATGTACCTGCACTCCGTATTATGTGACGCAGACCCGGTATGGTGATCATCTGGCATGGTCGGAATCATCGGCAGTGGCATATGCAAACTCTGTTATCGGGGCCAGAACGAACCGGGAAGGTGGACCGAGTGCACTGGCAGCGGCAATTATTGGAAAAACTCCTGAATACGGCTTGCACAGGCTTGATGAAAGAAAACCCAATGTCTTAATTGAAGTGGAAGGGTTGCCGGAAGACCCGGATATTGCCTTTTTTGGAGCCCTTGGCTATCACGCAGGGACGCAGGTAGGGAATCGTATTCCTCTTTTTGTGGGCATCAGGCCGAGGAAGGACCAGTTGAAAGCCCTGGGGGCGGCGATGGCCGCATCCGGTGCAGTGGCCCTTTTCCATGTTGAACATATTACCCCCGAAGCCAGGATATTTTCCTTTGACAGCTCGGAATTAGAAAAGATCCAATTAGATTGCCCCGGGATTTCCCGCTCCTTTCAGGAGATGCCCGTCGATGCCGTCGCTATCGGCTGCCCTCACTGTTCTCCTGATGAACTGCATCAGATTGCAAGACTTCTGAAAGGGAAATCTGTCAGGATTCCTCTGTTCATTTTTGCAGCCAGGGGAGTTATTGAAAAGAATATGGTGATTGTGGAAGAGATTGAGAAGAGCGGGGCAGGAGTTTTCTCTGACACCTGCATGGTGGTCTCGCCTGCAATGGAGCGCTTCAATGCTATCATGGTCAACAGTGGAAAGGCATTCGCCTATGTGCCGAATATGTGTGGGGCGGCAGTCCGGCTCGGTACCACAGAGGAATGCATCGGAGTGGCCACGAAAGCAGAATAACCCTATTTCACGATAAGAAGTGGCGGTTTGACAAGTCCGGCTATCTTATACGATAAGTTGCCGCTATGCGATTTTCCGCTCTTTCCATACGCCCCCATTACAACGAGGGAGTATCCGCCCGTATTTGCTTCACGTACCACCTCGTCTTCGACGGTCCCCTCCACAATTTTGGTGCTGCACCTGATATCCTCGCGGGTATAGTGGTAAAGTACGTCATTCAACTCACTATTGATGCTTTTTTTCATATCGCGCCATATCTGCTCTTCGTAATCTTTGATGAGGTGGCACATATCGCTCTGCGCGCAAAAATTGAATGCCAGCCCACGGGCTTCATCCCTGTCAAGCACAGAAAAGAATGTCACATCTGCATCCTTGTTTTTTGCAGCCCTGGACCGAGTGAAGTGCGCATTTCTGGCTCCATGTAGATCCGTCCAGTAATACCAGAATTTTCATTTGTTTTTTCCTCCGAACCCTTCCGGCATTTCGGCAGGCGCCACGATCAGTTGCATAATCGTATCCAGTTTTTACACGCAATAAATGATATGTTTACCATGGCACTCACATGATCGTTATGAATTTGCATACGATCGTATCTCCGGAAAAGAACAGATCGCAGTGATTGGCGTCCTGGTGACACAAAGCGATTATATTTAAATTCCATACCATATACAATCTCACAGACATGGCATTTGATGACCTGAAAATTGGAGGACTTTACGGGTTTAAACCCATCATTCTTGGAATCCTTCTTGCTTTCTCGCTTTTTCTTGAGATTGTTTTACATGTGGCCCTCCATATCAGCGTGATATATACCCATTTCTTCTACATACCCGTCGTCCTGGGAGCGATATGGTACGGAAAAAAAGGGGTCGTTGTTGCCCTCTTCCTGGCACTGGTCCTTCTGGTGGGAACCCTGCAGGTGACCGGCACCCTTGAGTCAGGTGCACTGATCAGGGCCACGATGTTCATTGTTGTGGCCCTGGTTATTGGCGTGGTTTCGGATCTGATGAGATCGGAGCAAAAAAAGATGATCAATGAGGTTGCAGATGCCGCAATCAGTTCCGGGTTATTCACTGCAGGAATCAAAGAAAATCTTGAAGATTTAAAAATCCGGGTTCTCTCGTATGCAAACGTGCAAAAACTCAAAGATGAAAAGAACGTGAAAGGTCTGATAATCGCCTTTAAACGCAGGGATCCGGGCGTCCAGTATGAGGCCGTTGAGGCTCTCGGTGAATTAGGCGATCCCGTAGCCGTGGATGTCCTGATGGAAGCGCTTGTAGGAGATAAATACAGTGGTATCCGCTGGAAAGCAGCCGAGGCACTCACAAAAATCGGGAAACCTGCAGTTCCCCGCCTCATCGGGGCTCTGGACAATCCTGACGACGATGTGAGATGGAAGGCCGCCATTGCGTTGGGCGAGATCGGAGATCCCAGGGCTGTCGAACCCCTTATCGCTCTTCTTGGTGATGAAGACAGGTTTGTGAAAAGCAGGGCTGCATATGCACTCGGAATCATGGGAGAACCTGCAATATCAGCCCTGATTTCCGCCTTGGAGGAAAAAGATCCCAGCCTGCGCTGGGGAGCAGCAATGGCGCTGGGGAGCATAAGGGGCCCGGCGGCTATCAGGCCGCTTATCAGGGCAACCACTGATGCTGATGAAAATGTCAGGCAGGAGGCAATGTCCTCTCTTACTGCAATGGGTGATAAAGGACTCGAGACACTCCTGGAGGCTCTCAAATGGGCAGGGCCGGAGGAAAAAATCAACATAATCACGGTTCTTGGAGAGATTGGAAGAAAAGAATCAATTGAACCGCTTATACAGCTATTGGAGACTTCTGACGGGGAAACAAGGGCCCATATCGGAAGGACAGTCATCTTGCTGGGTGGCCCTGATCTCAAAAATATTTATAAAAATACGTCGAATCACACTCATCCCGCCTGATCAATTAACTGTGCAGGAGAAAACACCCACTTTTCAGGGAGCAAATTATATCTGATTCCGGGCTCTACGTCTGTCTGTGTTCGGCGTCTATGATTACTCATTCCAATGGGAAGAGGAAAGAATATGTCTCGGTATAGAAAGAAAGGATAATTTCCTTCTTTATTACAGAAAATCACAGGAAGGATCGCTGGAAAAGATCATTGGGGAGAAAGGGGGCAGGCTGATTATCAACCCGGTTGAGCCGCTCAATCTCCCCAAAGAGATTACCCCGTATCTTGAATTCCATTTCAGGCCGGTCGTCATACAGCCTGACTCGAAGCAGACAATTTTCCTCAAATTTCCAGTGGAAATATGCGTTTTCCTTGAAGCCAATAATACCTATAATGTACTGGATATTTTCAGTTTTTCAACACCAAAATATGCCCTGTATGGCAACCCGGATAAGGGAATGATCACCAGGCATATAGAAACCGCTGTGTTCGACAGAATACCGGAATTGGACCCACTTGTTGAGGGGGTCATGGTGCTCACCATTCAAAATACCAGTCGTACGTGGGTGGAAGTGACCAGGGCGGTGTTTGAAAATATAGACCTGAATATTTTCTACGGCGATTTCGTTGCCATGGAAGGAAGAATGGAGGTATTTTCCCAGGATTTAGCGGAGACCATGACATTGAAGAGTCCTCTGCAAGAGGATATGAAACTGGCCATTCCCCTGTTCACTGCCAGGCAGATTCTGCTGCCTGATAAATTGACTTTTTTAATGGAATTCGGGGTGGGTGATTAAAGTGAGCTGGCTTGACACGATAGCGTTCGGGGGAGTTACCTACCAGGACCTGATATTTTTTGCCGCGATTGTTGCAGCATCGGTTATAATTGCCAAAATTTTGAGTGTGTATTTAAAAAAATCCTTCAGCGACCGGATGGAGAAGTCAGAACTGGAGAAATTCATCAAAATCACCCAGATCATCATCATAGGGCTGGGAATATATTTTGGAATTCCCCGGGTGGAAATAAATTTTGCCGATCTCCTCATCGTCGGGGGGACACTCGCCATCGTGATTGGATTTGCCACCCAGAAGATCGGATCAAACCTGACCTCGGGCATTTTCCTGATGATAGAGCGGCCGATAAAATCCGGTGACACCATCCAAATACAGGACGTTACCGGGACGGTAAAGGAGATCCACATACTTTCTACCATCATACAAACCTTTGACGGAATATATGTCAGAATCCCCAACGAGACCGTATTCAATACTGACATCACCAATTATGTGGCGAATGTTGCCCGGAAATTCGAATATAACGTGGGGATAAGCTACAAGGACGATGCGGGATTGGCCATGGGGATCATATACCGCCTCCTGGAAGAGCATCCGTTCATCCTGAAACATCCTTCTCCCTCTGTATATGTCTCCGAACTGGGAGATTCAAGCGTGAATATTACAATCTATATCTGGACGCCATCCCGGGTTTGGTGGTCAGTAAAGACGGAAATGCTCTGGAGAATCAAAAAAGCGCTGGATGAGGAAGGAATCGAGATCCCATTCCCGCAACGGGTGGTAACATTTGTCAACGCCCCGCCAGCGGATGCCGACAAGAAAGGAGCAATTACTCATGAGTGAACTTGAATCGGCCCCATGCATAGATGCGAAATTGCAGATCGGAAGGATACAAAAAGGCCATCTCGAGGAAAGGCGTGATGCAGTCAGGCAATTGGTTTCTATGGGCGAAGATGTGATACCCTGTGTAATCGGAGCTTTAAAGAATGCAGGTAGCAATGATGAGCGCTGGTACCTGGCCCAAAGCCTGGTAAAAATTGGAAAACCTTCACTCTTCCCCCTGCTGCAGGAAATGAAGAAGACAAAAGAGCCGGGTTTCAGGAAATATTCGGCAGCAGTCCTTGGAGAGATGGGGGAAGTGGCGATAGAGCCTATCCTTGATGCAATGGCCGATACAGACCCGGAGATGAGAGGCTGTCTCTCCCAGGCCCTGTGCAGGATTGGAGAGCCTGCAATCGAACCCCTGAAAGCAAGAATGGAGGGAGCCGATGAAGTGATCCGCTCATGCGCACGCCTTACCCTCTGGAAGATGGGAGAGCCTGGAATTCAGGCCATGGTAACCTCCCTGAAACAGGAAAACGTCTCAAAGAAATGACACATGCCCAAGAGCCAAAAACAATAACGTTTTTTCTATTATTTCATTTACGGACCTCAATCCCAAGAGATAAGTCTGCATGAAGAGAGTGAATTGTATGATGCAGCTCTCTCCCCGGATGGAACACTATATTCTTAGCCTGCAGGAAGGCCTTGGCAGCGCCATGGAGGTTGCTGCCTCTGCCCGGGCATCTGGTATAGATCCCCGGACCGAGGTGGAAATCCCTGTTGCCAACGACCTCGCTGATCGCGTGGAAGCACTGCTGGGAATCAAAGGGGTGGCTTCCCGTCTCAGGGATCTTGAGAAAGATATGTCCAGGGAAGAGGTGGCACTGAGAGTCGGGGACGATTTTGTTGCCAAAAAGTTCGGGGAGACTAATAATGTGGAAGTGCTTGACCATGCTATCCGTACTGCCATGGCCCTGCTCACCGAGGGAGTTGTTGCTGCACCTACGGAAGGCATTGCCAAGATAGGCACGGGCAGAAACGATGACGGCAGTGAATACTTAAAGATCTATTATGCAGGCCCCATACGGAGTGCGGGAGGGACTGCACAGGCACTTTCGGTGCTTGTCGGTGACTATGTCCGGCGGGCATTGGGGCTTTCGCGCTATATGCCAAGGGAAGAGGAGATTGAGCGATATATCGAGGAGATAAGGCAATATAATACCATCATGAATCTCCAGTACCTCCCAAGCGAGCGGGAGATCAGGTTGATCGTTACAAACTGCCCGGTGTGCATCGATGGGGAAGGGACCGAAAAGGAAGAGGTCAGCGGACACCGGAACCTGGAACGGGTGGAAACCAATTCAGTGCGGGGCGGGATGGCCCTTGTACTGGCCGAAGGCCTGGCACTCAAGGCCCCAAAAGTACAGAAAAATGTGCGAAAAATGCACATGGACGGATGGGACTGGCTTGACGAACTCATCTCCGGAACGACGAAACAGGGCGATGATGACGAAGGCACGGTGGTAAAGCCCAGGGATAAGTATCTCCGTGATCTCATCGGAGGAAGGCCGGTATTTTCCTATCCCATGAGAAAGGGCGGGTTCCGCTTACGATACGGAAGGTCCAGGAATACCGGATTTGCGGCCGCGGGAATAAATCCCGCAACCATGTATATTCTTGGAGGTTTTTTAGCAGTAGGGACACAGATGAAAACCGAACGCCCTGGAAAAGCAGCAGGAATCGTTCCGGTTGATTCAATTCAGGGACCGACGGTACGGCTGAAAAATGGCGATGTACTTCGCATCGACGATTCGCAGATTGCATGTGAACTTTTGGGGAGCATAGAAAAGATCCTGGACGTGGGTGAAATTCTTATCAGCTACGGGGAATTTTTGGAGAATAACCATGTTCTCATGCCCCCAGCATACTGCGAGGAGTGGTGGCTCTTAGAAGGGGGAACGGGAAAGCCGGAGAATGAAATGGAAGCCATTGCATTGTGTTTTGATGGGGCATACCTCCACCCGGATTATACATATCTCTGGGACGACCTCGAACCTGATCAGATACTGGATCTGGCAGACTTTGTCGAGAGTAACGGGGAGATTAACCATGATATCCTGGTTCTTCCACATGATGCCCGAATCAAATCAATTCTTGAAGATATCCTCCTCCCCCACAGGGTAAGGGAAGGGCTGATCTGCATCAGCGATTACCTTGTATTCCTGGCCTGCCTGGGGCTGGATATCCAGTTAAAGAGGCGAAATCAATGGGACTGTCTCCCGGAGAAACCGGACTCAATGTGCCTTGTACAGCACCTTTCTGGTTTTCCCATCCGTTCAAGGGCAGGGATTCGGATTGGCGGGAGAATGGGAAGGCCCGGAAAGTCCAAGCCCAGGAAAATGAATCCGCCGCCTCACTCCCTCTTTCCCCTGGGTGAAGCCGGGGGCTCCCGCAGATCATTTCAGGAAGCGACAAACCACAGTCCGCAGCCAAATATGGACGGCGGAGTGATTTCCATAGAGACCGGGAAGCGGCGCTGTCCGTCGTGCGGGAACGAGACCTATAAAAACCGATGTGAGTGCGGCACCCATACGGAACCGGTGTTTACCTGCCCAAGATGCAGGAGGGAGACGGTAGAGGCGGAGTGTCCGGCCTGCCATGTACCTGCCGTATGCTCGCAGGTGACAACACTCAACGTGAAGGCCGAATATCTGGCAAATCTTGAAAGCCTGGGCATCAGGGATAATTCCCTCTCATTGGTAAAGGGAGTAAAAGGGTTGATATCAAAGGAAAAGACGGTGGAGGATATTAAAAAAGGCATATTGCGTGCGAAGAATGATTTATTCGTCTTCAAGGACGGCACTATCCGTTATGATATGATCGATCTCCCCCTTACCCATTTCCGCCCCGTGGAGGTGGGGGTATCTCCGGCCCGTCTTAAAGAAATTGGATACCGGGAAGATATTGATGGAAAACCGCTGACAGATGGGTACCAGATACTGGAACTCTATCCCCAGGATATTCTTGCTTCGGATGCATGTGCCGAATACCTGATAAAGATCGCCCAGTTCATCGATGAATTGCTGGAGAAGTGCTACAATCTCCCGCCCTTCTATAATGTGTCCACGCGGGATGATCTCATCGGGCACCTGGTAATCGGGCTCGCCCCGCATACCAGTGCCGGCGTACTCGCACGAGTGGTGGGGTTCACAAGGGCAAATGTTGGATATGGTCATCCCTTCTTCCATGCGGCAAAACGGCGCAACTGCTTCCATGGAGATACTGAGATCGAGGTAATGGACGGGAAAAACTGGGAGAAGCACCCCATTCGACGATTTGTTGCAGAAAATTTCGATCTGAGCAGGCCGGGAATCGACCGTCTGGGAACATATTATTCAAATCCCCAGAAACCATTCATGATCCGTGCTATCGATACGGAAGGAAAAATACATCTGCGTTCCATTACCTCGGTCTCTATTCACAAGGCCCCCGATACACTCATTCGCTTCGAGACCGAGCAGGGGAGGGTCCTGGCAGTCACGCCGGACCATTCCATGCTGGTGTGGGACCTGTGCTATCTTCGAAAGATCCGGGCAGTCGAATTAAAAGAAGGTGATCCGGTTCCGGTCATGGTCGGAATGAACGTGCTCACCGACCATATCAAATACAGGGATATTGTCCCCTGTCCGGACGAGAGAGTATACTGCCTGACAGTAGCCGAAGATCACACCATGCAGGCGAATGATATATTTTGCGGCCAGTGTGACGGTGATGAGGACTGTATCATGCTCCTTATGGACGGGCTGATCAATTTCTCCCGTTCATTTCTCCCCGAGACGCGAGGGGGTACAATGGATGCCCCGCTGGTCCTTACCTCCAGAATTGACCCTTCAGAGATAGACAAGGAAAGCCACAATATCGATGTAGGTTCAGGGTATCCGCTTGAATTTTACACAGAAACCCTGAAATACACTCATCCCAGGGATGTCGAGCATCTCATAGACAGGGTTGAGCAGAGGCTGGGGACGCCAGCCCAGGTTGAGGGATTCCGTTTCACCCATGATACGTCCGACATTTCGGCAGGGCCCAAAGAATCGACCTATACCCTGCTGAAGTCGATGCTTGAGAAGCTGGAAGCCGAGCTGGATCTAGCAGAAAAGATCTGTGCTGTTGACGAGGACGATGTCGCGGAAAGGGTGCTGACAACGCATTTTATCAGGGATCTCATGGGGAACCTGAATGCCTTTTCCAGGCAGAAGTTCCGGTGCACCAAATGCAATACCAGCTACCGCCGGATGCCGCTTGCCGGAAAATGTACCCGCTGTAGCGGAAACATCATCCCCACAGTGCATGAGGGATCGGTGAAGAAATACCTGGAGATGTCCCGGAACATCTGTGAACGCTATAAAGTGTCAGAATATACAAAACAGCGCGTGAAAGTTCTGGACATGGCCATCGATTCCACGTTCGGGCAGGAGAAGTCCCAGCAGATGGGCCTGGCAGACTTCATGTGAAGGATAGTTCAGGCACTGATGTTTATACCCTCAGGTATCAGTGCGCCACCCTTACTCCGCCGGGCGATTGTCACCTGTTATCCGCTTCATCAGGCGGATTGCACAGAAATCGCCGCACATTGAACAATCAACAGTGTCCCCTGCCAGTTCCCTGGCTCTCTGTTCATCCAATGCCAGAGCGAATTGTCCTTCCCGATCAATTTCGGCCCTACGCAGAGACATCTCCCGGTCGGCAGCGTCCATGCCGTTCTTTGCGATATCTCCGATGTGTGCCGCGATCCTGAATGCTATGAGTCCCTCTTTTACCTGTTCCGGTCCGGGGAGTCCCAGATGTTCCGATGGGGTGATGTAGCAGAGGTAGTCAGCACCGGCAGCACTCGCGGCGCTTGCACCGGCACACCCTGCGATATGGTCATAGCCGAGAGCAATATCGGTGGGAAGTGGACCGGCGACGAAGAGCGGGAAGGGCGTGACTTTTTTGTATGAGCGGATGAGAGGAGTGATACGATCAAACCGGACGTGCCCTCCTGCTCCCTCGATGATGACCTGGACTCCCCGCTCCCGGGCATACCGCCCAAGGGCACAGTTTTTCCTCATTTCTTCTTCCTGGGCCCGGTTCCAGCCGTCATGGATACTTCCTCCCCGCGTCGTGTTGCCGAGGGAGACGACGATATCATACCGGCGGAACGTATCGAGGATCTCATCAAAAAGCTCAATGAACGGATTTTCACGGTCCTGAAGGTACATATACACGCAGGTTATGGCTCCCCCTTTCGAGACCACTCCGGATATCCGCTCTTCCCACTTCAGGAGACCGAGTATACTCTTGTCGACGCAGTGCAGCACCATGGAATTTACCCCTGCGGCGGCCTGTGCACGGATGGTGGATAAGATATTTGCATTCGTCATATTCTCCAGCCCAACCAGCGCTACAGTCTCATAGATAGGCACGGTAGTGACGGGAATTTTAGTAGCACGAAAGATGGATTCACGGATGGCCTGGATATCTCCTCCCATGGAGAGGTCGGTGATGGTGTCTGCACCGAACCGCTCAGCAATCTGTGCTTTCTCCACCTCCTCTTCAGGAGATATCTGGGTATTGGAGGTCCCGATATTCACGTTCACCTTGGTGCGGAGCCCTTTCCCGATGCCGAGAGTATGATCCCCTCTCTGCATAATCACGACACTGCCTTCCACCACCGCCCGCCGCAGCTGCTCCGGGTCGATTCCCTCACGGGCTGCCACCTTGTGGAGAGGTTCCGGCACCTGTCCTGCCCTGGCCGCTTCCAGGATCGTGACCATTCGTCGTCCTGATACAGTATGCGGAAGTCCCGGTTAAAGTTGCCGGATTCCTGAGGTTCATCCCGGGAGAACCGGTCAGAAATACTCCTGGTATCTCATTTTCCGGAAATTTCGTGGGTGGGCAGAGAAGGGCAACCCTCATTCTCTTGCAAGTGCCACTCTTCTCCGATGTACAATCTCGCCGCCATCCGGGAGGAGTTCCCGGTCCTTTCTCGATGCATTTATCTGGATTCCGCGTCAACCAGCCAGACTCCCCGCTGTGCTGTAGAGGCCATGGACCGCTTCTTCTACGAATATGCAGCAAATCACGGAAGAGGAGCACACCACCTGGCACGCCGCACCACGAATGAATATGAGAGAACACGCGATATATTGGGGCGGTTTCTCAATGTACCGTCCGATCACCTGGTCTTTACCAAGAATACCACCGACTCCATCAATACAGTGGCCCACGGCGTCTGCTGGGAAGAAGGTGACGAAGTAATCACGACCTCTTTGGAACACCATGCCAATTTCCTGCCCTGGATGGCCCTGAAAGACAGGGGAGTGACCATGAAGGTAATCCCCCACCATGGCGGGGTGGTATCTCCGGAAACACTCCAGGAAGCTATTTCTTCCCAAACGCGGCTTGTTGCAATCACCCACATGACCAATGTGCTGGGAACTGTCCAGCCCATAGACGAGATGACCGCAATCGCCCATGATGCAGGTGCCAGAATTTTGGTTGATGCAGCACAGTCGGTGGGGCACATGCCATTCGATTGCCGCAAGATCGATTTTCTGGCAATGCCCGGGCACAAGGGGCTTCTTGGCCCGCAGGGAACCGGGGCACTCTATATTTTAGATTTTGACTCCCTCTCAATCTCCTGCCATGGAGGTGGAATTGTTGAAGATGTCTCCCTGGAATCCTATACGCTCCTCCCGCCACCTGCCCGCTTCGAGCCAGGCACCCCGAATATACCGGGTGTCATCGGTCTTGGAAGGGCAATCGAACTGGTGAATGAACTGGGGGTGGAGAACATCCATACACATGAGGTTCGGCTTGGAAGCTGGATGAGGGAAGGTCTCCTGGATATAGATGGCGTCTCCGTCTACAGCCCGCCTTACACTACGGTAATCTCGTTCAACATAGAGGGAATGGATCCTCATACATGTGCCAGCAAACTGGATGAGATGAAAGGGATATGTGTGAGAAGCGGCATGCATTGTTCCCAACCCCTCACAAGTTCGCTTCACCCGGCAGGAACTGTCAGGGCATCCATCGGCTGTTATACGGGTGATGAGGAGGTGCAAGACCTGGTGGAGTGTGTCCGTAAACTGGCAGAAGGCACCAGGTGAAAAGGAAGGCAGTATCGGTGGACAATATGAAATCATTTTTTCCCTGCCCATTGAACCAAAAAACCCGTGAACACTCATTATCG
>Ga0307379_10007195_pt1 | contig 15167 bp, 9 predicted proteins | sample UN2MG_FD_202237 | JGI IMG/M metagenome (GOLD analysis project Ga0307379, IMG submission 202237) | Soil microbial communities from Risofladan, Vaasa, Finland - UN-2 | ecosystem: Environmental > Terrestrial > Soil > Coastal area > Acid sulfate soil | place: Finland: Risofladan, Vaasa | collected... | reverse complement strand
GGACATCCATTCCTGCACACGCTACATTTGAATTTATCTTTTTCATGGCTATCTCCTTTCTTTGTACCCTAATCATACAGGATCATACGATTGGAGACAGCCTTTCATGAGATTACATTACTTCGGCGCTTTGGGACGCAGATAGCGGCTGGAATTAAGTATGGCCGTCCCCTGAATCAATATGTGAGATCCCGCCCAGCCAACGACGACTGTGGCAAAATGCCCGTCTGGATCGCATTTCGCTTGACTATCGGCCGGAAAGCGACCAGAATCATCTCAGTTGGAACGAAAAGACAGACTCATGCGAGGCCAAATGTGAACTCGGTGAACAGTACCTTCACAATGACTTTGACCCGTATTTCCCGGATAAAGTCGCGCAAATAAATTGAATTTTGTTAGAACAGGGTCTATGGATGGCGCGGGGGCCAGTTTTACTGTCCTGTTTTGAAGAATCCAATGTGTGAAAGCAAAAAAGATGCTCTGAGAGTCAACAAGGCTGCCTCGGAAAAGAAAATTCTTTATAGTTCAAAGTGATTTTTGCAAAATTATTGAGGTCGTAAGGAGAAAAATATGTTCTGTAACCATCCAAATGGGAAATGTCAGTTAATAACGAAAAACGCCGGCTTAGTTTTCTGTCTCCTGACATTGTTGTTCACCGGAGCCGCACACGCAGAGAGCAGCCAGTCTTCTCCTGCAACGAAGCCCAACATCATCTTCATCGTGGTGGACGACATACGCTTTGACGAATTCGGCGCTGCCGGACATGCCTACCTCCAGACTCCGAACATCGATCGTTTGGCTGCCAATGGGGTAATGTTCACTCGGGCCTACCACGCAGTCCCGCTCTGCTCTCCGAGCAGAGCCAGTATCTTAACCGGTCAGTACCCTTCTACTCACGGTATTATTGACAATGTCGCGCGAAACCTTGCGAGTCATCAACTCAAAACCTTCCCACGGTCGCTTCAGCAGGCCGGCTACGACACGGCCTTTGTCGGCAAATGGCATATGGGAAATGACCCCACGCCCCGTCCTGGTTTTGACCATTGGGTCTCTATTCCAGGACAAGGGCGCACGATCAATCCTGAGTTGTATGAGAACGGTAAGATCCACACGGTCACCGGCTACATCACGGACGTACTCACAGACCGGGTAGTCAGTTTCATCGAGCAAAAACGGGATCGGCCGTTCTTCGTTTATCTTGGCCACAAGGCAATGCATCCCGACTCACACCAACTGGACGACGGCTCGCTCGATCTCAGTTTTCCTCGCGCAAATATTCCCGCACCGAGGCATCGCGGCAGGTATGAAAAGAATGTGTTCCCCAGACGCCCCAACGCCAAGGTAACCTCTGACAGTCTACTCGGAAAACCCGCTATTCGCCGAGCACTCGCCCGTAAAGAGTCCAGCGAAATGGCTGAGCAGTTTGGTGCAGTCCTTGACCATAAAACCTGTGAAGAGACAATCCGGCGTCGTGCCGAAATGCTGCTGGCCGTGGACGAGAGCCTGGGGCGAATTGTAGAAACACTCGAGAAAGAGAAAAAGCTGGCCAATACGCTCATCGTTTTTACGAGCGACAACGGATACTTCTATGGAGAGCACGGGCTGAGCCTGGAACGTCGCCTGCCTTATGAGGAATCCATTCGCAATGCACTGCTGCTTCAATACCCTGCGCGGATCAAGCCGGGAACCTTGTGCAATGACATCGTCATCACCGTGGATCTGGCGCCGACAGCACTGGAAGCCGCGGGCGTTCCCATAGGCAACCACATTCAGGGCCGGTCTTTGCTGCCGCTCATTGCCGGTCGTGCCAAGAATTGGCGGCGATTCGGATACATTGAGTTTTACGCCTTTGAGAACCCGTTCCCATGGCTGGTTGACATGGACTACCGCGCCGTTGTATCGGATCAATTCAAGTACATACACTGGATACAGCACCCTCAGGAAAACGAACTCTACGACCTGAGCAATGACCCGTACGAACAACACAACCTCATTAAGGACAAAGAATCGAAACCGGTTGTTGATACAATGCGAAGTGAACTGCAGCGCCTGCAAACCGAAGCTCTCGGATTGAACTGAAATTACTTATAGTTCTATTGGCTGCCGCTTTTAATAACGCTATAGTGGCGTGGGAGATGAATTTTAGTGAGAAGAATGATGAACATGAATGAACGCAAAAGGTGCCCTGTTTAAAACTACATGAGAATAATTAGAGAAATAGATAAACGTCCCTAATAAATTGATAGTTCAAGGTGATTTTGGTAAGATCGTTGATGTCATATGGGTAAAAATATGCTTTTTAGCAGTATAAATTGGAAATGTCAGCTAAAATAATTATGTTTTGGAGGATATCGATTATGAGTAATGAGTCCAGTATTACCAGAAAGCCGATTAGTCGTCGGAGGTTCATCCGTAACGCCGGTCTGGCTGCGGGAGCTTTTACTATCGTTCCGCGCCACGTGCTGGGCGGAACCAATTACAAAGCCCCAAGCGATAAACTAAACTTCGCCATCATCGGCATAGGCGGTAAAGGAAAAACCGACGCCCGTGAACTAAACTTAGAAAATATCGTCGCCCTCTGCGATGTCGATTTCGGAAATAAAAAGGTTATTAACGTCTTCAACGAATATCCAAACGCAAAACGCTACCAGGATTACCGGGTAATGCTCGACAAAGAAAAGAACATCGACGGCGTCGCAATAGCAACCCCCGACCACACACACGCCATCATCTCAATGCACGCGATGAAAATGGGCAAGCACGTATACTGCCAAAAGCCGCTGACGCAGACTATTGAAGAAGCCCAACTGCTCAGGAAGACCGCCCGCAGGATGAACGTTGCCACGCAGATGGGCAACCAGGGGCAGGCCTCCGAGGAGAGGCGACGGCTGGAGGAGATCATCACTGACGGCGCAATCGGTAATGTGACAGAAGTACACGTCTGGACCAACCGTCCCATCTGGCCACAGGGCATCGGTCGTCCAAGCGACCATGTATCTACCCCTGATGATCTGGACTGGGACCTCTGGCTGGGACCTGCTCCTGAGAGACCTTACAATCCTGCCTATCATCCGTTCAAGTGGCGTGGCTGGTGGGACTTCGGCACCGGAGCGCTTGGCGATATGGGCTGTCACAACATCGACCCGATCTTCAGGGCTTTGAAACTGAGATATCCCCTGACCGTCCAGGCAACCTCTACACCGGTAAACAAGGAGACATATCCTTCCGGTTCGATGGTAACGTATGAGTTCGGCGCCAGAGGTTTGCTGCCGCCGGTTACCGTTACCTGGTACGATGGCGGGCTAAAGCCGCTTCGGCCCGTAGAACTGGAGGACGGACGGCAGATGGGCAAGCAGGGCACGCTTTACATCGGCGAAAAGGGCAAGATTCTCGACGGGCGTATAATTCCGGAGAGCAAGATGAAGCAGTATGAGATGGCGCCCAAAACCATTCCGCGTTCGCCGGGTCATCACATCGAGTGGATACAGGCCTGCAAGGGCGACAAACCCGGAGGGTCTAATTTTGATTTTGCAGGCCCCCTGACCGAGACGGTGCTGTTGGGCAATGTCGCCCTTCGGATGGAACTGACGGATAAAATGACCCGCCAGAAACTGCATTGGGACGCCGACAAGGGACAGTTTTCCAATCTGCCCGAGGCAAATGAATTCATCAGGCGTCCTTACCGGCAGGGCTGGTCGCTCTAATCTTAATAGAGGGATCGTATGCCAGATATAGGAATTTTTGGTTAATTGTAACAAGCCCAACATATACCGAAGGCTGCAAGAAAGCCAAGGTTAACCGTTTCAAAGGTGGGGCAAGCCCAAACAATTGACCTTCGATAACACCAGCAGGCAGTTTAGCAACCTTATCAGCAGGTTCAGCATTAACTTTACTAAGTTCGGCAACTTGTTTTTCAAGAGCAGCAATTCGTTCATCGCGTTGTTTCAGTTGAGCTTCAAGTTCCGAGATGCGTTGGATATAGAATTGTTCTTTTTTAGAGGTCAATTTTCGTCCTCAGGCCATATACTATGGCTATTATCGGGCAAACGAGGCCCACCGCTTGATAAAAAACAGATATCTTTTGTTTGACTTACATCTTGAAATGTGTTATAAGGAATATTAGAGGCTGGGAATTTGATGTTGGGAGCATTGCCCAATACATTCAAAGTACCCGTGAACGGTTACAGGAAGGAATTCAAATGCAACTCTGGATACTGCTATTGTCTTTGATCTTCACAACGAATCATTCCGTTGCAGGTGCTCAAAAAACATCGCGTCTAAGTGAAGGGGAATCTAAAAAGAACACAAGTGAAATTGTTGAGCACATTGAAGTTGATTCCGTATGGGCCGCCAATAGAGTTGTATTTGCACTGCATACCGTGGGCCAGCGGCAGTTTGTGGCTTATTATGATCGCAATAGAATGATGGCCGTGGCATCCAGGGACATCAATAGCCACCAATGGCAGAAAACGATTTTGCCCAGTAGACTCATGTGGGATTCTCATAACTATGTGGCCCTGGGGATTGATGAGCAGGGCTTTATTCATGTGAGCGGAAACATGCATACGCATCCGTTGAGTTATTTCAGAAGTGAAAAGACCTATGATGTGAGTCATATGGTTGAACTCAATGAAATGGTTGGCCAGGATGAGCAGAGTGTCACGTATCCCAAGTTTTTTTATGACAATATGGGGAGACTTCTCTTCTCGTACCGGTCCGGGACTTGTGGTAATGGAAACATATTAGTCAATCGGTATCAACCGGAAAATGGACAGTGGGTACGACACCTTGCCACGCCTCTGTTTGAGGGAGCACAAGAGAACGATAAGAGGGCTGCTTATCACACGTACACCAAAGACTCCGAGGGCAATTTTCATTTTGTTTGGATGTGGCGCTGGACCCCCATGGTAGAGACCTGCCACCAGCTTTGCTATGCCACGAGCCCCGATCTCATCCATTGGAAAAATGCCGCTGGTAAAAGGGTGTCATTGCCGTTTCGTCCTGATAATGAGCAGGTCATTGTCGATCATACGCCGTCCAAAGGCGGTATGCACAATTCCCGTTACCAAATCATTCTAACGAAGAATGGGAATCCGGTTATAGGCTATGTAAAGTATGACGAGAAGGGATTGACACAACTGTATTTAGCGAGATTTAAAGGGGAACAATGGGTCTCAAAGAAAATCAGTGACTGGGATTTCCGCTGGAAGTTCATAGGTGGGGGGGACCGGATGACGGAAGGCGGTCATTTCCGGTTGGCCGGCATCTCGGAGGATGGATTCATCGTTGTTCGTTGGGGTACAGAAAAAGGAGAGTCCGGGCAATACACCCTGGATCCTGAGACCTTAGAGCACGTTGAGACCACGGCGAAAATTGAAAGAAAATACCCTGATGACATATATGAGCGTCTGTCCGATGTACGCGGATTGTCGGTCAATCTGTCAGATGACAGAGGCGGAACTCAGGAAAAGGGTGTTCGGTATGTACTCAAGTGGGAGAGCAAGGCCCCGAGCCATGGCAAGCATGCACCAAAGATTATTCCGGAGGGTCCTGTCAGTGCGCTCGTTGTTCTTAAGATACGATAACCTAACCTGTTTTTCTATGACGTGGTGAATTTAGCGAAAAGTTATTGACATTGCCATGTAGTTTTGGTATTATAGGACTTGAATTATTACAGGAGTGTCTCAGGAAAAGTCTCAAGGCGTGCAGAATTGCTGTTTATGAAGTTAAATGAGAAATCCCGGTTAATAATACTGCATTGAAGGAGGTGTAAAATGTTAAAGACAAATCGATTGATCTGGGCCACAGTCCTAACCCTGGGAGCGTTGGCTTACTCAGCCGTGGCCGCGTCATTAGATATGGATGCTTTATGGGCCTTTGACGAGGGAACCGGTACGGCGGTGACCGATTCCAGCGGCAATGGGAATCACGGCACTATCTTAGGTAATTTGCAGTGGACCGAAGGCATGTTTGGCACGGCTCTGCGGTTTAACGGTGTTAGCGGTGAACGTGTGGATATGGGTACCTACGAAGGGGTCACGGGCCAATCTGATCGTACGGTCGTGGCCTGGATCAAAACCGGTGCGAGGTGCGATTTTATGTCGTGGGGAGTAAACGGCACCGGCGTGAAATGGATACTTCGTCTTGATGCCGGTTCAGGAAGATTACGTACGGAACCGGGCAGCGGTTATCTTACAGGTACCACTCCTTTGATCGACGATGAGTGGCACCATATCGCCTCGGTTTTGGAGAGCGGCGGTGCCCCGACATCGTTGGATATCACCCAGTATGTCGATGGACAACCGGACGGTGTGGGTGCGTCAGGCAGTGTGGCTATCGATACCGGCAGTCGGGCGGTATGGATTGGCGAGGGCCATCACGGTCGGCCGATCAATGGGCTAATGGATGAGGTCGCCATTTTTAATCGGGCCCTTTCTCCAGAGGAGATACTGTCGGCTATGTCCGGTCTGAAGCGAACGGAAGGGCGTGCCGCGCGTCCCAGTCCTGCGAATGAAGCAAATGATGTACCGCGTGATGGCGTGCAACTCAGTTGGACCACGGGAGAGTTTGCGCACACGCATGACGTGTATGTCGGCAAGAATTTTGATGACGTCAATGATGCCGATATTGCCAATCCCCTGGGTGTTTCGGTGAGTGAAGGATTGGATGTAAACTCCCTGCCACTGGATAGACTTGATTTTGACACGACCTACTACTGGCGCATAGATGAGGTCAATGCTCCGCCCACCAGCCATGTAGTGTTCAAAGGCAATGTCTGGAGCTTTACGGTCGAGCCGTTCGCTTATCCCATCGAGAATATAGCTGCCACAGCTTCCAGCGAGGTCAGGGCAGGTGAGGGACCGGAAAATACCGTCAACGGTTCCGGACTGGATGATGATGACCTCCACTCATTAGATAGTGCCGACATGTGGCTCAGTAATTTCGTTGATCCTGATAGGGCATGGATCCAATATGAGTTCGACAGGGTCCATAAATTGTATCAGATGTGGGTTTGGAACTATAATAGCTCTGTTGAGCCTATGGTCGGCTTCGGCATCAGGGAAGCCACTATTGAGTACTCGGTCGATGGCACCAACTGGGCCGTATTGGGCACTACTCACGAGTTTGCCCGGGGTCCTGGTGTGGCTGGATATGCTCACAATACCACCGTTGATCTTGGTGGTGTGGCGGCAAAATATGTCAAGATCACTGCTAACAGCAACTGGGGGGGCATCCTGAACCAGTATGGTCTGAGCGAGGTTCGCTTCCTCTGCATACCGGTTTTTGCAAGAGAGCCCAGCCCTGATTCCGGGGCAACAAATGTAGACGTGGATGCGATCCTCAACTTCCGAGCGGGCAGAGAGGCGGCTAAACATGATGCGTACCTTGGCACCGACGAGCAGGCTGTGATCGACGGCACTGTCCCTGTTGCCACCGTGACCGAGCCCAGCTATGCTTGCTCCCTTGATTTAGCGAGCACTTACTACTGGCGGATTGACGAGGTGAACGATGCCGAGATTCCAACAACATGGCAAGGTGATATCTGGAACCTCTCGACACAGGAGTATCTTGTTGTGGACGATTTCGAGTCCTACAATGACATTCCAGCCGGAGAAGAGGGCAGCAACTTAGTATATGGTACATGGGCGGACGGGTTTGAGAATCCGGCAAACGGATCGACCATAGGTTATAATGTACCGTTCCAGCCCACAATAGAGACCTCGATTCTTTATGACGGCAGACAATCTGTGCCGCTTTTCTACGACAACACCGTGGCTACCTATTCCGAGGTCACAGCGAATGTCGCTGATTTAGACGTCGGCCAGGATTGGACCGAGCATGGCATTAAAGCCCTGACGCTGCGGTTCTATGGCGATCCGAACAATGCAGTGCAGCAGATGTATGTGAAGATTAATGGCTCCAAGGTAGCATACGATGGCAGCGCCGAGGACACAAGGCTGACGGGCTGGCAGATGTGGTATATTGACCTGGCCTCGATAGGCGTGAGTCTCAGCAATGTCACTGAGCTGGCCATTGGCTTTGAGCGTATTGGAGCGGCTGGTGGCAAGGGAATGGTTTTACTCGACGGCATCAGGCTGTATTCTTATGACCGTCAGTTGATTACGCCGGTTGACCCCGGCGCAGTTGGGTTGCAGGCACACTAGTGGTGACAGCCACCTATTAATGGCTGGGGACAGTTCAGTTCACAAAAAACGGTTGACTGTCCCTAATAAAATATAACTTGTTGGAGTTAAGCGAGAAACTTAAATCACTGCCTAACAAACGGTTCGAGGCGGACGAAAATTTTACCTGGTTTGTCGCCGCTCAACCGCCCCGTTAGGCACCGAACATAAAGGAAGTTTTGATGTCAAAGAGAAAGATCACCGTAGATGAAGCCAAGGCAATTGGGACAAGACTTGGTATTGATTGGTCAAAGATCGATCTTGACGAGTTCCGGCGCGGCCTTGAAGTCGAATTCGAGCATGGGGTCCACGATCCGGAAACGAACGTCACAAATGATGATCCCATAATGACCGGAAAAATCGCCTGGGCTCATCTCAAAGAGCTGGCGGATTATTACACGCGTCTCGATCGCATGGAGGCAGAGGCAGAGGGTAAAATATAGCGTTGCTGCCTGACACGCCGCTGAAGCCGATGAGTGCTCTGTCACGCCCCTTGAGGAATATTATGAAAATGAAACGGTATCAATAATGGGATTAGCTGCTTCAAATAAGACCGTATTCCTAATTCCATAACAGGAGCAAATTAAAAGTTCGCTACGTTCAGCCATACTTGTTGTTTCTGTCTATCAGGGACCTAATTCGCCAGCGCCGCAATTTCCTCGTGAGGCAGGGCCACATCGTATATGCGAACATCATCGATCAGGCCGGAGAAGAAAGTCGATGCATCAAGGCTCTTGCCGGTGCCAAGGTACAGGCCGCCATTGCAAGGTACGCCATAGCTCAGGGCAGCAGCATCCCTGACGACCTCGACTCCATCCACATAGAGGTATCTGAATGAGCCATCCCATACGAGCCCGATATGGTGCCACTGGCTATCTGTGATCACAGATTCGGATTCCAGTGGAGGCTGTGGATTCATAAGACCAGTCATAAGATTGCCGCCCGACGCCTCTGTATAAAGCCAAAGCGAACCCCATCCATCACCGTTTGCCTGAGATAAAATCACCTGCCCCGGCGAGCCTGCCTTGATCCATGCAAACACACTGAAAGACCCATCCATTGGATTCAGGATAAAATCCGTGCTGACATAATCATCTATTCCGTCAAGCTGTAAAGCGCCATCTATTTTACCTTCGGCAGGTTGCCAGACCGGACCGCCGTGGAGTGTTCCGTTATAGTCACCGGCGTTATCGTGAGCAGTACCTCCTTCGGTTTCATCAAGCTGCCAGTGAGCTATCAGGCGACAGTCTTCAAATAAATGTTGAGCAAGGACAATAAGGTCCTTGACATCGACGAAGCCGTCACCTAAAGGTGGAGGGGCAATATCACAGAGAGGGTTGTCCGTGTGCCAGTTGTCAACAATGATGCACATATCTGCGCTGTCCACAATTCCATCGTCATTGAGGTCAACGACCGGCTCAATCGACACCTTCCACAGGTCGTGGCTGCCGATTCCTCCGGGACAACCCGACATGAAGTAAAGTGTAGAACCGTCAGCAGAGATGGTCGCTGCACCATCGAAATCCGAGGTATTGACAACCGGGCCAAGATTCACCGGAGTACCCCAGTCATCGGACGTTTTTGCGCGTCTGGTTACCCAAACGTCAAAACCACCGTAACCACCGGGCCGGTTGGAGAAGAAGAACAGTGTAAGACCGTCCGCGGAGACCATAGCGCCACTGTCTACGGACGGACTGTTCACCACCGGCCCCAGATTCACAGGTTCTGCCCAGGGATCGTCTACTGTTGCCCGTGTCGACATGTACAGGTCCCCGTTCCCAAATCCACCGGGCCGATCAGAGCCAAAAAAGAGTGATAGACCATCGTCACATGTGCTGATGCCATGATCGGAGGCTGAAGTATTGAAAGGCGGCCCTAAATTTACCGGCGTACCCCATGGCGCCAAGATGCTTGACCGCGTCGTCACGTATATGTCCCAACCGCCGTACCCGCCGGGCCGATCGGATGTAAAATGGAGTGTCAGCCCATCGGCCGAGATTACCGTGTTACCATCCAGGTATGACGTGTTTATGGTTGGCCCCAGATTCTCCGGTTCTCCCCAGGGATCGCCTATTGCTTGTCGAGTTGAAATCCAGATGTCGTAATGACCATAGCCGCCAGATCGTTGAGAATTGAAGAAAAGCGATAAACCATCAGCCGTGACGCTCGGTGTGCCATCGTTTGCAGAACTATTGACAGCCGAGCCAAGATTAGCAGGAGTGCCGAAGGTAAAGTCTGCCTTCGTAACCTTCGCAGTCAGGACTAATGCCACAACCACTGCGAGTAAAATTGTCTTTTTCATCTTAACTATCCTTTCATAGTTTGTCCCTGCCCAGCATTGAAGCCTGTCCCTGAGCAACACCGACTGGATGCGGGATAAACTCCAGCAGGGAACAGTGGATATTGCCATCCTGTGTACTATGCACAGCATTGTTCATATTTAGTTCTTTTGTCGAAGAACCGGCTTTTCGGACTCGTTGGTCCTACTCTTATCAACGGAAAAACAGAAGCAAGGTCACGTTTTTTATTGATATTTTCTTCAAAATTTGATAGAATTTATTAAATATCTTTGATTATTGGAGGTTAGCGAAAATTGAGGCCCGACTACAATCCCAAAACTCAGCATTTGGTAACTTTAGCCAAGGAAGGTGATAGGTCAGCGCTGGGCCAATTATGCAATGTCTACGCCGAGCGGGTGCGGCGGATAGTACGCCTTCGTATGAGCAAAGAGCTTCGCGCCAAACTGGACTCAATAGATGTAGTCCAGGATGCTCTTCTTTACACCCTGGGGGGGATAGAAGACTTCACATATAAGAACGAGGGAGATTTCCTGCGGTGGCTGTCAAGAATAGCTCAAAACGCACTCCACGACAATCTGGACAAATTACACGCTGATAAGCGCGATATTCGTAAAGAAGTTCGATTTGATGATAAAGCGCCGGATGCCGGCTACGGATTTGCCAAGGCTCCAAGTCCTGTTGAGACCACCACTCCGAGCGTAATAATGTCCAGAAAAGAAGACCTGGATAAACTTGAGAAAGCGATAGATGAATTGAAACCTGAGTACAGGCAAGTAATCGTCCTGGCCAAAATCGACGGACTATCCTACAAAGAAATAGCAGAAAGATTAGGCAGGAGTACCGGTGCTGTGAAAATGCTTGTCTCGCGGGCAAAAATTGAACTGGCCAGTGCTTTTGAGGACGTCTGATGGCCAAGCAGTTCGACCACAATCAGAAAGAAGACATTAAAGACACTTTGCTGCAATTTCTTTACGCACAGATGGAAGGCAAAGAGCCTGATTTGGACGAATTTGTGAAGAAATACCCCGAGTTTGAGCATCAGATAAGAGAGAGAATACAAAAGATACAGCAAATCGACGCATTGTTCGATACCCTTGTGAAGGCGGATGAGAGTGACTTCGAAGATGCGTCACTTGCCCAAGATCTTATTGGCCGGAAAGTCGGAAACTTTGAAATGCTCGAGATGATTGGCCGGGGAGGAATAGGAGTGGTCTATCTGGCTCGTGACACCAAGCTCGACCGCACTGTCGCCATAAAGAGTATTCCATCCGACTTGGAAAAAGATTCGATTACACGTACGCGTTTCAGGCGCGAGGCGCAACTTCTGGCTTCATTGAATCACCCCAACATCGCTGTTATTCACGATATAATTGAACCGGACGAGAAAGCCGCTTACCTTATTCTCGAATATGTTCCGGGCGAGACACTTGCCGAGCAAATAGCCCGCGGGCCGCTCAAGCTTCAAGAGGCACTTTCAATCGGACTGCAAGTTGCCGAGGCCGTCTCTGCAGCCCATAAAGAGGGTGTCGTCCACCGAGATCTCAAGCCGGGCAACATAAAGATAACACCGGATGGCAAAGTCAAGGTGTTGGATTTCGGCCTGGCCAAAACCACTGTGACTGAAGGTAAGAAAGAAGAAACTACTACAACTCAGGCCGGCCACATAATCGGTACGCCGGCTTACATGTCTCCGGAGCAGGCCCGCGGCAAAGTTACAGACAACCGCACGGACATATGGTCGTTCGGCTGTATCATGTACCAAATGCTGTCAGGCCAGCTCCCATTTGATGGCGAAACTGCTACCGACACGCTTGCACGTATTATCAAACGCGAGCCCGATTGGAAATTGCTACCCCAAGGAACTCCTGCAAACATACGTGTTTTGCTGCACCGCTGTTTAGAGAAGGACCAGGATCGGCGGCTTGGGGACATTACAGAGGCGGCCATCGAAATCAAAGAAACGCTGATCGCGCCTCCAGTGACAATACATGGGAAGTTGAGAAGGATGGCGATGATTATTGGAGCGACCGTCATCATCGTCCTAATCGGTGCTGTTTTGTGGCATACATTTGAAAAGCAAGCTCAGCCTTCTTCAAAACAAATCCGGCTGATAGTCCTGCCGTTTGAGAATCAGGGTGCTGCCGACTATGAGTATTTCGCAAATAATCTTACTGAGGACTTTACCAGTCGTTTGGCGGATATTCATGGAATGGGTGTCATCTCCCATCAGAGCGCAATACAGTACAAAAATACAGATAAGAGCATACGGCAGATAGCCAATGAGTTACAAGCCGACTATATTCTGGTGGGCACTGTTAAAAGTGAGCTACCCTCAGATCCAAACAGCCGAGTGAAAATAAGACTCCGACTCATCAGAGCATTGGATGACACGCAAGTGTGGTCGGAGATTTATGATAATGACTTACGTGAAATTTTTCGCCTTCAGTCTGACGTGGCTGAAAAGGTGGCACAGGCACTGGGTATTTCGTTGCTTGAATCGGAACGGCAGGTATTAGCCGGCCATTCAACCGATAATATGGAGGCATATGACTACTATTCGCGCGGTTACGAATATTACCGTCGAGGAAACAATCAAGACATAAACATAGCGATAAACATGTATGAGCAGGCAGTCGGGCTGGATCCCAATCTGGCAATTGCACAAGCAAGGCTCTCATATGCTTATGTCAGGATGTATTGGTTTGGCTATGACCGGAGCGAGGAGCGTCTCGAAAAAGCAAGGCTGGCGGCAGAAAAGGCTCTGGAACTTGCTCCTGAAATGCCAGAAGCTTACCTCTGCATGGGGGATTACTTTTACTATGGTCACGCAAACCACGAACGTGCCCTGGAATTCTTGTATACCGGGCTGCTAAGTCATCCCAATCACTCGGGACTTCTTGCCACTATCGGTTATGTCCAGAGGCGGCAGGGCAAATTCGAAGAGGCACTGGAAAACATCAAGAAAGCCAAGGAGCTTAATCCCGGCCGCTTAGACTTTTCAATCGGGAACACTCTTATGATCCTGCACCGGTACGAAGAAGCAGAGCCTTACCTCGCGAAGGCTATCTTGCTGGCTCCCGATTCTGCGCTGGGCTATATTTGGAAAGCGGGACTACACCTGCGCTGGCAAGCGGATACCAAGACGGCCCGAAGGATACTCAAAGAAGGATTACAGAACGCAGAACTCACAGAAAGACCTTCCATCATTAATTCAATGATTAATATCGATGTTTATGAAAGGAAGTATCAAGATGCATTAGACCAGCTTTCTTTGGTTTCAGAGTATGTTGACAGGATAGTGAGCCGCCCTCCCCAAGACCTTCGATGCGCACAAATATACGAGTACATGGACAAAACAGAATCAGCACAGGCATATTACGAGTCAGCGAGAAAGATTCTGGTAGAGGAAATCGAAAAACGACCCGAAACAGGGAATCTCCACAGTGCACTCGGCATTGCTTATGCCGGACTGGGACGCAAGGAAGACGCGATTAAGGAAGGGCAACTGGGTCTTACATATTGTCCTGTGACCAAGGATGCCATGGGAGGACCGGTCTGTATCGAGTATATGGCTCGTATATACGTGATGATCGGTGATTATGAAGCGGCTTTCAAACAACTTGAGTCCCTTGTAGATATACCCATTGCGGGAACGCAGGTGTGTTTATTTACCCTCGACCCTGTGTGGGACCCCTTGCGCAAACACCCACGTTTCCAGAAGTTCGTAGAGGCAGATAAATAATCCAAAACTTCAGAATAGCCGATTTTCAAATCTTTCGGCCAAATGTCGCCGCTCAAAATTCTTTTACACGAAACTTCATAAAGCTATGCGAGCCGGATGTGCATCCGGGCGGATGAATTTAAGGCTCGAATACTTGCAGAACACCATACCGAATTATCGAGAGTATTTCCGCACTACAGCATAAAAAAGCTTGTCAAATGCAGGAACAATAAAGATAATAAAAGGTTTGGATAACTTAAAGGCCAGGTTCAAACAGTGTTGTCGGAACAAACATATTACCCAAATTAGAGACGAGTTATGAAAAGAGGAGCCGCTATGAACGAAAATAAAACCAAAAAGACGACCCGGCGCGAGTTTTTCAAGGACAGCGGCCGAATCGCAACCGCCTCGGCCCTGGGGGCGGCAATCGCTCCGCATATCTATGCAGCGGAGAACAACACAATCAGGCTGGCACTGGTTGGCTGCGGCGGCCGCGGCAGCGGCGCCGTCGGCAACGCCCTGTCCTCGACGACCGGGCCGACCAGGCTTGTCGCGATGGCCGACCTCTTCGAGGACCGGCTGACAAGATCGCACAATGCCCTCACCAAGCAGTTCGGCGAGCGGATCGACGTGCCGCCGGACCGGCAATTCCTCGGATTCGATGCCTATCGCAAGGCCATAGACTGCCTGGGCCCGGGTGACATAATGATACAGGCCACCCATTCGGCTTTTCGTCCGACCCACATCGATTATGCCATCGAAAAAGGCGTGAATGTTTTTATGGAGAAATCGTTTGCTCCGGACCCCGGCGGTACCAGGCAGATACTCCAGCTCGGGGAGCTGGCGAAGAAAAAGAACCTTAAAATATCCTGCGGGCTAATGTGCCGGCATTCATACTCGCGGCAGGCGCTGATTCAAAAGATTCGCGATGATGCTCTTGGCGACATCCAGATGATCCGAGCT
>Ga0307379_10007192_pt1 | contig 15172 bp, 41 predicted proteins | sample UN2MG_FD_202237 | JGI IMG/M metagenome (GOLD analysis project Ga0307379, IMG submission 202237) | Soil microbial communities from Risofladan, Vaasa, Finland - UN-2 | ecosystem: Environmental > Terrestrial > Soil > Coastal area > Acid sulfate soil | place: Finland: Risofladan, Vaasa | collected... | reverse complement strand
GGTTATCGCGATTATATGGGCGATAATATTATTGCCCGTGTTTTTTAATCGTCTGCTTCCAAAATGGGCATGTCGTATTTTTGGGTGGCACATTCAGCCAAAGAAAATCAACTTTAATGGGTGTAGTTTAAATGGAGCCTGCCCGAGATGTGGAAAACACGTTCTTCTGGACTCTCAGGGGAACTGGTTTTAAAAGGAGGGTTGAGGTGGCAAAATATTGCTTTTGCGTAAATTGCGGAGCGAGGATTCCTGATACCCAGGTGTTAAGTACATGCTCCATGTGCGATGGCGACATAGACCACGAAAAAGACCAGTTGGAACAAAAGAGAAGGAGGATTGAGATGGGCATGAAATTCAAGAAAGGCAAGAAATACATGATGAGCAGCGGAGTGATTGTGTATTGTGCGAGCGTAGATTTTGACGGGCTTTATACCCATCAGTTCATGGCAAGAAGCGGGGCATATTATTATACAGATGAAAACGGAAAAACTAATTATGGGCCGTGGGTGATTAAGTTCGGGTTCATTCCGCTTTCGGTTTGGTATAAGGCGGTGAGACACCTCTGGAATGAATTTGAGATGGGGGATTGAGATGCAGGAAATAGATTGGGATGGGAAGCCGGGAAGAAGGATTGAGGCTGGTGATGTTAAGTACCTATTTGACGAAATTGAAAAATCCATTAAAGACCCAAATGTTCAGAGCGTGGTTATACGAAAGTTAATTCCAAGTAAGCGGAGAAAGCGGCTACCGAAGGAGGATTGAATGAAAATCAAGAAGGAATGGCTAATGAAAAAAATATGCAACCTCTACCGTTGTAGTGACGGAGAGGATAATCAATATCCAGCATGTGACAGGTACAGGAAAGGTAGATGTTCGGGCGCACATGCATACACTGAACTTTTAAGTTGGCTCAGTGAGGTTGGGGTAGACGTAAGGGAGGATTGAATGAAAAAGAAAAATAGAAAGTCATATAAAAACGCCTGTCTTTGTATTGACGATACAATGTGGTGCGACGAAAGCGTAGATCCTTCCCCCCCGATTCAATGGTTTCGGGTACACCAGGGAGGAAAAATGATAGCGTTCGGCAAGTCCGCAGCCTCCGCATGGAAAGCGGCGTGGGAGAAGTTGATGAAAGGAGGATTGAATGTCATACAGAATTGAAGATTTAACACCAGAAGAAAAAAAGGCTATCCGGGCATTAGAAAGAGCAGCTAAGATATGGCCTGAAAGTCTATGGTTATTTTCTGGTGATGGGACCTTGTGTGTTATGAAGAAGGATGAGAATGGTAAAAAAGTCATGCGTATAGCTGGGGGTAGTGAGAGCGTTGGTGCTGATGCGATCATTACCTCCATTAAGATAGAAAATGACGGCGGAAATTCATCAAGAAAGTGATCATGTTACCTGGGGGGATAGAAATCAAGGAGCTGATTCAATGAAAAAAGGAACTGCAATCGGGCTCATGATGCTGGTCGGCTTTCTCTGTTTTGTCGCCGGAAGCATCATTGCCCATTATCAGGAATCAAAGTTCTGGGTCCAGGAGATCCGGAAGGGAAAGGAATGGCTGGATAAAACGATCCAAGATGAGCTCGAGGTTTTGATCGAAACCAATTATGAAGCTGCCTGTGCGATCGAGGATTTCTTCAGCCAGGTTAAAAAAACGGAAGGCCTGAATTCTTACAGGCTGCCGAAGGAGGATTGAATAATGAAGGAGCAATTTAGAAAAGAAAAAATTTCTGTAAAAAAGTTAGTATATATAGATACGATTAATATAATTTTAAAAGAATATGAGGAAATGGGATATACACTTACATTACGGCAATTATACTACCAGTTGGTTGCTAGGGATTTTATTCCTAATCATGCTAGGGAGTACAGTAAACTATCCGGGATTTTGGTAACTGCTAGGATGAATGGGTTGGTAGATTGGGATATGATTGAGGATAGGGTTAGGAGGCCAGAGCTTCCTTACTGGGTTAGAGGGATAAAACACGCCATAGATGATACTATTGGGGCGTATAGGTTAGATAGGCAGAAGGGCCAGAAAAATTATATTGAAATATGGACTGAAAAGGATGCAGTGTCAAATATTTTGAAAAGAGTTTCCTACTACCATCATATTCGATTAATGGTAAATAGGGGCTATTCTTCCTGTTCTGCTATGAAGAATGCTTATGATAGGATATCTTGGAGAACAGGAGGTATGTTATCTGGTCAGAATCCAGTGATTATTTACGTTGGTGATCATGATCCATCTGGTTTGGATATGATTCGTGATATTGAGGAGAGGTTGGAGGAATTTGGGTTATGTTCCCTTACAGTTAATCATATTGCATTAACTTCTAATCAGATTGATGATTATAATCCTCCGCCAAATCCAACTAAAATAACAGATCCAAGAGCAAAATGGTATATAGAAAAATTTGGTGAATCAAGCTGGGAATTAGATGCCCTAAGGCCAGATGTACTACAGGAGATTGTAACAAATGCGGTAGAAGAGCTTATTGATTTAGATTTATTTGCTTCGGTACTTAAACAAGAAAAAGTAGATAAGGAAAAATTAGCGAGTTTTGCAGAGGACTTTGAGAAATAAAGGAGAGTAAAAAATGTCAACTTTAAAATCACAAAAAGCAAGGAAAAGGTATGAATGCTGTAGGTGTAAGGCTGTAATTACTTCTGGTGAAGTATACCTACGGTTTTCCCTAACTAGGTTTTCACCAATTCAAATTCGGTGTGTAAATTGTAGACCGCCAAGGTCAGAGCGTACTACTAGTGATTTTCTTGCTGAGATGTACAGTATTAAGGATAATACTATTGGTACACTTACTGTAGCAGATCTTACAGGTATAGGCGTAGATGCCGTAATTTCAGATATCATAGAGAGTTTAAATTCTTTAAAAGAGGAAACACAAGAACGGTTGGATAATATGCCGGAGCATTTACAAGACTCTTCTTCCTCTGGTGAGTTGCTACAGGGGCGGATAGAGGCTATTGATGATATGGTTGATGAGTTGGAGGGTGTCAATATAGATATTGATGATAATTTGGAGGATGAGGAGTTAGAGGAGCGGTTTGGGGAGATATTAGACGAAATTCAACAAATAGGATATCCTGGATCTTAAGGAGGCTTAGAATGAGCGATACAAGACGTTTGGAGCTTTTAGAGGAATTTATTGATGGAATAATTGGAGATGGGCTTAATGATGCCGATTCTGTTTTTGTTATACAGGATCAGTTAATTGAATTGAAACATACTCCTGATGATTTGCTTCCTGGGAGGTGAATGATGGTATACCCTATTGCTAAAAGATTATTGTATCATGCAGCTAGTAAAGCTGATGAGGTCAAGGCTTTTGAGAAGATTTTAGGGAGTCCTTTTTCTTTTGTATGGGAATCAAGGTCTAAGGAGATTATGTGGGATGCTGAAGAATTATCTACTGGGTATAGGAATTTGTATGGTAAACTTAATGGAATAAAGGTAATTAAAGTTACTTTTGATTATGAATCAGGAATTATAAAGTATGTTTTAGTAAGTAGTCCGGAATATCCCAAAAATTCTATGGAACTTTCAATACGTGGTGAAGCATATTCTTTAAAAGTCAAATCCTTACATACTCCTGAGGAGATTATTAATTTAACTACTCTGCAAATCTTAGATTTGATTGCTTTGAATGATTCCACTGTTAATGCTTTGAGCGATATTTTACCATTTCAACTTGTTAAGGATATTAAAGGGGGTTGGTATGGTAGAAAAAATATAAAGCAGGAAATAGGGTGGAAGTTTTCAAATGTTGGGGGTAAAGTATCAAAACTATATGGATATTACGAAGGTACTCCTATTATATACTTTGATGTAAAAATGGGTAGGTTTGTTCCAAATAATACAGTAGTAAACTGGGGTTATATTTATATTGAAGTAGTTGGGGAGGAGATTGAAATATATAAAGATATTAGATATGAAAAACGGTAAAGGAAACGAAATTAATTTTACCACTTTAACCAAGAATATTGAGAGGGGAGGTTTTTAAGATATTATGGTTGATTATTGCTGTAAGAATTTTACAGAAGCACTAAAAGCAACCTCTAATGAAGGAATTTTCTGGAGTATGTACCCTATGTTACATACTGGGTTTTCTATTGGGGCAAGAAATGTATTTCATGAATTACCAATTTATTATTGTCCATTTTGTGGTAAGAAAATAAAGGAGAATGAAGATGACAAAAAAATTAAATCCATTAGAAAAGTTTAGGAGATTTTGGGTTAGGTTACCTCCTGAGGAGAGAGAAGATTTGTGGGATGTTATTACTATGCTTAGAGGTCCAGATACTGAGAATAGTGATATCATAAAGGCATTTACTACTGCTAGAATTCGTGGAAAACTGATTCCATTAGATAGTCCATTGAAGTATTCCGGAATTCCTTTATGGAAGGTAAAACTGTTTCGCTACCAGTTTGGAATCTCTCAACAGCCATTAGTAAGTATGGAAGGTCTTCCGTCTTTTTCTTCTAATGTTTCTTATCATTTTATATCACATTATATTGCAGCCTATAAGGTATTTAAAAAGTATGGTGAGTTAGGATGATAACAAGAACAGAATATTTTTGGTTTTCCATTAAAGAGGCTGAAAAGGCTGGTATTGTTAATACACTGCATATTGATGGGCGAGTTATTCCTTTTAATTATTGGGGTGGGCTTTGCTGGGGTAGTTGTAAATTGGTATTCAAAACTTCAAAACTAACCTTTACTGATTTAAGAGAAAGGATAACGGAAGATGACCCACATTGGAGGGTTTATCTAGAACTTGACAAGAAAAATGGGTACTTTTATGATTAAATCTGAGGCACTTGAGGTTACAGAATTATTGATAGATATAGAAAAGGAAAATCCTCATTCTATGTATAATGGGGAAGGGAGGTCTTGGATTATGTGGTTTATTATATTGTTGTACAAGAGTGGGTTTATAATTACACAAAAAGGGGAAAGTTAATGAAAAGTTTAGAGGATAAGATAAAGGATATTTCTGAAGATATTACCAGTTTAGAATCAGAGAGGACTAAATTGAGGATGTCCCTGGTAAAAATTAAAACTGCAAATGAACGGGCCATTGATATACTTATGAAGTGGAATGAAATTACTGGAATGGAGGATATTCACGGTTCTAAATTAAGAGAATTATGTAGTATTATTGAGGATGCTGTACAGATTGGAATACAATGTGAAACAGGGAAGATTGAGAGGTTGGAAAGTGAAAAAGAGGTAATAACATGAAAATTGAATTATTATCAATAACACCGGATTCTGAAAAACTGATAGAGCTTGCCGGTAGGACTGCATACCAGAGTCAGGATAAAATCAATATTGTTTCTGCTCATAGTTTTGTGACAAAGATAATTAAGTTAGGGCATGAATCCGTATTGGAGCATGCTTATGCGACGATTAGGGCAGGTGGGCTTTCAAGGGCTCTAACTCACCAATTAGTAAGGCATAGGCTTGTAGCCTATACTCAAAAGAGCCAGAGGTATGTTGGTGAAGATGGATTTGGTTATGTAGTACCTCCAAGTATTGGGCAAGGTAGTCATGTAAATATGGTAATATACCGGGGTGTTATGGAGGTAGTTAGGGATGCTTATAATAAGCTAATTGCTCTTGGAGTTCCAAAAGAGGACGCTAGGTTTGTACTTACAAATGCTACTGAATCTGAGATTGTGATTAGTACTAATTTCCGCCAATGGCGGCATATGATCAAATTACGTACATCTAGACACGCTCAATGGGAAATAAGGAAAATGTTTACAAAGATTCTTGATATCTTGTATATAGAAGCCCCGGCGGTTTTTGAAGATCTTAGGTAAAAATGGAGGATAAAGACAATGAATGAAACAGTAGGAGTATTAAACAAATTTAGTTTAGCTTTAACAGCATTGGTGGACAGGAAGGTTAGCCATGTTGCAGCGTTGCATGTTACCAGTGATTTTACCGAGGTTACTAATGGTCGTTATGCACTTAGAATAAGTAATGTTCAGATTGATCCAGATGAGTACCCAAATGGCCCTAATAAGGAAACAATTTATGAGGGTAAGATTGATGTGGTGCTTCCGGCTGATATTGCAGCTAAAATCCAAAATAATCTTCCTGTAAAGGTGTCTCTTCCCATCCTAAAAAACGCTATACCAGGAGTTAACACAGGGGGTAATAATGTTGAGTTTATTACCTATGATTTACAAGTTTGGGGGCCAATTCGGTATAAGACTGATCCTGATGAGAGAGTATATCCAAATATTGATGCTGTAATACCAACTGATGTACCAATGTTGATTGTTGGGTTAGATCCAGATTATCTAATACGGCTTATGCAGCAGTTTAAAAAGAATGGTGTTACTTTAGCAAAATTTGAGTTCTATGGTGTTGAAAAAGTAATTAAAATCACAGGGAAAAACCCAGATACTGAACAGGAGTTGACGGCATTATTGATGCCACAAACCTTAAAATAGAGATTGTTAGTTTGATTTTAACGGATAGATAAATTATAATAGATATATAGGAGATAAATTATGAACAAAGATGAAAAAGCTGAACAGCAATACACTAAGGTAGATTCTCACCTATTCCCAAGGGAGGAAGAGGTTGACATTTCCCATGAGCTATACCGAACATATCATTTTCCTAATAATGAGAAAGTAAAAGTTAATGAGCCAAAGACTATAATTGTAACTGAACATTCACATAGGATTACAGATAAGAACGGTTCTAATCATCATATTCTTAATATTGATAAGTGTCTTAGAGTTATTTTCAAGGTTAGGGATGGGGAGAAAAATTGGTTTATTCAGAAAACCTCTACTGGACGGGAAAGACTAACAGAGGATAGCTAAAATGGATTATGGCAACGTGGTGGTATTGTCTTTTGGGGTACTTGGAATACTTGGGTTCTTCAAGTGGTTTCTATCTAATGTAGGGCTTGTACCTAACAGTAGATTTATGAGTATTATAACTCTGATTTTGGTAATGGTGTTGATGGTTTTACTACCTCGGGTACAAATAATTACCAGTGTGTCAACGTTTCTGCTAATTTTTTGTATTTCTAGAGGGATGTTTCACTTGATAAGTGGGGATTGAGATGGTGAGTGATGCGGATAACTCTTTAAAAGTAATTGAACTGGAAACAAGGTTACTTCTTCTGGAAGCTAAAGTTAATTCAATAGTGTCTTCTTTGACTATTGAGGTTAATAAAATTTTACGAGCTGATAATACAAAAATGAATTCTTTACTAGAGGAGAGAGATAAGGCAATTACTGACCTTGGTAAATCTATACAAACTCTTAACCGGAATGTAGCGCCCGTTATAAGGGAATTTGCAATTATACAATATCAGCGGGAAGAGCAACTATTTAGAATTGCTAATCTACAACAAAAAGTTGATATGTAAATAGGAGTAGGAAATAATGATTAAGGGTACGGTATTATATGTTCATTGTTTTTGTGGGGGTACTCATAGGTTAACAATATCTTGGAATATTGATATGGAAGAAGATCTTGTTAGGAATTTTGATCTAGATGTGGAAACGGAAATGCAGCAGACATTGGAAAAACATGCGGAAGAAGAATGGGAAAAGATACCATGTAGTAAGGAAATAGATTGGGAAGAATTACCAAAAAGTATAGAAAATTTTGAATATGAGGATGGGAATGAGACCAATAAAGAAGTGGAAGAAGCCGCCACAATTGACGGTTGATGAATATGGGAAAAAGGCTAGATATAAGCGTAGTAAGTTTCGTTGGGAAGAGGAATTACAGGAAGATGGTGATTTTCTTTTTCCATGGGATGATGAAAAGGAGGAGGGTAGTGAAACCCTCTGAAACACATGAAATTAGCTTGTTTAAGGCTCATAGAGCCAAAGTTACTAGGTAATTAATGTACTTGTATCAATCCAAAAAAATAAAAGGGGAAAATCAATGTATAAAGCAATAGTAGAAGGTAGGGAACTTATTTTTACTAATAGGGAAAGGGCTAAATTACTAAAAAGGTTTGATCATAGGAATTCTAAGCCAATTAATTGTTCGTTCCCATTTCAGAAGGGGTATATTATTTCACAGCCCTGTTGCTTTTGTATTAGATACATTACTTGTAAAGAATGTCCAATATATTTTGGGGAGTTTATGTGCCATCAAGTTATTCTAGGGATTCTTAGTGGATATCCACAGCGGCATTTTTTGATAAACACAGATTATTTGTTTTGGAGTTGTGATAATGATAAAATTGTTAGAATGGAACTTGATAAAATAAAGGAATTTTTGTTAAATATGGCTTTTTTTATCGGTAGGAGAAAATCAAATGCAAAAAGAAAACTTTAGGGAGATTTTTTTACCTATTTTTATGATTGTAATATCTGTAATTATGGTGTACTTTTTACTTTCTAATCTTGATTCTATACTTCGGTTTATTGGGGAATCCGGGGCAAAGATAGTAGATGGGTTTCAGAATGCAAAGAAGTAATTAAGGAGGACGGGTGAAAGAGTTTCAGAAGTATAAATTGATTAGTCATTGCTGTGCCAGGTTTTTAGAATTTTTTGATTGGGAGTTTGTAGGATGGGAGGAGGCAAGAGGTAGCAATAAAGAAGGGTTTTATATGGACGTAGAAGAGTACAGCTATAATAATTCTTCTTATACTGAGGAGATGGTTTTTTGCATTTTTTGTGGAAAGAGGTTAAAGGATTTTTGTAAGGTGACTTTAAAGGAGTTATCATGAAAGAAACCAAAAGAATGTTAATTAAAGAGTTTAGAGAGAAGGGATTTTTATAAGAGGTGAATGGTATCCAAATCATTGATGAATAGATAGGAGTTAAATATGCCAGAAAGAGAAGAAATTTTAGCACTTCCATTATATGAGGAATATTCAATACATTATATGTGCCTAATTGGATGGATGTATAGATATATTGATGATTATCCAGAAATGGTGGAACGTCAGGCTGATAGAATTGCGAGAAAGACTAGATTAATGGGGGCTAAGTACCTAAGATCCTTTTTGATGAATGGTAGTAGACACCCCACAGAACAATACATCCAGGATGCCTTACCATGGGAAATGGTAAAGGTTGATGGGGTTCTTAAAGTTGATTTTTCTACTAAGAATCTTAAGTGGTGGAGGTGTGCTGGTATCTTGGAAAGGGCTTGCAGAAATTGGAAGGTTTTTCATAGACCAACATTAAATATGGCCAGGTATAATGATGATATTTATGATAGGAGATTTAATGTTCAAGGGATACATGGATTTTGGCGACCGGCAGCATTAAAGGTACAAAGTCAATTTGCTGTAGATTATCTTCTATTCCAAAAGAGTTTTAGAGTACATAATTGGAAGCCTACTGTGGAATTTTGTAATGAGCCAATGCATGGTGGAAACTGGGAATTTGGCGCAATTATTGCAGATTGGCATCTTGCTCTATTTAGGGCAATTCAACATCTTACTACAATTGATAGATGTTGGACTACCTCCAGTGGTTCTGAGTTTGCCCATGCAAATTTTGTCGGCCCTGAGTGGAATGCTACGCTTGGTAGATGGTTTGGTTTTAAAGAATTTATTCGCAGACTTGTTAAGCCTGATTATCATTGTGTAACTGACCTTCAGACGTTGCTTGCTAGTGGATTTTTGTTTGGGTTGGGTAGTGCCTGGAGGCATTTTTGCATCAATGAAGATGGGGCAGACAGTGGTTCTTACCATCCAATTCCTTGGACGCCATATAGTTTAGCAAATAAGCAGGAATCAAAGGATATGTTGGAATATGCTATTACTATGGCTAAAAAATATAGGAAGAAATTATATTATACCTCCTTTGTGATGGATTGCTTAAGACAGGATGTAAATGATCTGTACAATGGTAAACCAATAGCCAAGGAAGAGTTTGATGATTTTGCCCAGATTAAGTGGGGAAGATTAAAGGCATACATGGAGGTTCGACAAGAATTAGGGTATTGACTTTATGTTAAATTAACAATATAATAAGAATGAAAAGGAGATAAAAGTAATGGAAGTTAAATGTAGTGTACGGGTTAATTCAGTGGAGAGTTTCCTTTCTATATCTAATCTTAGTGATAACTGTAATACGCATATTAGGATTCCTTGTGGAGTCTGTTTACAAGAGGAAATTTTAGGTACGGCTAGGGCGATTATTACCGCTGTTAAAGAAATACATGCCAAAAAGTATGCAGAAACTTTGAAAGAAATAGATAAATTTATGGAGGAGGGAAAATGAAATTTGTATCAAAATTTGGACTGGGTGATCTTGTACGGGAACTGGTTAGTGGGTTTGAGGGTGTTATTATGGCAATTACCGCTTACCATACCGGATGTACTCATTATGGTATTTTACAAAAAGCTTTGACTGATAAGGGTAAAATACCTGAGTGGGAATGGGTGGATGAATCTTTATTAACTTTGGTAGAGGAAAAGCATGTTATTTTAAATGTTGGTGATCAAAAGAAAAAGAAGCCCAGAAGTGGGATATTTCCTACTCCTAGGTAGTACATTTAAAAGGAGAAAGAATGTATAGGACCACAATTGAAGGAAGGGTTATTTGTATCACAAACAGAGACCATGAGAGGTTGTTAAAAAGGTTTGATTATAATAGTGGGAAGGTAGGATATGATGGAAATGAGGCCATTCTGGTAGTAAGGAGAAAGTGTGTTTTGTGTGAAAAACACAATAATAGATGTAAAGGGTGCCCTTTTTCCCAATTTAAAAGTAAGTATAGTAAGATTCCTGGATGTAGGGTATTTATAAGTAAGGTTTTGGGGCTTGGTAGCTGTTCCCCACAAATTTTTATATCCGCTGAGAATATATCTTGGGATAGAAGGAATCACACTAGAGCCAAAGAAGTTATGGATAGGATTTACTCTTTCTTAATGGCAATGGAAAAGATGTAGTAATAAAAAATAAAAAAGGGAGCAAAAATGTATAAAAAAATAGTAAATGGAAAAGAATTTTTACTTACAAACAGAGACCATGAGAGGCTGTTAAAGAGGTTTGATTATGCCAGAGTTTCAAATAATCAAATAAAGATACGGTGTTGCCTTTGCTCAAAACATAGGAGGTATCCAGGTCCTTGCACTAATTGCCCTTGTTTAAGTATTTTTCCACAGAGTACGTTTATACTTCCTTGTGTAAAGTTAATAGATGAAATAGCTCCAAAGAGATTAAGGAGGGATATTTGGCTTTTAGAATTCAAATTATATTGGCCACCTTTTTCTGATAGTGATAATATTATAAGATTTTTAGCCAAGATACAAAAATTTCTGTTGTCCATGGAAAAGGTGGATAGATATGCTTGAAATATTTGCATTTATGGCGGCGCTAGGATCAATAGTACTGTTCGTGATATTTATATTTTTTATGATTTGTCTTTTTTTAGTACTTCCAGTTTATCTTAGATTTATAAAGGCGATTGGTAGGAAATGGAACACCCAGGGAAAGACAGAAAGTAACAAAACGGAGAAGTAAAATGGAATGGGCTATAAATTCTACAAGGGTTCCTATTAAATCTTGGTGTAATTACATAGATGCCGCTACCATGATTCAGGCTATACATGTTACTGAATTACCATTTGTTTATCCGCATGTAGCACTTATGGCAGATGGGCATCTTGGTTATGGTGTACCAATAGGTTGTGTATTTGCAGCAGACGGTGCTGTAGTTCCTAATGCAGTTGGAGTAGATATTGGTTGTGGGGTTATAACCATTAAAACAGCCATTACGGCAGATAAGTTGACTCCTGTAGTTATCCGGAAAATATTCGATGAAGTAAGAAAAGAAGTTCCAACAGGATACCACCATCATAAAACTGCTCAAGAATGGGGTGGGTTTCATGATATTCCAAATATCCCTATTATAAGGGGTGAGATTGAGTCTGCCAAACGGCAATTGGGTACACTAGGTGGAGGAAATCATTTTATAGAGATTCAAAAGGATGAAGATGATTGTGTTTGGTTGATGATTCATTCAGGATCAAGAAATTTTGGGTACAAGATAGCCCAGGTATATCATGCCCTAGCAAAGCTGGATAAATCTCATACAGCTGGTAAGGATCTTGCGTATTTAGAGGTTGGAACTCAGAATGCTGATGATTATCTCATAGCCTTGAATTTTGCCTTAGAATTTGCAGCAGAAAATAGGGAAATAATGATGGAAAAGTTTACTGATGCAGTGGATAAACACGTTGAATTAGATATTTTATTTCATTTAAATGTTCATCATAATTATGCTGCTAAAGAAGTTCATTTTGGTAAGGAACTTTTTGTTCACAGAAAGGGGGCAATTTCGGCAAAGGTTGGTGAATGGGGTATTATCCCTGGTTCTCAGGGTACCGCCTCTTATATTGTAAAAGGTAAGGGAAATCCGGGATCATTTAATTCTTGTTCACATGGGGCCGGTAGAAAGATGGGTAGGGCTGCTGCAAAAGAAAAATTAGATTTTACTGAGGAAGTGGGAAGAATGGATAGAATGGGGATTGTACATTCTGTGAGAGCTATAAATAATTTGGATGAAGCACCAGGAGCCTATAAGGATATTGATCTTGTTATGTATGAACAGCAGGATTTAGTAGAGGTTATGTTTAAACTAACTCCATTAGGTACAATGAAAGGATAAAAAAATGATGGAACCACAATTACTTTTTTCGACAAGGCTTGCCATTGATATTGAGTTTCAAAATTATTGTAGGGAAAATGGTGTTAGTTATTGCATAATGAATTTTATGGCTTTTGTTAGTGATAGAGGGTGGATTAATCAAGATGAAGTCAAGAAAAGTATGAGTCGTGAAAAAATTGACAAACTACTTAAAAATTATTAAAGGAGAAAAAAATGGAAGTAACAATTACATTTGAGCTTAATGATGTGGGGCTGGAGGTTATGTTTTCCAAGGCAATCCAGGAAGCTATTGAGCCATCTCGTATCAAAGATGCCGTTAATGATGCTGTTGTAGCGGCCATTGAGAATTTAGTTGAAGAGACGGATGTTATTTCTGATGCGATCAGTGAGCCGCTTGCCAAGGCTCTAAAGAAATTTGTTTTTGAAAAACTTAAATGATATCGGAGGATAAAATAAAATGAAAATAACAATTTGTGATAAGTGTAGGAGACCATTAACTAGTGGAACAGAGGCGGTAGAGGTTCGGTCAAGGTCTTTTGTTGGTCAGGGAGAGGGTAGGATAGAAACTTTTACTACTGGGGATGCCTTAGGTCCAGATCTATGTACTAGATGTCATGATATATATAATGAAGTTCTACAGGATTGGATTAATCCTACAATAGATAATCAACGTGTAAAATTTAGTGCAGTTCTAGAAGCACTAAAGGACTTGTTTAATAAGTATGGGAGTATGTACGGTTCTTCTAGAAAAATAACTAATGCTTTAATTGATAGGTTTCGTAAATTCCTATAAGTGATCCTCGACTAGTTAGGTAAATAAATGAAATGGATAATCCTACTTGGTTTTTGTGCCATTATTACAGTTGGAATTTGGTTTCTATCCAGATGGCCGGTGAAACTCTCTGAGTTCTTAAAGCCAATACCAGAAAAACGGATAAGTATGATTGATGAAATGGTAGAACTTCTTGGCTCATATTTCAAAAAAGGAGAAGTAAATAAATGAAATATAAAAAAGGTGATACTCATTATGTTTTTATAGGTCCGGGGAAACCATACAAGATTCATATTCTTGCAGTAGTTGATAAGTACCAAATAGTGTTTAGATGGTACGGTAGAAGAAACCAATGGTGGAATTATGAGATTTGGCATAGAGAAATGTTAGATATAAGGATAATGGAAAGCAAAGTAAATTCATAAAATATTCCCATACTATATAATGAAGATAAAAATACGGAGAGAAAAATATGAGTTTTGAAATAAGATTTGGAATAGAGACAATAGTAATAGATAGTAATTATAGTGTTAGGATTAGGCTTTTGAATGAAGAAGAGTGTTTCCAGGGTAGAATTATGATACAAAATAATAAACCAATTGATAAGATACAAGCCTTGAGAACAGTAAAGAGTATTATAGAGGTTATACTAAGGAAAGAATTAGTTAGTTTAAAGGAATCTAAGAGGGATACAGGGAAAAAGTCATGATAAACAATAGAAGTATATTCGGAGCAGGGTTAGTACGGCTTAAATCGGATTAGAGAGATGAATATTATAAAGAGTATAACTTGGTTAATTTATAAGGGAAGTCCGAAATGATTTTTTATCTCCCTTACATTCTCACCTATTAATAATTCTTGTTCATTTCGGGCTTCTAACCTACCTACTCCATTTTCATCCCTAACAAATAGTATATTAACAATAAACTCTCCCTGGTTGAAAATAACAATATTAGTAGTAGAGTAATCAATTAGAAGGATATCAATGGCCGATGTAACAGCTTCATCCAGGGAATCAGCAGTTTTCCATTCATTGGATGCTTCTTGAGAAGGGTTTATAGGGTAATACCAGATAACAAGATCATAGGTTTTATTAGTCATTAACATGCTCCATACTTAAAAGGTTTCCATTCACATTTTTTAGATTTTTCAATAGTGTTTAAAAAGGCAATATTTTTTTTAATTGTAGTAAGTCTTTTTAACCACCTCCTCAATTGCCTAATACGATTATAGCGTAGTCTTGAATTATTCATTATAAATTCGATACTGGAGCAATTTTTCCCAGTAAAGAATACCCAAAGGCATTCACATCGAATCGTTTCAAAATTAATATCAAGTTTATCAGCTATAGTACATAGGGGACAGGATTCAACATCTGTTTTAGTCTTATAAACAGTGAGAAGGGTTTTAACAGCTTCAATCCAATCATCAATGTAATCAATTATATAGTTTGGTATTTTTTTCATTTTAATAGATCCTTTTAGGGTTCAAATCTTTTAAGGATTGTAGGGTTTCTAAAATTTCAATTCTGATTTGTTTATGTAATCTAATAACACTCTCTCTTGATGGTCTAGATAAGTACTTTCTTTCCCTTACTAAATAGTTTATCCGTTCTAATATAGTAATTTGACTGGCAAGACATTCCCTCCACCAATTGACTCGATAATTTTTAAACTGAACTCCATTGAAATGAAACCCTAGTTTAAGATACTCATTTTCTTTTTTGTACATGTTATTTCTCCTTTAATTCTAATG
>Ga0307379_10007191_pt1 | contig 15175 bp, 1 predicted proteins | sample UN2MG_FD_202237 | JGI IMG/M metagenome (GOLD analysis project Ga0307379, IMG submission 202237) | Soil microbial communities from Risofladan, Vaasa, Finland - UN-2 | ecosystem: Environmental > Terrestrial > Soil > Coastal area > Acid sulfate soil | place: Finland: Risofladan, Vaasa | collected... | reverse complement strand
TGGTTTATTTAATGCATATAAGCCAATTAAAAATCTTACAGCTGATGCTATAGATAGTGGAATGTTTAAGATATTCAAGAACACTAAACTTAAGAAAGGTGCCCATAAGGTAGTAGAGAATAATTGGAAACAAAGTCTTAAAGAATTTAGAGATCCAACTAAAACTCTTGCCATTGGACTGAATTATTTCAAAGCAAACATAGCTGAAGGTCTTCAGGAATCTGCTCAGGAAACAATATCTGGAGCAGCTATGGATCATTACAAAGAAGAATGGAGAGGAGATGTTGTTAAGGGAGGTTACTTTGCATCTATCACAGATAACTTACACAAACAAACTACACCTGAAGGATTAGAAGTATTTATGTCTGGTTTTCTTATGGGTGGAATGATTGCACCAATGGCTACTACACTTGGTAGTTTCGTACCCGGTTCTAAACAACAAAGTTTCTTGAAAGACTCTTGGACTAAGTTTAAAGATCCAAGTACCTATGAGAAGGCAAGAGATGAAGAAAGAGAATCAATGGAAAAAACTGCCACAACACTAAATGAGTTGTGGGATCAAGTAGGTGAACGATTAGCTCCTGATTTAGAAAATCTTGTTGCTCAAAACAAGTATGCTGAGGGGATGGCAGAAGCTAACCAGGAAGGTAATGCTAAAGCTTTCTATGATTTTAAAGATCAAGCTCAGTATAAGCATATTTTTACGGCACTTAAAACAGGAAAGTTCGATACCTTTATTGATAGACTTTCTGAATTAAAAGATCAGACTGAAGAAGAAATTCAAGCAGATCATAATATGTCCAAAGCTGATTACGATGGTGCCATAGATAAGGCCGTAGCTAGAGCTAAGAAAATTGAAGCCAGATATGAGATGGCACAGACTGAATTCAAGAATCCATTCAATCCAAGTAGAATGAATCCGCGAACGGATCCTGATGCTTTCTTATCAGAGCTACAAAATCACAAAGGATGGGTAGAAGCACAGGAGCAGTTCATCTTTCTACAACATAGCTTTGACAGTTCATTAGAACGATTTGCAGGTATAATGGGAGAAGCTTCAGCAGATACACAGTTGAGTAAAGTACCTACTACAGAACTTACTAATCTGTTTCACATCGAAACGATAGAGGATGAATTAAGAAGAACTAGAGATGAAATAAAAGGTCTTACCGGTTCGGTTACTCGAGACAGTAAGAAGGCACTTACTAAAGCTACACAGAAAGAAAAGCATCTACAGGACTTTGCTGATAAGATGGAATTCCTTATAGTACAACCAACGATAAAGGGTGACATTACAAAATTAGATAAACAGAATAAAGAAACTCAAGCTGCTTATAATAAAGCTAAAACGGCATACAGAAGATACCTAACTTTCTTAGCTAAGGCTAACAAAGATCATGCGTTTAATAATGCAATTGACAACTCGTTTGAGAAGCTTGTTGATGCATACATACTTAATGATGAGTCTGGTAAATTAAATGAGGCTATTAATAAGATGCTAGATCCAGGTACGTTCACTAGACAAGCTGCAAGGAATGCTGAGATTGAAAGACTGAAGAAAGATAATGAACAAAAGATGTTAAGGGATTCTCTCAAGGCTTATGCTAAAGCTAAGAAAGGTAATGACTTGCTATCTTTAATTTATGACCTAGGGATGTTCTTTGATCCAGAAGAGTACCAAGCTCTGATAGATGATGGTGTACTACCAACGAAATTTTATTACTCTAATGATGATCCGAACGGTACACTAGAAGCTGTAGAAGAAAACTCTGAAGACTTTACAGCAGCTATGAACATAGTAACAAGATTTGTTCCTGAAGTAATGGATATTCCATTATCTAAATCAGAGATGGATCGTGCTATGGATACTTATAATAATGAAACTCGAGAGAAGCTTGAGGATGATAAGCGAACTTATCGAGATCTAGCTGCAGAGTATGGATTTAATCCTGAAGCTAAGGAAGCTAAAGTTCCTTTAAAGAAAGTATTACAGAGTATCGTTGACAGTGCATATGCTACTCCTGAAGAAATTATATTAGCTAAGCAACTATTGAGAAGAGCTGGTGATACTGAACTGGTAACTTTTGTAAACGATGCACAGAATCCTGGAACATATAGTACTACTACACAGTCTGTTATAGATGCTAGATTTAGTTCATATAATGTTGAAGGAGGAACTCTTCCCTTAGAGTTTGTGATCTTAAATACAGAAATCAAGAGAAGAACTTTAACTGAGCTTACTGAGGATGTAGAATTCAATGGTAACGTGACAGCTATCTATGATGCTGTCAGAACACACTTTGAAGCTAATAAGGAAGAAGGTGAACTAGAACCTTATGGTCTAGCAAGTGTTGAAGAGTTTGTAGCTGAAGCAATGAGCAATCCAAACTTTCAATCATTATTAGCTACGGTACCTTATCAAGCAACTGGGAAATCTAGTTGGGCAACCTTAATTGATAGTGTACTGAAGATGTTAAAGAAAATTATGGGTGGTAAGAAGTTCGCTTCTGGTACTGCACTTAATGAGGCACTTCATATTATTACAGCAAGAATTGATCAGACTTATGGTGTTAAGGATGGTAAGGTAAGTAAGACTAAGCCAGGTACAGCTGCTGGAAAAAAGAAATCTGGTGTAACTGTAACTCCTGAGAATACCAAAGTAACTAAGTCAATGAAGATACCTACACTAGTTAAGGAACATCCTATACTAGCAGCTAGCATATTAGATTACTACAAAGAGCTTAATGCTACAAGAGCTGACGGACCATTAGATCCGGACTATGCTAGTAAAAAAGATGATCAGCTTTATGGTTCAGTTATTTTTGGAAATACTTTCAAAGGGCCTAATAAAACAATACAAAAAATCATTGATGAGTATAATGAATCAACTGGTCGTACAGAAGATCCTTTATTAACAGCAGCTTCTCCTAGTGATAAAGGAACTGTCGTGATTGCTAAGTTAAAAGACTTAGGTTATTCTACTGAAGATATCAGTGCGATGAGTGTCCTTGATGCTGTAGATATTGCTAATCAGGGTATGACTAAAGAAGAACGTGAGTCAAGTGATGCAGCTACAGCTCGTGCTGAAGAGCAAATGGATGCTGAAACAGCAATTGATTTGGTGAGACAAATTGAGGCATTCATTGCTGGTGCTACTACGTATGATGAGTTATACAAGAAAAATAACACTGGTAAGAAAGCGATTATGGCATTACTAGATAGTCCGGCATATGCGACTATAAACAGTCCTGATGGATGGGCTATTCTACTACCCCAAGCTGAACAAGCTGGGCAAACTAGTATTGGACCAGTAATAGAAAATTTACTTGCTATTCGAGAAAAAGAGATTGCCTTTACCGTTAAGCTAGAGGATATTATACCAGGAGAACAAATCATATTGAAGTCTGGAGCTAAGATGGTTATAGATCAAGTGGTTGATGGCGCTGTATTAGCTCATAAGGCAGGTACTCCTGAAAAGATAACAGAGTTTACTTTGGATCAAATTAAGTTTACGTCTAAAGCTGCTCAGGCTAAAGTGAAGCCAGATTCAACAGATGTTACACCAGAGGATAATAAGAAACAAGATGAAACAGATACTAACCTAGATGAGTTAGATGATACAATAGATGAGGATGCTAGTAGTGAAGAAGATAATGAAGATTTTGAAATTTGTTAAAACAATAGTACTATGATTATATGTGCCATACCGGATAAAACTGTAAGGATCCTAAGAAAGAATTTGTTTGGAAGACTGAACAAGAATGCCGCTGCAAATATTCCTTTCGATATGAAAGAATATATGGGTGAGGTTTATAGTTCTGTTCACGGTAAAGTGACAGAAGAAAGTGCTAAACATGCAACTGCTCTAAGCTATGCTCGTTTGATTCCTCGTTTTATTCAACAGGGTATTGGTGTTCCTACACTAGCTTCTTATTTAGCAAAGACTGGTTTTAATTTTAATCAGGCATTAGAATTATATGATACTATTAAGGATACGCCTAATAGCCTAGAGGAAATTGAAGCTTTTTTAGATTTGAATGTAGATCCTACTACTGACTTAACTCCATCTAAAAAAAGACCTGAGTCTAAGAAACCAGCAGCTCCAGCAGTATCTAACAAAGATGCTATTGCTAAGATTCCTTATAAATTCTATGGACAGTTAAGATCATTCTTTGAGACATTAAGGTTTGACCAATCTGTTGCTAAGAGTTCAGAACTTGACTTACGTAATCCGATGACAGCGTTAGCAACTGAAGGATATAATCCTGATGCAACTGATGGTAAGGATGTGTGGAGAGAGAGTAGAGAGAATCCGAATAATTTTTTCTATAGAGTTCAAAGAAAGTTATTACTACAATTTGCTGAACATGGGTACTCTGCAGAGAAGATGACTATCCGTGTGGAAGGCGTTCCTTTTGATGTACACTTGACAGCTAAACCTGTTTCGTCTGTTGATGCAAAGTTATTTGGAGATGATGTAGACCTGACTAAAGATCCTGAAGGAACAGGTGTTATGTTATTTATCACAGATAGCAATGGTGATCCTATGCGTTTTGATATCAATGGAGATCCAACATTAGATTATGACAGTGGTAATATTGCTTACTACAGAATGAAGTTTATGAAAGATGGTCCTGTTGTTCCTAGTTATAGAGATGACAAGCGTATTGATATCTTAGCTGAGCAAGTATACAATGGTGACCGAAAGGCAGCTGTAGAAGACTATAAACAGCAGATGAGAGTTGCTCAAAGAATAAGAAGTTTCATTGCAGAAGATCCTAAAAAGAATATGGTAATGACTCGTATCAATGGTGGTACAGTTGGTTATGCTATAAAAGATGAAAGAAACTTTCAGAAGATTGTTGATGTAGATTTAGGTACTGTAAGTAAGACATTTGGATTAACCTTTGCTAGAGAAGCTGAGCCTGCTCTTGGCATGAAGAAAGGTTTTGCTTATATTAGAGGGGTTGATGGTTTCTATGGACAACCCTTGGAGGTAGAACGACCTCGTGTTGACGGTGTTCAGGATGGAATGTTCAAAGAAAAGTTAATCAGTCTTTTGGTTGATGACATACAGGATAAAAACGGTACACCATATTCTTACAAGGACCGTCAAACATTGATTGACTATTTCATATATACTAACAAGGATGGTATTCAGATAGTTAACGATGATCGAGGTACGCATGCATTAAAGCTTGCAGATAACTTTATAGATATAAGTACCCCAGAGGCTAAAGCTGTTGCCCGACAGATGTTAAACCAATATTTTAGTACATTCAGTCCTACCAGAACGGTTTCAAAACCAACGGATTCTACGAAGATAATAAAACCAAAAGCTTCTAATGCATATGAGCTGAAGGATTTAGGAAAAGCCATTGAAATAATTACTCCTCGTGAAGGAAAATCAGATATCAAAACTTATAAGATAATTGAGAAGCCTCAGTTACACATATTAGGAACCAGAGATAATGTGAATTACCTGAATAGTCCTATGCCTGATGTAACATTGAGTACTAATGAAGATGGTCAAGTTATTATGACTAAGGATACTAAGCCTTACAGTGCATTTATAATGGAGAACTATGGTCTTAAATATACGCAGGAAGCTGGTACCAAGAAGATCCGAAAATATGATTCATACTTTACTTTCCAGCCAACGGAAGACGCTATGGTTAAAATGTTTGGTGAAGAGATTTCTAATGACATAGAAGAAAAGATGAATAAATCTAATCCTATGATCGCAGAGCAGCAAATACAGGAGAATAGATTGGATGCTTTGAATAATATTGGTTTTGATATTGAAGAAGTAAAAGGTGATGTCTTTGGTCAAGAGTATTATGATACTAGTTACACTGACATTAACGGTAAGGTGCACTACATCCAGAAAGAGAAACGTGCAGCTGTGGTTGCAAAGATAGAAAGCTTAGCCAAGAAGGATTTAGATGCAGCGAGTAAAGTGAAAGAAACGGAGGTCGTGGATGATCTAACTCCAGACGGATATCTTGATTTGGGTGAGGACAACGATATTATAGATGATGCGAATAAGCTTAATAAGCTGGACACACAGAAGCAGGGTAATGTAAAAGCTACCAAAGAACAGTTAGTTGCAGCCAAGGAGTGGTTCAATAGCCCTGATAACGATTTGAATAAGTTCATTTCCTTTGAGGCTATGTTCACGATGATCAACACGGAGAACCCAAAATCTATTGCTACCTGGGAAGTAGGTGGGATTACTTTGTTTGAAGGATCTGATTACTCTGATTTATATCACGAAGCGTGGCATTCATTTACTCAGTCGTTCTTAAGTAAGCAACAGAAGAAAGACTTATATAACGAAGCTAGAAAGAAGTCTGGTACATTCACAGATCACTTAGGAAAGAATGTTTCCTTTGGACGAGCAACAGACCTTCAGCTTGAAGAATACTTAGCTGAAGATTTCCGTGCTTATATGTTAAGCGGTGGTAAAGCAAAAGCGGCTGCTCCAGTACGTAATAGTATTTTTCAAAAGATACTGGCTGCATTAGAAGCATTATTTAGCAACAGCACCATGCGTGAGATTTTAGATAATCCACGATCTGATGCAACTATCCACGAACTTTATGAAAAGCTACGTGTAGGTAATCTAGCTGAGTATACCTTCAGTCAAGAGAACGTACAGTTTGGTAATCTAAATAAAGGAATGCAAGCTATGCCTACAGAAAAAGTACAGCATGCTATGTCTTACCAGAACTCACAGTTGATTAACGATACTGTAACTTCTTTGATGTCTGAATGGGCTGATATGAAGAACGCTGGGCTTAGTAAAGAACAACAATTAGAGTTAGCTCAAATGTTATCTGATGTTAATGATATGAGTATTTCTGCAGAAATAAGAAGAACTCTTCCTGCTAAGATAAAAGCTTTACAAACGCCTGACACTTATGAATTCAGTAGCGCTATGGTTACTGATCCTAATATGCAATTAGAAGCTTACAAGCACGCTAAAAAGCGAATGGGACAGATACATAACAATACGCTAGATGCAGCTAAGGCTGAAGAGAACCCTATTCAAAAAGCAGCACTTGTTAAACAAGCTAAGACTTTAAACTGGGCCTATAGAAACTTTGGAGATACAACTAGATTATCTGCTAATCAATTTTCTGATGGTGATGCTATTACAGGTGTTATCGGATATCACTTATCTAAGAATGCAGAATACCTCAGTCAAGAGGTATTGGAATACTTTGGTGATGTAGATAACATGACTGAAGTAGAACAGGAAAGTAAAGGAAGGAAGTTTGAATTAAGTGGCAATGAGCGTTCAATGAAACAACTTGCTGCTAAGGATATCTTATTTTTAATCAAAGGGCTTCATAAAGTTGATACTAACGGAGAACCTGTTCTGAATGGTCTTGGTGTTAATGAATTAGTTAGTTTTCAAGAAGTATGGAATAGAATAGCTAGAACTTTAGAAAATACATTAGATGCGGATGTAATGTATAGAAAGCTTGAGGAAGAAGCTAAGGACTATCCAGTGATAGGTCAGCTACTTAGAAAGCTTGGGCCAGTAAACGGTGCTAATAACTTAGCTCAGACTAACTTATGGACTAACTTTAAAAATCCTTTCAGTATGACAAGGATACCATTGATTCAATTAACTGTAAGTAAGCAAACGGATGAGGATGGTAACTTGACAGGGTATCAAGCTAATGCAGGTAAAGCACAGAATAGCAAGTCTAAAATATTAAGGACTTGGGAATCTGCTTTTAAAATGCGTCCAGAAGATACTTATACTAAGAAAGATAACCAGGGTAACTATTTGGATCTAGACAAAGTACTTGCTGATTTTAGTAAAGCTACAAGTGCATCTATAGGTAATCGATTGGCAGGTAGAGAAGTTGGTTTCTTACGTGCTATAGGATTAAACGTAGTGAATAATCCAAAAGTAATTAGAGAGCTAACGGTTTCTAGTAACAATACTGTTTCATACTTACACAGTCGTATTCTTACATTAAAGATGAGAGGAATTACGGTAAGAAGTTTTCAAGATATCTACAAGCCGTATCCAGCAACCTATAATAAAGATGGTTCCGTAGATGAAAAAGCTAAGCCTCGAATGAAGACTCGTATGGATCACGTAGCTAGTGTTCACTCAAGATATGCTGACGAAGGTTCTAACTTTATGGTTAGTAATGCTGAGGGGAATACCCAGTTTGAACACTCTTTGAATAACAGTATGACTGTTATGATAAACGCTATTAATGACGCTGGTACGTATCAAGAACTTATTGATATGCCGCATATGGCTCATTTAGATAGAGATAAGAATCCATTTGCTAAAGCTAGTATCTGGTTGAATTCTATCTTTATTTTAGATACAACAGATCCAAATATATATGGTACCAAAAGAACTATTACAGGAGAGGCAGGGCAAGCTGAAGTTAAAATTGAATTTGCTAATGTATCTGGTGTACTTATTAAAGAAGAAGAAACATTAGATAAGAATGGAAAACCAAAGAAGCGAGAAAATACAGTAGCTACTGTAGGTGTTGCTTCAGCGAAAGCTGATGAAGTTACTAAAATGATCTTAGATTTCCATTTGAGTACACAGATAGGTCAACCTGAAGTGATGCGACATGCAGATAAGAGTACATCTTATTCAGCATATCTGAAGCATATCTATCAGAAGAATGGTGGAACTACTGAGAAGTACATTAATAATGTAGACTTCCTATTTGAAGATGAGGAAACACAATCAGGACTAGGTTCTTATGATATGGCTGCCTATGATTTGTTAATAGGCCATCTTGGTGCAGAGTATTCAAGAATACGTACAATGCGTTTGATGAAAAATCCTGAGAACATTGACTTCAATTACTGGAAAGCTGGTCAAGAGTTTACGGCATTCCACGATGTACTATCTAAAGCTACTCAAAAAGAGATGATCAGTATGGTCAATAAAGTTGAGGATTTAGAAACATATCTAACAACACCTGATGGTAAACTATTACAAGCAGCTATCCGTGAAAACTTAGCTGACTACTTTTCTGATCAGGTAACTAAGGTTGAAACCAAGTTTAATAAAAACAGTTTTGTAGCAACTAACCTTGTTGCTGAATTAAGATCTGCAGCTAAAACTAAGTTTGATCAAAGCGTTACTATACCTGAAGCTAAAACAGCATTAATTAAATCATTCGTTTATAATACCTGGATTAATAATCTGGAGACTATAAACTTGCTTTATGGAGATCTTGCATTGTTTAATCACGCTAAAGAAGAATTCCATAAGCGTAACGCAGGTATGGGTTCTACAGGAACTTTATTTAGGACTGATGACTCCTTTCAGAACTTTATCAATACGCTACCTAGAACCTTTACTGAGCAGATTAATGGTAAACAAAAGACTTATGACGGTACGTTTGATACAGCTATAATTAAAGATAGCAATCTTAAATCGGCTTATTACGATGAATACGTTGATATTTATACTAAGCACTTTGTTGATAAGGACAAGCTATCTGAACCAAAAGCTAGAGCTAAAGCTAAACAAGTACTTAGCGCATATACCAAAATGACTGAGGGTGATGGTCAGGGATGGATTAGTTTTGACTCATATAGAATCATGAAGATAGCTGAAGGTACTTGGGGTAAAGACCAAGATGCGTTGTATAAGCAAATAGGAAGAGGAGAAACAGTTAATCCACAGGATGTACTTACATTCTTTCCAACAGTGAAAGCTCAATACTTTGGGCCTCTTCAACAAACTATGGAAGGTCTTCCTATTACAGCATTCCATAAGTACTCTTTGTTACCATTAATACCTACAGCGATTAAAGGTAGTAATCTTGAGAAGCTTCACGAAAAAATGATGAGAGAGGGTATAGACTACTCTGTTTATGAATCAGGATCTAAGGTTGGCAACATTACTAAGAAAGAAGGCGAGTATGACGAGTTTTATACGGATGGGCGTAAACAAGTATCTGATGTACCGTTCACTAAGAATACGATCTTTATGAACTACCTGAAGAATCAGTTAGATATTGCTCCGACTTATAAAGGTAAGGTTACTTTTCCTACACAGCTTCGTAAGTTAATTGAAGATGGGTTAATGGAAAATGGTGTTCCAACTGATTACTTAGCTGGAGAAGATGCTAACAAAAGAATTAAAGCTTGGGATAAACTAAGCGAGGAACGTAAGCTGAAAGAATCTGATAGATATAAGCTTGTAAAAAAGTATGAGGGTAACGTTCGGAAGTTGACTGAGATTGCTAAGCGAAAGTTGTTAGATGAGTTACAGTGGACATCCACAATGGTGAAAGGAAAAGAAGTGTTAGATGGAAAGATAGAGAATCTGGTAGCCTTTGTAAAGAAGCAGCTTACTCGTGAGGATCTAGCTGACCATGAAATTGATTTCTTAAAGATGAAGAATGGAAAGATCCAGGACTTTTCTTTATCGCTTAGTGTGGATAAACTTGAGAAGCTCTTGAATGCATTAGTAGTGAAGAAGTTGATAAAACAAGATGCGAAAGGTGAAGGTCTTATTCAGATCTCTGGAGCTATGTTTGAAAATACGAATACAACTGATAGAGATTATACTAATCCTACAGCTGCTGATTTAGCTGCATACGGTACTAATGATTTACCTACTTATCGTCAGTCATATGATGCGAAAGGTAATCCACTTTCTACTACGGCAATGAAAGTTAAGATAGCTCTTCAGGGAGATTTCTTACACTTGTTAAATGCTAAGCATAAAGATGGTACTCGTATAGGTGATATCACTCGTTTAAATGAGATGCTAAAGGATGAAGAGTGGATGAACGAAGGACGTAATCGTGAGATGATCACAATGGTTGGTGTACGTATTCCGGTGCAGGGATTAAACTCTATGGAGTTTATGGAAGTATATGAGTTCCTTCCAGCTGAAGCAGGAAATATTATTGTTCCTCCAGCAGAAATTGTTGCTAAGTCAGGATCCGATTTTGATATTGATAAGTTAACTATAATGATGCCTAACTTAAAGAATGGTAAACGAGGAAACTTTGATGGCCAATCTTTCACTAAGATGTTTAATTATGATGAAGCTGAAACTAAAGATGCTTATCAGAAATATAAAGAATATAGAGCTGCAGGTGTTGTAAGAACTAACACAGGTAATTTAGAAAGTACGGAAACTCTTGATAAGCTTAATGATGCATTCGCTAGGTTATTAGGTGTAAGTACTTACGATATGAATATGGAGACTATAGAAGCTCTAGTAGAGGAAGGTAAAATTATGACTTTTGACCAGTTCAGAGATAGTTTGATTGGAGCTAAGTCTGTACAAAATGATTTGATAAACGATATCAAATCTATCCTGGAGTTACCAGAAAACTTTGTTAACCTTACTAGACCAAATTCTACTGATCTCTTCACAAATGATGAAGGTACTGGATTTGCTCAGGAACTTGCACCATTGGTTCAGGAATATGATCCTAAAGCTACAATGCAAGGACATAGTATCTCAAAAGGAATTTCACCTACTCGAGTTCTGGAAATAGAATACAATCTTTACAAGCACTCAACAAACAACATAGGTAAACAAACCTTGGGGTTAGCTGCGGTAGATAACACATACAACTCAGTGTTTAATAGAATTGGTTTTCATTTGAATCCTACAGCAGGTATGAGTACAAAGCGACACGCTGAAGTGAAAGAGATAATTGATGCTAAAGCAAAGAAGAAAGGACAACAAAAACTTACAGCAGCGGAAGCTAAGTTAGCAAAAGAATGGATCGATGCACTGGAGATGAAACAGTTCAATAATTATCACAGGCAGACTCTATTCTTACCGCATAATACTATTGATGTGGATGGCGAAAAGGCTATCTCTCTAGCACACAACTTGGATGCAACTGGAGAGCATAGGGTATCAGACGTAATCAATCAGCTCTTGAACGGTTGGTTGGATATTGCTAAGGATACTTGGATCTTTAACATTCAGGGAAATAAAGAGGTAGCTCCTGTACTGTTGTTTCTGTTACAGGCTGGTGTTCCTTATAAGAGTGCTATTTACTTTGCATCTATGCCTATGGTTAGAGACTACGTAAAAGCTCAACGTGATGCTAAAGGTACATTTGCTGAACCATTAGGTAAAGCTCCATTGGATGATGAAGGTAACGTACAACCTTTTTGGTTTAGAAGCAAAGCTAAGAGCACTATTCTTGCTAGTCCTAAATATGGTTTTGGTATAAGCTTAGAAGATCTTAATGGTAAAAAGAGTGAACTTAGAATCAAGCGTGAAGCCATCAATAGAATAGATGATAAAATCTTAGATAAAGATGGGTACATCAGTAATGATGCAATGAAGAAAAGCATTGTAGATTATTCAGAAGCCAATAAAGCTAATAAGGAATATGTGTATACTGATGTGGACAGAGCTGCTTTCTTACATTTCTTAGAAGCGGAAGCTATGGCTATGCCGATCAGAGATGTGAAACTTAAGATGAACTTTGATACATCTAAATCAGGTAGTTTGTTTGAAGCACAGAATAGGATCATAGGTAAAGAGTTACTGAAAGAAGATGGACGTTTTCCTGTTGAGATGGTTGACAAGATTATTAATGACTCTCCTATAGGTAGTTTTTATATACAGGAATTTCAACTGGAATTATTCAAAGATTTATTCAAGCTACGTAGTCATCCAGCTTTAATTAAATTCTTAATGGATAAGTTTCAGAATGGTGGTAGAGACGTTGATAGAAATGTGAGAGATACTTTCAATGGTGATAGAGAGAAGTTCGCTAACGAATTCATAAATGATTTTATCAGCTATATCTTCCAGAACAGCATACGAGGATTTAATCCAAATGCAGATAACTACTTTGGTTATGAAATCAGTCAGCAAGGTTATGATCTTAAAATTAAATTAGATGCTGCTGAGACAGATGCTGAACGTGCTCCAATAGCTGCAGAGCTTGGTAAACTATTAGGTCTGCCGGTTAAGCAGGTTACTCTTCTAAGACAAGGTGCATTCCGTCCAATTAAAAAGATGGAAGACGGTACATTCTTATTAGGTAAGAGCCTCCTTGTAGATAAAGGACAACTGAATAAAGAATGGGAAGACAGAGACTTCCGTACAGCTGCCTACAACAAGAAAGGCCTAGTTAAGGTTAATGCTAATGCATTCAAATCTCGTGAGGAGTATATGAACTTTGTTTACGAACGTGAGATCCTTAGAGGAACTAAGCCTTACAAAATTGTTAAGGATAGTGTAGCTTATAAAGTAGCTCATTCAAATGTAGCTTCCTTGTTAAATAAAAAAGAAGGTGAACTGCAGGATAACTATTTAGAACGTATCAATAAGGTAGCCTATGAGATGTATCTAAGAGATACTGCATTAACTAACACATATAATCATTGGTCATTGTTTAAGAGTGACAATAGCTTTGCTGATCAGTTTCAAGTGCTTAAAGATGCCTATGGCGAACAAGCATTCGGAGGTTACGAATTAATTAAGCAATTAACTACTGGTTCTACTGGACAGTTCAGCAATCTTAAGTTAACAGATACATTCTTGACAGGTGACCAGATTAATGTGTTCCACGAGAACTTATTGGAACTGATGGATCCAAATGTTAAGAAGGTAGATAACAAGGTAGACAATGATTTAATATCTGATTACTTTAGAAAGTTTACTGTTGTAGCCTTTTTACAGTCAGGGATGAATACCAATAGTGAATTCTCGTTGACGAGGTTGGTGCCTGAGCAACTTTATATGGCTATGGTTGAAGGTCCTGTTAATGAATACGTGAAGCACCTAGACAAAGCTGATGATAGTAAGAACACTCCGCCAATCTTGGAGCGATTTTATGGTACGTTTGTTACTGCTAATAGCTTCCAAAACAGAGCAGGGAAAATAAGAGGCAAGCAGCTTAACAATGATTACACACTAGCTCAGTCCATAGCACAGCTTGGTAAGAAAGAGGCGGTTAAAGCACCTCCTGTTATTGTAGGTGAGCGTCTAGTTCCTATAGGTACAAGTGGTGTTTATGGTTATGGTCAATCCTCTATAGATACTCCTGAGAAAATACAAGCAAGAACAGCTGATAAGGATAATACGTTTATCTACAACTTTGCGTTAGAAAACCAGAATGCCAAATCCAAATTTGCTGACTCTAACTTTTATCACGAAGGTATAGTTAATGCTGTTGGACTTCCTACACGAAACACCTTCGGTGAGGGTGGAGCTCAGATGGTAGATGTGGATGGTAAGATTGATCCAAAAGTGAAGATAGCTATTGATGATGCCATCACTTCAATAAAAGAATTACAGGCAGATGGTCAACGATTATATTTCAATAAAGCAGGATATGGTCAGTATATGATTGGCTATTATAAACCTATGAACAAAACGGATGTTGCTAAGCAGACTTTCTTATATTTGTCTAAGCGTTTATTTGAAGAGTTTAAATTTATTAACCCAGGATATCTAGGTACTAAAGAAGGTACTATTACTATACAGTCAGAAGAGTTTCAACCAATCTCTGATGCGCTTGTACTAGATTTTATGAAACATTGTATTAGATAATTATGTCAGTCTGTCCAAACATTAATCTTCCTGAATGGGAGAGCCTAGTAGAAGCCGTAGGTAAAATCGAGGCGTATAGAGATTTTATGGAAACTAACGGAGAAATCCGTACTCCAGAACAGGTTAAAAGTAAGATGGCTCAACGGCTGGGTTATACTATAGAATCTGTTTCAAAGGATTCTCTACTACCTTATGACGAAATCCGTGGAACAGAAGACAAGGTTCGTTCCTTGAATAGGATTAACAAGTTCTTGGACAACATAGATGTACCAATTGAGATGACTGATTTTGGTTCTACACCTGCGTTGGCTGCTGCTAACTTTGAGAAAGGTGTTGTACAAATTACAAATAATCTTCAGGATCGAGCTGAAGCTTGGAATGAACTTCCAGAAGAAGCTGCTCACTGGTGGTACAGGTTACTGAAGGATGACTCAGAACTTAAAGAGGAGTTATGGCACACAATACAAAGTGCACCTGAGTATACAGCTATATTAAACTCATCAGAGTATGAAGCATTAGGAGAACACGCTACATCAGAACAAATGAATAGGCATAGCGATATGCTTCGTGAGGAAGCTATTGGAAAGGTTATAGCTCGTCTGGTAGTTAAGATTGATAACGGTA
>Ga0307379_10007189_pt1 | contig 15179 bp, 12 predicted proteins | sample UN2MG_FD_202237 | JGI IMG/M metagenome (GOLD analysis project Ga0307379, IMG submission 202237) | Soil microbial communities from Risofladan, Vaasa, Finland - UN-2 | ecosystem: Environmental > Terrestrial > Soil > Coastal area > Acid sulfate soil | place: Finland: Risofladan, Vaasa | collected... | reverse complement strand
TTTTGGACAAATTTGTATTATCTAACCATGATAGTGCCTGGTTCATTCTTCTCCTACAGCAAATTCCCAGGAGATCCTGTCGATTGTAAACGGATTTCCAGTAATCTATATTAACCTGGTTAGAAAATAATTTATGAAAATATTCTTTTTCCTTAAGTTTTTCTGATTTTTTTCTTAAAAACACTTGGCTCTCCATAGAAATTCAATAAGCCGCCCATGTCTTACTACGGGAAAGTGAATATAATCTACTTACCAAAGTTTCCATAAGTTTACAGGTTCGGCCTTTGTTAAACACACCACAAACGCATTGTTCACTCATCACTCGCACTGCTTCCTCGCAGGATATCTTTCCATTTTTTATATCGCTTGCCAGTTTTTCTACTAATCTTGACGATATCATATGATGGCCGCACATAGTAGTTATCTCCAGAATCTCTTCTTCTGGTAATAACTCTTTTTTGCCAAAGGTTCCCAGGGAGAATTGAACGGTATGGGGAGATAGGTTTAACTCCTTCAGGCAATCGTTAACTTCGTCAAAAAGCCCGGAGACGACCACAGACTTTCCCATGTTTTTTTCTTTTAACTGTTTCAGATAACCGGTTAATTCTTTCTTATTATTAATCACGGGGTTGATATAAGACCCGGTTGGCTTGGCTTTCTTAATAACCCTGAGTAGCTTAAGAATTCCGAGGGTTAAAAGGACTTTCTTAACCATTTCATAGATATGGGGAAATTTTTTGTGCAGGCGCCTCCTATATATATCAAAGGGAATATCGCCACCCATAATAAGTACAACATAGTCCTCCTTTAGCGATTCTACGCTTCCCTGTCGATGCATAGTGTGTGTCATAAATATCCTTCCTCGTTATGGAGCTAATGGACGTCCAAGCCCAATATTAATTTTCCCGTTTGGTCGATAAGAGATGCCAGCTTCGTCTAACATATCTTTAACGGGTATCGTGCCATCAGGTCTACACCTACAGATACAACCCACGCTAAAAACCGTGTTAACTAAATTAGAAACATCCATAAGAGCATTTATAACCGAGAGTGCCTTAATATCCTCAGTTTTGAATTCTAATACACATGAGAGTATTCGCTCCATCTTTATATCATCTCTAAGTCTCCCGCTAGCCTTATCCCTCATAAGCTTTGTAACCGGGTTCATCTGTTCAAATTCAACCCCTACTTTGGTAACTGCCATGGAAATTTTTTCCACATCCTCAAAAATCGTGCCTATGCCGGGTCTCCCCACATCTACTGTAAACCCTACTTCGCCATGACGGTAGCGTCCCGTAACGTCATTAGTCTTCATTTCAGCAGTTCCTCTCCCATCTATTCCCGTCTGTTTATGGAGCATAGCCACTGAGCTAAAGACATGTCTTAATATCCTCGGCCATTTTAATGGGCCTTTCTCCAAGGCATCTACAGGACAAATTCCCGATGTAAGGCAGGTATAACATTCAAAGCATCTCTTATCATCAACCGTACACTTGTTTTCTGTTGCTATTATTGCCCGTGCAGGACAATAGGGTATGCATTCCATACATCCTGTACATTTCTCAAGATTTATACGCATAAGAACTTCCTCCCCAGCACTTTCTCAACTTCCTTTTTACTTCGTAATTACTGAAACCGTCTATGATGTTTTTCAAATAACCGCTCGGCGGAACAAAATCTTATTTTGCCTGAAAATTGTAATGGCAATACCTTCTGTGTCCTATCGCCATTTCGTCTAAATTGATAAATGGAAAGTTTAGACATTCCATCAAAATAGTACATCTTATATATTTTCTCTAATCCTTCCTTGGAAAATGAATGGTTGCTATCAACAAATACTGCCCCATTAATTTTCCTGTTATGTATAAAAATGAAGGGATTGTTTATGAGGAACGCCTTCAAACCGGGTGTGTTGGTCAATGGCTCAACAAAAAAGATTCCGCCCCGCGGAGAGCTGCAAAAAATTTGTGAAGCACCTCTCTTCTTCTTATAACGTAAAACCCCGTCTTTCAAAAACGCTCTTGACCCTCCAAAATCCGCTTCTTTATAGCCTTTTTCTCTGAACCGACGAATTGCGAAATACAAAATAGCACCTACCGCACCATCTTTGACATAATCAAAATTGCCGTCTTTTACGCCCAAGTATACTGGATGAGCTTGCTTTTTTTTATACTCTAGTATAGCTCCTGCTATATATTCATTTTCTTTTTTGATGAGAAGTAACTCGCTATTTTTAAACCAGTTTTTCATATAATCGTGTTCTACGATAATAGCTCCATCTCCATGGCGCTGAGTAATATAAGGCTTGTACATATTGTAATAGAAGTTATCAAACTGACGGCTGTCGTGCGTTATCTCGAACGAGAGCTTGTTATTTCTTATTTTTCTTATGTCGGTCTTAACACTATCTCTTTTAGCAAACAAAGTACCGTCCGCAGAAATATTGGTTAAAGTCGATACCCAGAATGGAATATTAAAACACGCCCGGTTTCTAAATAACGTGCATAAAGGTTCATCCACCGCAACGACCGTTAAGCAACAATTATGACTTTTTTCCTTAACCACTTTGAAAATTTTCCAAATCCATACTCTTCCAAGAAAATTTTCACTAAAAGAGTTGCCGTAAGCCGTTTTTGTAAAGTAATCTCTATGGATTTCCGTACCAGCGTAAACAATGGAAAGTTTCTGATGACTGGTGATTTCTTCTCCGTTTAGAATCCATAAATTCAGTCTAGAAATATCGATAAATCTAAATGTTAGCTTAGCAGGCCAAAAAATCCAGCGTAAACACACAGGAATTTTATAATAAATTTTTCTCCCAATCTCTTTCATAATAGTACCTTCAACCTGATTCCTCGGAGCAGAAATATCTCACACTCGGTAATGAATACAACATGGTCTTCTTGATAGACTAGCGTGCTGAAGCTATTATTACTTCGCCAGAACTCAAATTCTTTTCATCAATTTCTAAGACTTATCCGAGAAGAATTTATCCTTATTCTTTTCAAACTCATCTATGGCTCTTTGGTAGTCATCGTGGCGCCCAATATCTAACCAGTAGTCGTCGCTTGGATAACCAATGACCCTTTCATTATTTTCCAGTAACTTTTTTACTAAATCCGGGAAATCTAATTTCTCGTTTGGCTTGATATAACTCAGAATCTTGGTGTCAAAGATATAAATTCCCATACTCACCAGATATTTTAAGTTGGGCTTCTCAATATAATCGGTGACCTCACTATTCTTATTCAGTTCAATAACGCCAAAATTAACATCGACCGTTCTCTTATGCATAGCAATTGTGGCTATAGCCTCTTTTTCTTTATGATAATTGATAAGCGTTGAATAATTAAGCGTTGTTAAAATATCCCCATTCATAACCAGAAAAGGATTTGTCAAGTTTTCAATTAAAGAAAGAGGTCCTGCGGTTCCCAGTGGTTTACTTTCGCGCGAATATTGAATATCGATACCGTATTTACTTCCGTTCCCAAAATAAGTCTCCAGAAGTTCCGCCAGGTAACCTACCGCCATAATTATCTTGGTAAATCCGTGACCCTTCAATTGTCGCAAAACTACATCCAGAATAGGCGCATCTCCTATGGGCATTAACGGTTTGGGGAAAATCGTTGTATATGGTGCTAATCTCGTTCCCTTGCCCCCTGCGAGGATAATTGCATCCATATTTCTCTCCTAAATATTATAGATATCGGGTCTATATCTGTTTTGAAATTTTGAAAACCAGTCTATAGTTTTTCTTAAGCCTTTGTCTAAAGAAATTTTTGGTTTCCAATTAAGCAATTCTTTTGCCTTAGAATTATCAGCCATTAATCTTTCCACTTCACTTTTTGGTGGCCTGACTCGTTTTGGATCGGAAACTATCTTGACCTTTTTCCCTATCAAAGAAATAATCTTGTTTGCTAAATCGTTAATAGAAATCTCAAAGCCGGAGCCTATATTAATAACTTCGCCAGTAGACTTTTCTGATTCTGCTGCCTTAATAAAGCCATCAACTATATCATCCACATAAGATAAGTCCCTGGTTGGCTCTAAAGAGCCCAGTAATATCTTATTCTGAGCCAATGCTTGAGTAATAATTGTGGGAATAACTGCTCTTGCCGATTGTCGTGGGCCGTAGGTGTTAAATGGTCTTAACGTGGTAATTGGTAAATCGTATGACCTATAAAAGCTTTCGGCAAGTTTATCCGCACCTATTTTGCTGGCTGAATATGGCGATTGCCCTTGCAGTGGATGTTTCTCGTCAATGGGTACGTATTGAGCCGTTCCATAAACTTCGCTCGTAGAAGTATGGATTATTTTTTCTGGCTTGTATTCTTTTGCAGCATTTAGAATATTTAAGGTTCCCATAATATTAGTTTCCACCACTTCTCTGGGATGAATATAAGAGTAAGGAATAGCGATTAAAGCTCCCAGATGAAAAACTACATCAACATCCTTCATCGCACTTTTGATGGTTTCGGAATCTCTTAAATCACCCATAATTACTTCCATTTTCTCTTTTGTATGTGAAGGCAAAATCTCTATTAAGCCCCAATCGTTACGGGAGTTGTAACGAACAAAAGCTTTAACTTTCGCTCCTAAGTCAACTAACTTTTCTGTTAAATGGCTGCCGATAAATCCACCAGCTCCAGTTACAAGAACCGTTTTTCGTTTCCAATCCATAAATTCTTTCCCCTTGTTTATCAGACTTTTTGTCGCCAATAAGTGAGCAAATCTTTTAATGTATCTTCCAGAGATATACTAGGCTTCCAGCCCGTTTGTTTGTGAAGTTTTTCGAAACTGCCAACTTGTAAGGGAATGTCGGATGGCCGCATTCTTTTAGGGTCTTGCTTAACAATAATATCCTTTTTTGCCATCTGTAACAAAATGTCCAACATTTCGCCTATTGAGTATGCCTTTCCTGAACAGAGGTTATAGACTTCTCCTGAAATTCCTTTATCTGATGCCAACCAATAGCCCTTCACAACATCTCTAATGTCTACAAAGTCTCTTTTTGCATCTAAATTACCGACATAAATTGTTGGTCCTTGTTTACCTTTTTCAATCAGTGCTATTTGGCGAGCGAAGTTAGAACAGACAAAATCTTCCTTCTCTCCCGGCCCGGTGGTATTAAAAGCTCTTGTTCGAATAATTTTTAATCCATAATTCTTGTAATATTGATACCCAACCATATCTTGAGCAAGTTTACTTATTCCATACGGGCTTATTGGACGAAAATAGTTGGTTTCCGTAACCGGATTCTCATTTTCCAGTATTAATCCATATTCAGCACTTGAACAAGCAATATGGATTAATGGATCAATTCCCAGTTGTTTAACTGCTTCCAGCAAATTGATAGTCCCCAGAACATTTGTAATATAAAATTTCTCAGGAGACTGATGTGAATCTGGGTCAAAGGTTAAACCTGCTAAGTGGAAGATTCTATCAGGTTTAATCTCCTCTACCGTTTTTTTCATTTCTTCTTTATCCAGGATATCACAATTAAGGACTTTTGCCTTATCTAAGACGGGTTGAGCATCTTTGCTGACATCTTTTACAATGTCAATGCCGTACAAATCTATATTGTCATTATACCTATCTGGAGACAATAGATATTCTGCTAAATGGATTCCTGTAAAACCAGCTATTCCTGTGATTAGTGTTCTCATGAAATACCTTAGATTATTTCCCTATAAAGTTCTATTATCTTCCTGGCGATTTCCTTTGATGATAAATGCTTAATATTATTTCTTCCGGCAGTTCTTATGCCATTATTAAGAACTAATTTTATCTTTTCAGCAATATTAACGGGATCCTGCTTGCAAATGTAACAGTTCCTGGCATCTTTAATTACCTCTCGAGCATCGCCAACATCAACAGAGACAATAGGCAAGTTACAGGCCAAAGCCTCTTTTATAACTGTAGGAGACCCTTCCGAGTCAGAAGTTAATACTAATACATCACAAGCATTCATAACCAAGGGAACTTCAGAATAAGGGCGCCTATTATTACTCAAGATTACGGGCAGAATATTGTCATTGTCTTTCTGAAGTAATTCTACGGCTTTGCTGAAGATATCAAATCTTTTTTCAATTCTTTGGGGATTACTGGGAAACAGAATAAGTTTCTTATCAGATAAGAGACCTAATTTTTTTCTTGCTTCTGTTGGGGGTATTGGTTGGAAAAGATCAAAATCGATTCCAAAAGTAATCACCGATATCTTGTTAGAGTCTGCTCCTAAATCAGAAATAAGGATATTTCTTATTTTACTACTGACAGTAATGATATGATTAGCCCGAGATACAACGAATCTTTGTAAGATATGATAGACTTTATTACGCGAAGGTTCTTTTATAGCATCGCTTCCCACAAAAGTTATTATAAGGGGTTTTCTTTTTATGATTGCTGCAAACAGGGCAGAGTGAAAACCGTAGTATGCATGAGCTATGTCATAAGAACCCCAAAGCAAATAAAAGATATTTTTTAAAATAAAAGGCACATAGGCAATAGAACCTTTTCGATTCTTCACCACTTTTATTATTTCTAAACCTTCATTTTCCATATCTTCTACTTGTTGCTTTATAAAAATTCCCAGATGGGATTTTTTTCCGGGATACATATTGCTAATAACTAAAACCTTCATCTCTTATATCCTGCCTTAATTAATAAAAAGTTGACTCCATAACTCAAAAGTTAGGAGTCTGGAGAGAAGTTCCATATGATTGATTTTGCCTCTAATATGTTCTTTCAGAATACGTTCTACGGTTTTAGTATTCAAAATACTTCTACTATAACCTTTTCCATCTAATAATGTACTGGAGATAAAGTTAATTAAATTTTCATTCTCCCTCGACCATTGAGTATACTTGGCAAAGAGATTAATCGAGGGAGCGTTAAAATACTTGTTTTTGGCCAGTTTTTTATCGACCATGTTTATCTTCTTCTTTAAATGTTTCTTAATCAAACATAGAGTCATTTTGGCAAAGGTATTGGTTGCATCAACAGGCAACCCGGTTTTTTCCCAGGGAATTTTAGAGAGTTCAGGAAAAAGCCGTGAAAAAGTTCGAGTGTAAAGATATTGATATCTTCTTTCCTGAGGTGGAGTATTAACAATGAAATCAACGAGGTCGTTGTCGAAAAAAGGGCTTCTAACTTCCACATGAGTTCTCTTGACAAAATTGCCATAATTTACAAAGCGGCGCACGTATTGGGTAGCAATAGAATAATCTATGATGCTACTGGTGGATGTCGACTTACATTTCCGGGAAATATTTCTCACAATCTCTCTTGGATAATCTCTGATTTTTTTGTAATAAGAATGTATAAAAAGAGACTTTGCCAAATCTGTGGAAATTGGCTGAAAAAGATAGTCAGCAATTAACAACCTCTCTTTTCTTTTGAAAATAGCAAAAGGACTGAAGAAACTGCCAAAGGGTTGCATCCCGTCAAGGCAAACATCTGTGTAATCTCTTATTAATTCAAGTTTCATATTCCCTATAGAATGGAGAAAGGATATCATTCCATCTGTTATATTTACTATCTTTTTCGCACTATTAATAATGTCCTCTGGCAAGAGCTCAAGACAATGATGGTTAGTCCTTAATGCATTTGATACTCGTTTGGCAATTCTGACATCATTCATATCTTCTGTTCCAAAGGTAACGGTATTTATTGGATAATATTCTTTACTTATACTTGCTAAAATAGTCCTGGAATCTAATCCACCACTCAAGGGAACAGTAATTCTAACGTCATCTCCTACATGTCTTTCTATTGCTTGTAATATAAGGTTTCCAAGTTTTTCTTCGTAATAGTCCTGAGTTTTACCTTCGTTTTTGTCTAAGAAATTAAAATCCCAATAATTAGAGATAGAAATTTCATTATTTTTAAATACTAAGAAAGACGCAGGCGGGAGCAATTTAATTGACTCAAAATAAGTGCTATTTCCCATTACAAAACCAAAGAAGAATAAACTGGCAATAGCAGAGTCATCTATTTTTTTTGAAACATCATTATGAGTCAAAATTGCTTTCACTTCTGAAGCCAAGTAGAGTCTATTATTATGTTGTGAGTAATAGATAGGCCGTAGCCCATACCTGTCATTGATAACGGTTAATTTTTTTTCTTTCCCATCCCAGATAATTATGTTAAAAGTTCCTTTTAATTTAAAAATAAAATCGTTTCTATATTTTTCATAAAGTGCCAGGAGAAGTTTTGAAGTAGATAGAGATTCTTTAACGCCAATTTCGTTTTTTAATTCTTTATAATTGTAGATCTCACCGTGGAAGAATAATGTATAACGGTCATCATTACTATTTACGGGCTGCAAATCTCTCTCCAGTATTCCGTGGTCTACCTGACCCAGGACCAGAGGCCCTCTTATGTATATTTCAGGTTTGTGCCATTCATAATGTTTTAGTGAACAACACATTCTGTTTATTTGTTCTAATTGTTTAGACTCAGCTCTTATTAATGAAGGATCTATGGTGCCTACAATACCTGGCATGGCCTACTCCAAGTTTTTCATTCCGCTTCATAACTATTTCAAAAACAGAATCAACGCGGAATTGTTATACCTTCGCTTCTAATATAATCAGATGAGCCACTCCACTTTTTTATCATTTTTATGATTTCGATGTCTATATCCTTAAGGCTTTCAATTAACCGTTCTAAAAAATTCAAGCATGCAATTTTTGCTAAGATAAACATTATTGATAACTAAAACTTTCATCTCTTATATTACTCTGCCTTAATTAATAAAAAGTCGACTCCATAACTCAAAGGTTAGGAGTCTAGAGATAAGTTCCATATGATTGAACTTGCCGCTGATATGTGCTTGGAGAATGCTTTCCACGGTTTTGATATTCATAATGCTTCCGCTATAACCTCTTCCATCCAACAACGTGCTGCGAATAAAATTGACCACATTTTCGTTTTCCCTCGACCATTGAGTATACTTGGCAAAGAGATTGACCGAGGAAACCCCGCTCATCTTTTTCTTTAAACGTTTCTTAATCAAACATAGAGTCATTTTGGCAAGGGTATTGGTTGCATCAACAGGCAACCCGGTTCTTTCCCAGGGAATTTTTGACAGCTCAGGGAAAAATCTTAAGAAGGTTCTGATGTACAGGCCCCGATACATCCTTTTATTGGGAGGAATACTAACAATAAAATCGACCAGATCGTTGTCAAAAAAGGGGCTTCTAACCTCTACGAAAGTTCTCTTAACAAGATTACCATAATTTATAAAGCGCCGCTGGCGTTCAGTATAGTTATAGTAATCTAAAATATTATTAATAGAAACAGATTTATATTTTTGGGAAATATTTCTGATGATTTCTCTAGGGCAATCTTTAATTTTTTCGTAATAAAAATGGGTAAAAAGAGACTTGGCTAGGTTAGGCGGAATAGCTTGAAAAAGATTCGAAACCAATAATTTTTCTTTTCCTAAGAAAATATCAAGCGGTCTAAAAAAACCACCAATAACTTCCATTCCATCAAGGCAAACATCTGTGTAATCTCTTATTAATTCAAGTTTCATATTCCCTATAGAATGGAGAAAGGATATCATACCGTCGGTTATATTCACTATCTTTCTTGCATTATTAATAATGTCCTCAGGCAACATCTCAAGGTAATGATGGTTAGCTCCTAATGCATCGGATACGCGCTTGGCAATTCTGACATCATTCATATCTTCTGTTCCAAAGGTAACGGTATTTATTGGATAATATTCTTTGGGCATACTTGCTAAAATAGTCCTGGAATCTAATCCACCACTCAAGGGAACAGTAATTCTAACGCCATCTCCTACATGTCTTTCTATTGCTTGTAATATAAGGTTTCCCAGTTTTTGTTCATAATAATCTTGGGTCTTGCCTTCGTTTCTGTCTGCAAAATTGAAGTCCCAATAAGTAGAGATGGAAACTTCGTTATTTTTAAAGACTAACAAAGACGCCGGGGGGAGCAATTTGATTGATTCAAAATAAGTTTTATTTTCCGTTACGAAGCCAAAAAAGAACAGGCTGGCAATAGCAGAGTGATCAACGTTTTTGGAAACGTCATTACAGGCTAAAATTGCTTTTACTTCCGAAGCCAGGTATAGTCCATTTTTACTTTGTGCGTAATAAATAGGCCGTAACCCATAGCGATCATTGGCAACGGTTAATTTCTTTTCATTACCGTCCCAGATAATTATGTTAAACGCTCCTTTTAATTTAAAAATAAGGTCGTTTTTATATTTTTTATAGAGTGCCAACAGAAGTCTTGCCGGGGGAATGAATTCTTCAATCCCAATTTCGTCTTTTAATTCTTTATAATTGTAGATTTCACCATGAAACAATAATGTATAGCGGCCGTCACTACTACTCACTGGCCGCAAATCTTTGTTAAGTATCCCGTAGTCCGCTTGACCTAAAGCCAGAGGGCCTTTTATGTATGTCTCAGGCTTGTACCATTCATAGGCCCCCAGGGAACAACACATTCTGTTTATTTGTTCCCATTGTTCAGACTCGTCTCTTGCGGAAGAACCATCAACAATACCCACCAAAAAAGGGGACAGGTTATTTTTTTTCTCACTTTCTCCTGTCAAAAAAGGGGACAGGGTACTTTTTCTCATGCCGTTCCCCCCCTTTCCCAAATCGTGACGCTTTCTTTTTCCTTAAAATCGGGCGGGTTTCTTTGAATATTTGTTATTTCTTTGTCATTTATATAAATCCGGATTTTATCCTTGTCGGGAACGTAAAAGGTGATTCCCTGTAAATGTTGAATAGTAGGAACGAACGAACCAAAAACCGGGTCTTCCACGCTGGAAATGGTAATAACCGTTTCGTCACCTTTAGTCTCATGCGACCAGTTTAAATATTTATGATTAAGATAATAATTTAATAACTTAGAAGTGGTAGTAACATAAATATTTCCTCTTTCGTATTCGTTTGCTAAATCTCGTAATGCAATCTGTGTTTCTTTTGCAATTACCTGCGAGCAGTCAGAATTTTTCCCCAGGTGGGTATAAACAACCATATAACCACCAACTTTCTTTAACCTTTCAAGTGTTCGTTGGGAAATTACGTATGCCAGGCGCCGGGAAGTAGCGCCTTCGGCAACTCCTTTCCAATAGTTATCGAATCTCATAAATTCGTAAACCTTCTGACCATCGTCCAGTTTGGCTACTCTGATAAGGTCGTAACTCTTGTGCATAGCGTATTTTTTGTTTCCAAAGACAGCCAGGACATTCTTGGCAAATTCTTTCACCATATTTTTCAAAGAATCAAAAGGGTGACGATAATCGTAAACTGAGTAAAATGTCTTCAAAGTTATAGGTACGGACTGACCAATAACCGTGGTAACTCTGCCCACCCAGACAAATTTTATCCCATATGCTAATGTAAGGTCAGAATGGTAAGCGGTTGAACGGGGATGGTCACCTAAACCAAAAGTGCGGTCATCACCTAAGTTGTCTGGAGTTTCCGCGTGGTCGACCCATACATCAACTTTACACTGATTATTATTTAATTCTTCTATTGCTTTTATCGCATCTTTTCGAGTAAAATCTATCTTTTCTCCGTAAGAATGCAAAAAGTCTATATATCCAGACTCAATAAATTTTCTAATAATTTGACCGTTGCCCGGGCTTCCTGAGAAATACGAAAATGCACAGGTTACGGGCGCATACATCACAAAACTATTACCGATTTCTATCCCCACCCCTTCTCCCATACTGGTTTCATCTTTGGTGTTGATAAATTTTTGAATTTCCAGGAATTCTTCTTTAGTTGTAGTTCCGTCAATATCGCTGGAAATTGTCATTGCCGCTTTGTAGGGATAGGGAAATTTGCGTAACGCAACCCTGTCAATAGTATTGTACGCTTCATAATAAGAACGATTTATGTTGTAAATGGTTATTAAATAGTTGCTGGCAAACGCCAATACTACGACTACAAATGACAAAAGAAGAATGTATAATGTTTTTCTAAATCTTTTGAACTTCAAACCGAGTCCTTTTCTTAGTGTTTAGTGAGAGTTTTTACGTCTATCAAGAAGAGCTTTTTTATATATTTCTATTGTTTTTGTTGCGATATCATCCCAGGATAGTTCATCTTCTGCTTTCTTATAAGCATTTTCTCCCATCTCTCTTCGCTTTTCTTTATTCCGCAACAGGTCAATTATAGCTTCTGCCAGTTTCTCCGGGTCTTTAGGAGGGACAATATAACCTGTTCTTCCATTTTCCACGACTTCCGGAATGCTTCCCACATCAGTGGCCACTACCGGTTTTTTGAATGCGTAAGCTAAGGGAACTATTCCGCTTTGCGATGCCTCTATATAAGGAACTACAACAACACTTGCTTTTTGGAATAACTGTCCCACCATACTGCTAGGTATCAGCCGATTATGAATAATGAATTTTTCCTTATGCACCATCATTCTTGTATATTTTCTAAAGTCTTCGCCCGTACCGGCTATAACTATTTTTGCCGTAGGAACCTTTTCCGTAATAAGCGGTTCTGCCTCAATTAAATATCGTAATCCTTTATATTCCCAGATCCTGCCAAAGAACAAAATCGAATTGTCTTCCTCTTTTACTTCATTTTTGAGAAATCTCTTATAGATGGAATTAACGCCACGGGGTAGAACATGGACATTACTATCTAATTTATCAGATTTTCCCATCATCTCCTTCTTTAATTTGTCGCCATGGACAATTATTTCATCGGCATTTCTAATGGACAATTTATGTACGAATGAAGGAATTTTTCTGGATTTTGTGTCGCCAACGTGCAGCACTACATCATGGACTGTGATAACTAAAGGGTATTTTCGCCTTAAGAACGGCAACGTTAAGTTCAACCACGGATGCTCCCCCTGTAAGTGCACAATGTCAGGGTTAAAACTATTTATCTTTTTAATTATCCCGTATAGTGTTAATAGATTGGTTGGATAGCGAAGCCGGGGTTGACGATAAGCTTCCATATTCAAATCATCTCCCAATACTTCTATAAACCAATCCGCCTTATGTTGGGGCAGCATAAGCATTACCTCTTCCAGCCTTGATAATGCTTCGGCCAATTGTATGGTATATGAAATATGGTCAAACGCGTATAAAACGATTCGCATAACTGAATAATCCCTTTTTTGATAAAATATTATTCCTTTGGAGGACTATGCTCACCTGACTTGTGAGTCTGTAATATAACTAACCCCTTTTCTCTTTCCCACAGCCTTCGGAAAAGTTGTATGTCAGTTGGCGAAAATGGCCTGAGCATTAATAAGAATAAGACGTAAGCTAATGCCGCTATAGATACTATAAGAAACAGGTTAAGCTGTCTGAGTAATAAAATAATGGTTCCCATCAAAGCTGCGGAAATGACCGGTTTTCCGGCAATTTGAAAGAAGTTGAGTGCAAACAGGTTCTTAGAAATGAAACCATATTGCAAACTTAAGAATATACAGATTGAGATAAGGGTAGCCACAGCTGCACCTAAGAAGCTAAATCTGGGTATTAATAAAAGATTCAAGGTAACGTTGCACATCATACTAATAAGGAGTGAGCGCAAGTTTACCTTTTGATTATTACTGGCAATCAGGGCATGAGCAATTGTTATATTTATAGTGTAGGGAACCAATGTCCAGATGAGAATGCTCAAAGCATTTGCCGAAGCTAAAAAACGTTCTTTAAAAAAAAGGAGTATAAAATTATTGCTCAAAAGTGTCGCTCCTACAGCAATGGGTAACATCACCATAAATAGGTATCTTATTGAGTTAGTGCAGGCTATCTTAAATTTTTCCAAAGATGACTCAAATAATCTTGAGATAACGGGTTGTAATGCCATAAGGTAAGCCAGGGGAATTATCTTCCACACGTTCATTAATTTGTAAGCTGCACTGTAGAAACCGACTTCCGTTGCCCCCTTAATTTTGGATAACATAAGGATATCCACGTTCCAATAAATAGTGGCAAAAATAAAGATAAGAGCAAAAGTGGGAGTAGTCTTAACAATCCATTTACAAAAGCCAAAATCTATCTTAAAAATTGGTTTTCCGGTGCACTTAAGGACAAAGTATGAACTCATAAATAAGTTTAGAAGATGACTTCCTAAGATTACCGCCATTAGTTCCACTAACCCATAGCCTTTAAATAAAATGAGTAAACCAGCGAGGACTTTGAATAAATTGCCTGTTATAAGCGGAATACTGACATATTCGAGTCTTTCAAAGGCTCTACATATTGAATGGCAAACCAGAGAAAATACTATAGGTATCAAGGCAAGACTGAGAATATAAATGGCCAGAGCAGTATCTGCCGAATAATTCAATAGATAACCTGTCAGACACATCGCTCCCGCCGTCAGAATTGAAAAGAAAAATCCAACAAAAGAGGCGTTAATTAAGTATTTACCTGCCTTTGACCTGTCTCGGGCAACTTCTCTTGTAATCAGGTGTGAAAAACCCAGAGAAGAAATAGTCTGAAAAATGAAGAAAAGAGAGATAGCAATAGAAAACTTACCCAAACCAGAGACGCCTAAGGAACGAGCGACGAATAATACCAATATAAAAGAGCATACCGGTTCTGTCATCTGGGCCAATAACACAGTTCCTGTATTTTTAACTAATCTCTTGATTGTGTTCATTCACTTAAGCCCCAAATTAAAAACAAAACCTTAAAACAAGAAAGTAAAACTATTCAGACAACAGAAAGTTTTGCCTGCGATTCAATTTTTCTTATTGCAATAACAATGCCGGTGAAAAACCAAAATATAAGAAATAAATGGTTCCCCAGAGACGCTGCATCCACCAGGCCATGGATCAAAAAAGCTGTGATTCCACCAATAAGGCCTACGACTATGTTTGACATTGGACTTTCACTCGATTTAATATAGCTCAATCCCTCCTTATAAACCACGAATATAAGCCAGATGAAGATAGCCAGGCCCATAATGCCCATCTCTGCTGCGACTTGTAAAAATATATTGTGTACCTGGTGTCGGGTTATTGATGTAAGTTTAACGTCGGTCGTATCATACTGTGCCATAACTTCTGTGTAATTATTAATACCTACACCCAGAACAGGATTAGCCCTTATTATGTTCGAAGCTACCTGCATTTGAGGGATTCGGGAATATGCGGCATCGTAATCGTCGCTAAGAACTCGACGATTGACGATATTTAAGAATTGAGGGTTAACA
>Ga0307379_10007187_pt1 | contig 15180 bp, 15 predicted proteins | sample UN2MG_FD_202237 | JGI IMG/M metagenome (GOLD analysis project Ga0307379, IMG submission 202237) | Soil microbial communities from Risofladan, Vaasa, Finland - UN-2 | ecosystem: Environmental > Terrestrial > Soil > Coastal area > Acid sulfate soil | place: Finland: Risofladan, Vaasa | collected... | reverse complement strand
ACGCTGCTCAGGCTCTCCCGGATGCCGTCAAGCATCTGGTCCACGGTTCGCCGTACGTTCATGATGGTATCTGGATCACCAGCCTCAAAGCGCTGGGTCATCTGTGATATCTCCGTCGCCACCTCGGGCGACGATTCCATGAGCTTGTTTGCGACCTGGTAATAGCCCACTAACTTGTAGTCCATCTTCTCCCGGTCAGCCGGTGGCACGTCCTTCTCTGTGAGATGCGCCAAGGCCCATGTCAGCAACACCACCTGCTTCCCCACATCGTTCACGTAGTACTCGGTGGTGACATGATGTCCGCACATGCGGAGGCATCTCGCCAAGGTGTCTCCGATCAGGGGATTGCGCGCCCTGCCGACGTGAATGGGGCCAGTTGGATTCACTGAGGTGTGCTCCAGCAATATCTGTCCAGGACGAGGATCGCTCCGTCCGAAATTCTCTCGATGGTCCAACGCTTCATGGATCACTAAATGGCCAAGCAATGACTCGTTCACCCGGAAGTTCAGGTATCCTCGGTCCTCCCACACCTTGCCGATGTGTTCGTCTGGCGATAATGATGCGCAGAGATCCTTGGCAATGACCTGGGGCGCCTTGCGCAATGACTTGGCGAACTGGAAGCACGGTAGGGCGAGATCGGCCATCTCAGGGTCCGGTCGTTCCAACGTGAAATCCTCGGTGAACCCCAACGATGCCAGTTCTTTAGACAGACGTTCCTTGATACACGATTCGAAATGACCTAGGGCATCCATTTAAGCACCTATGCTAAATCTTAGGAGTCCGACGATGCCACCGAATGCCTTCAAGAGCATATCCCCTTCTTCGGATTCGGGGGAGATCAGTTCCACCTTGGTGCCCATAAGGCCCGCATTGTCGAACATGTCATCGACCAGATCAATATCCTTGACCACATTGCCCACGCCATCGCACTTGGGACAGGGCACGCTGCTACCTTCCGGGCTCTTATCGAAGCTCTTCTCCACAGTACCGCAGGCGGGGCATTCGATGGTGATGCGTCTCTTTCTCAGTCCCTCGGACAATAACAGTGTGTCCACCGCCCCGATCATTATGGCGTTGCGCACATGGTCCTCACCATAGACCGCCAGGCTATCATCGGTCTTGCGGACTTCTTCCAGAAACTTATGGAAGAAACGCTTCTCCCGCATGAGATCAAGGTCGTAAAGCTTGTCCTTGGCCTTGTCTACCAGCTCTTTCAAGCCGTATTCGTCAGTGTAACCGATATCGAACGAATCGATCACTTTTTTAGCGAGCTCATGGTGCAGATACCCTTCCTTGACGAAGAACTCCTTACTGGGGCCAGGTCCTCCGACCAGGATCCCCTCCAGTCCCTCAAGGTTCAGCATGGAGTCGGCCATGATGTCGGCGACCTTCTTGTAATACTCATTGGCCGCGATCTCGATGAGCCTTTCGAAACGCTGGGCCGACTGACCTCCCATCCGATGCTTGCTGGGTACCAAGGAGGGTAGGTTGCGGATGACGGTGATGGTCCTCCCCCTCAGCAAGCCCACAGTGGCTTCGCTACGGTCTATCACCACAAGGCCGTACACCTTCTTTTCCAGAAGCATGTCCTTCAGTGGTTCTAGATGAAAGTCGGAATCACATCGGTAGAGGAAGGTGGTGATCGGTTCTGGCGGTTCAAGCACGTACTGGACCATCTTTGTTTGATCACCCGAGGCGGAGATCTCCCCTACGAAGAAAATAACGCCGTTGGCCGGGGGATGCTTGAAGTATTTCAGTCTAGCCAATATGGATTGGATAGCTCCCTGCACGTTCTTGCGCGTGCTCGCCGACTTAATGTTGGATGACTGAGAGAACTCCTCGCGGAGATAAGCTGCAACGTCAAAGATCTGTTTGCCGGGCGGCACATAGACTGAAATGAGCTCTGTACCCCGTCCTTTCAGGTCCATGATCTCTTCCAGAGCCCTCTTGAAATCGTATTTTTGTCGATCCGAGAGGATCTCGCCCGTTATTCCTTCCATTAACTGAAACCTATCCTTTTTTTAGGTGAAAACGATTCCTGACTTATATCTGTTGGTATACTAATGGACAAGGTAGTGGTCTCCCTCGGCGGCTCCGTGATCGTGCCAGATGATAAGGACGACGTCTTTTTGAAGCGCTTAGCGAAGATGGTGAGCGATCTATGCGATAACTATCAAATTTACCTGGTCTGCGGAGGCGGCAAGGTCGCTCGATACTACATCCGCCTAGGACGCTCCCTTGATCTTTCCGAGGATCAACTGGACGATATGGGTATAATGACCACTCGTTTGAACGCCAAGTTGGTGTCCTTCGCATTGGGAGAGATGGCGGTCATCAAGATCCCCGAGGACATCATCGAAGCCCATAATCTGGAACGCAAAGGAAAGGTCGTGGTCATGGGAGGCACCGTCCCCGGACACACCACAGACGCTGTCTCATCAATGCTGGCTAAGGAGGTGGGAGCGGTACGGATCATTAACGGGACCTCGGTCGACGCCGCATACACCGCCGATCCAAAGAAGGACCCCAATGCTGAACGCCTCTCGTCGATAACCCATCAACATCTGTACGAACTGGTCAATATGGGGCTGCACGGTGCCGGCCCATCCAACGTCTTTGATAAGCTGGGCGCGCAGATCGCCCGGGACAATCACATTGATATCTATATTGTCAATGGACGCGATATGGAAGAGATGCGATCGGCCATCGAGGGAAAGTCCATCAAAGGGACGGTGGTTTCAGATTAGCATCTTTGGAAAGAAGCAGCCGGACAAGAAGAAACAGCAGGCCAAAAAAAAGAAGCAGCCGGTTTCTAAAAAAGAGTTGGTCAAGGCGGCAGATATCTCTCCCAAGAAGGTCCAGTCGAAACCATCTTCAAAGCTTACCCAGGTGCAGCATGACGCCCTATTTACCGGAGGCGCCTTCACCATATTAGGTGGTCTTTTGATCGCATTGTCCGCCATGCTTCCATGGATCGATATGCAGGGCAGCCCCGTGTTCATGCTGGATCTACTGGATATCGATATCCTTTACATCACCGCTCTATGCGTCCCGGTCCTGGGAGCACTGTTAATGGTTTTTTCCATCATCTCCTTGATCTACTTCTACCGGCCATCCAAAGGGAGGAGCAAGGTCCTCTTGATGCAAGTGATGGCGGCCGTCGCCGTATCCTTGTTGATAATCCTTGTGATATTGCTATTGCAGAAGGAATACCAAGGACAGGATGTAAAATACGGTACCGGGGCTTTCCTGAACGTCATCGGGGCTATATTGGTCATGTCAGGATCTGTGATCAGCACGACGGTATCCCAAAAAACGGTAAAGCCAGCATCAGGATTCCAGGGGCTGACCCAACGCAGCATGCGTCCCATCGGTCAAAAGGAGTGGAAACCACCGGAGACATCCGTCAAGCTGCCTCGATGTCCATCCTGCAATGAGGAGATGCAGCCCGGGTGGAAGGCTTGCCCATCGTGCGGTTATGCCCTGATTTCCGAGAACGGGAACGAGTGGGATCAACTTTGAACGTCCTCCAGATTCTCGCTCTCCAGCACTCTGAAGCCCGCTCCCTCGATCAGGTCCTTGATGCGACGAGCCTCCGGTCGAGAGAACGATTTCTTGTGCACATAGGCGATGTCAGTTCCGCTGGCCTTCATTGCCAAGGCGATAGAGGACAAGATGTGTTCGTCACCCCCTGCTTCCAGGACGTGCTTTGCCACCATGTGCCCGAAGTTCAACTTCTTCGTTAGTGTGACCTCGGTGAACCTGGGGGCGTAATGCCCTCCGCCGACCCCGATGACAACAGGGCCATCGATCGCCCGCCAGTTCAAAATAGCTTCCGCCAGAGCCGTGGCGGCGCCCAGATGCCCCCATTTGCTCTCATCGCTGCCTATCTCGACATAGGTAGTAGGGACCTCGAGATATGGTCCGTGGTGGGTGACCTCATAGGATATCTGGAAAGGGAGTTCCTTTCCCCTGATGGCCAGTTCTCGGAGTATTCCGCTGAGGAACGCCGGGGACGACGGCACCAGGGTCCTCTCCCTCCCCCCATGGTCCGCCTTTCCGAAGTTGCCTATGGGGTGCATGGTCAATGTAGGCGTTCCCGAAGCGGCGCGATGCTTTGATAGGAAGACCACCTCGTTCACGGTCACCCCGGTCGCTTCATTCACCAGCCGATCGACATGATCCAGATCAAGGTGCAGGGTATCGCTTGTCACTAGGTACAGATCATTCAGCAGATAGCAGGGCCGTCCTTGGAACCGACCCTCCTCCTTCCAATCAGCGATCTCCAGCAAACGGTCGCGCAGATTAACGCTGGCAACATCGGGCGTTGAGCACACTAGAAGTCGCATGACCGGCCAATTCCCTCGGAGCATATTACCGTTATGGAAGTTAATCCCATCATTTCAGGGTGTTCAGCGTATTTTTATGATTATCAATTATGCTACATGTAACCGCATTGGGTATAAGGCGACCGGTCATTGAACGATTGGATTGAAATGGCGACGCCAATCACGGTCGGGGAAAGGATAGTGCTTCATCTAGCTCAATATTCTAAGAATCAGAACGATTTCGATGTACCGTTCGAGGTGAGTCAAGATGGCATCGGTGAGGCCTTACGGATATCCAGGGCGCACGCCGCCATAGAGCTGAAGAAGCTGAAGGAGGCGGAAACCGTGGCGGAGAGAATATCCCACATCAAGGCCGGAACGGTCAAGCGCAAGGTGTACTTCCTCACCCAATCAGGTGAGGATAGGGCTAGGAACCTCAAGGATTTCGCCACTCGCCAGGGAATAGAGATCATGCCCTTGCTAGATCTCAAGAAATGCAAGGGGGAAGAGCTCTGGACCCAGCTCAATCCTGAACTGAAAGCATTAATGGCTAAATCGGTGGTCTTTCGCAAACCGTTCAAACGCTCGGCCTTACCGGCGGCCAATATAAGCCTGCTGCCCGAGAATAAGGAGGGTATGGTGGACATCCCGGCGTCACTGCGAAGTTCCATACCAGCTTTGTTGGATAAGACATCATTACGGGCGGCGCACAGTTTTGCTGCCGATTATTGGTTATCGGAGGAAGATTTCATAGAGCGATTGCATCACCTTCTGGAGGCGAGCCGGTGCATGGAGGCGCAAATGCTACTGGCAAACAGGGGATGGCAAATGGCCCGCTCTGCTGGACCGGAGCTGCTGGAATCGCTCAAAAGTATGGACGATATCCTACCCAGATACGCTCGTGAGGTACGCCGCATAAGGGGTGAATCGGCCAGAAGGAACCAGGACCTGACCTACGGCCATATGGTGGCTGAGGAAATGTTCCTGACCGGTGATCCAGAGGAGATCCATAACGCCTTGGTGTTAAAAGGCAGATTGCTTTTGGCCGAAGGAAAGGCTCAGGAGGCATTGGAGATCCTGAAGCAGGCCGGAGAACAAACACCGTCACCATTGGTTGATTGCGATATCGCTATCTGCCTGGGGAAACTAGGACAGAATGGTGAGGCCCTACGTCTGCTGGAATCGGTGAATCGGCGAGGAGGGGTCAACGATCCCGACCTGCTGGAGGAGGTATACACCCGCAAGGGCGAGGCACTGGTTTTCCTCGATCGCAAGGAGGAAGCATTGGCCAACTACAGCAAGGCACTAGGTCTTGCAAGGTCCGGCGACAAGCGGAACATCTACAAGGCCATGGCGGCCTGCTATGACGCTTTGGAAATGAGGGAAAAGGCCCGGGAGTACTCTAAAAAGGCCTCCATTAAAAGATCGGGCTCTGTCTGAGGAGGTCCAGGTCGGTCACGTACAGCTCCCGGATGTCCTTGAGGTTCCATTTCAACATAGCTAGTCTTTCGAATCCCAAACCCCATGCCAGTACGGGATGTTTTATCCCCAGGGGACCGGTGACCTCCGGTCTGAAAACGCCCGCACCTCCCAGTTCCATCCAGGAGCCATTGAAGTAAATGTCCACCTCCAATGACGGCTCGGTATATGGAAACGGTCCTGGCCGCACTCTGACCTTGTCGAAGCCCATGCGGTGGTAGAATTCCTTGAGCATGCTGACCAGCATATCGAAGCTGGCACCTTCTTCCATGATGATGCCTTCGATCTGCACGAACTCCGGCAGATGGGTCATATCAATGCTCTCATTACGGAATATGCGAGATATGGAGAAGACCTTCAACGGGGGATCGGGGTTCTTGGAAAGGTAGCGGATCGTGTTGACGGTGGTGTGCGTTCTGAGCAGGGCCCTTTCGGCCTCCTCTCTGGACCAGGCGTAACGCCATCCCATTGATCCAGTATCGCCGCCATTCTCGTGCACCGCCTTGACCTTCCGTACAATCTCCTCGTCCTCCAAAGGAAGTCGGCAGGGGTTCTTCAGGTAGAAGGTGTCCTGCAGGTCGCGGGCCGGATGGTCCTGGGGGGTGAATAGCGCGTCCATGTTCCAGAACGCCGGCTGAACGTACTCGTCATCGATCTCGGTGAATCCCATCTGAATGAATATACGGCGCACCTCATCGGCCACTCTGGTAAGGGGATGCTTCTTGGCTGGATATTGGCTAGGGGCGAACGTCCTGATATCATAGTGGCGGAAATCCACATCCTTCCATTTTCCGGTCTGAAGCAGCTCAGGGGTGAGCTGGGCAACTTCCTCGGTCAGCTGTACTCCCAATGACAATATCTCGGTACCGAGCTTGCTTAGACGCAGAGTGCGGGACACTAACAGCTTCTCCTGTAGTACGCCCTTGCGCGCCTTGAGGAGGTCCAGCGCCTTCGGGTCCACCTCTCCTTCATCGAGATCCCTGACGCCCAACTGCCGAAGCAGTGATTCGTCCAACATCTCTTTGTCCTGAAAGCCCTCCCCTTCTGGGGTAAGGTGCAACATCGGCTCCGGACCCGATTTATCCAATCTGGCGAGCTTTTTCTTCATAAGCCAGCCGATGGCCATGGAAGATTCGACCTTCCCCATGACGGATTCGAGCTCCTTTACTCCCATGCTCCCTTTATTTTGAGAGATGGCGATCAATGCCCTCCTTTCAGGCACGCCCTTCTCCACCAAGGAGCGGTCCTTCAGGCAATAGGTCTTGCGGGCGCTCTCCTCGATCTCCAGGGCGCCCTTTGATTGCAACCAGGAGGCGGCGTTCATGACCTCCACCAGCTGCTGGAACCCTCCCTCCTCGAAGACCTTGTCCGGTGGTGCCCTGCCATTAAGTCTCTGCAGGGTCACCAGCACGTTCTTCTCGGAATAGCTGAGACCTTCCAACACATCGGTGGCCTTCATGTTCTGGGGGATTTTGTCCTCGATATAAGTCATTTATGTACTCGGTGCACGAACTGTCGCTTCACGGTTTTCCGGCATTCAGCAGGGTCCCAGGAAAATCCCTTGCTCATCACTCCTTTAATGTCCAGGATGGGGCTGTCCAGGAAAGCGTCCAGTCCTTCGACCTTAAGGCGATCCCCCTTACGCTCCAGCAATCGTACCCGCGTGAGGCCTATATGGTTAGGGCGGCGCGGACTGCGGGTACCGAAGACCCCGGTCAGAGGAATTTCCGCATCCCCGCGAGGATGCACGTGCAGATCGAACCCCTGGCTATGGTCGAAGACGAAGAGCACGTCCAGTTTCTTCAACAGTTCTATGCGGTACAGCCCTTCGACATACTCCGGTAGGACCTCTATCACTGAGATATCGTCCTCCACTGAAACGACCTTCCCTATCGGCGTCAACAGGTAGGGGGGAGCATGAACTCGTGGAGACGCTCCTTGGCCTCCTCCCTCTTCCTCTGATGTTCCTCCAGGAACTCGTTTATCCGCTGGGTCAGCAGTTGCTTGCACTCTCCGCAAAGTATCTCTCCCTTCCGGCATCTTTCCGACAGATCGTCCAAAGCTCTGTCGTCCTTTTCAAAGAGGAAGTACTGGTACTTGAAGACCGAACAGACCTCCGGTCGGCCGCCAAGCTTGCGTTGCTCATCCACTGAGGTTTGTCCCCCAGTGAAGGCGTTGCCTATCTTCTTCTTCACCTCCTTGGGCTTGTCCGTGGTGAATATGGTGGTCAGTGGCTGTGAGGAGGACATCTTGTCGTTACCGGTCAGACCGGGGAACATCTTATTGTGAATGAGGGCCGGCTTATGATATCCCAGCAGCGGAGCCACGTCCCTGGCCACTCTGAAATGAGCATCTTGGTCTATGCCACAAGGAATGAGGCAAGGGGTGTTCTTTCCGTACAGGGCATCCTCGATGAAGCAGGGCGCCGCCTGCATGCTGGTGTAGAATATGCTGCCGATGTTGTTACTGTTGTCGAAACCGAACACCGCCTTGGCAGTGGAGAATGTGACACGTTTCGCCACCTTCAAAGCCAACGGGTATAGCAACTTGATCTGCTCGGTGTCAATGACTATCTTGGTCTTTTCCGGGTCGAAACCAAGGGCGATGAAGTCCAAGGCGTTATCATAGGCCGCCCGGCGCGTATCTTCCAAACTCAGATTCTCATTAAAGAGGTACTTCTCATCGTCGGTCATCTGGAAGTACAAATTGACATGGAAGAGGTCCTGCAGATACTTGGTGAACATCCAGGGCATGAGGTGGCCAAGGTGAGTGCCCCCGGAAGGACCGCGGCCGGTGTAAAGGAAGAACTTCTGCCCCTTGTCGTATAGGTCCAGCAACCATCCCAGGTCCCTTTGTGAATAGACCACGCCGCGGCGCAGCATGGGGTGCAGTTCGCCGTAACCAGACAAACGGTCCAGCATTTCGCGGTCGATCTTCTTGGTCCCGAAACGGGTGATGAGCTGATCGTAGTCGATCTCCCCCGTGACCTCCCAGGGTGTGACCTTGAAATCGTCGTTCATCTTCGTTCAGCCCGCTGGAACGGCATACTGGTTCAAAAGGATTATTGAAGCTTAACCGCTGGACCATTACCTCTAGCCAGATGCAGTGCCCTGGCCAGGAACCTTTCCAGGTTGGCTGTTCCGCAGGGCCGGTTCTCGTGCCTCAGCCCCAGGTCCTCGGCGAACTGGCGGGATAATGCTTCGTAATGCTCCGCATCGCCCACATCCGTATCGACGTATACACACCTCTCGTAGTTCTCGAAGAGCATGTCTAGAAAGTACTTCGGCTCGTATCCCTGGTCTATGAGCATATCTAGATGTAGCTCCTTGATCGCTCCCTCCACCCCTCTCAAGGCCCACCCAGGCGTATTGAACCAGGTGCCTCCGCACAAACGCTTCTGGTGCTCGTACTCCACTGGCCCCAGGATGGCGGCGATACAATCATCTCCCTCCAACATGACCGTTGGCACCTTCAAAAGACCAGTTATTCCGGACAGTGATTGACAGACAGCATATCCCAAGAACACGGCGTCGACCTGACCTTGCAGAGCGTTGACCTTTTCCTGGACCTTGACCCTCAGATCATCGGCGTTTATGTGCAGGGCGAACTCTAGGTATTCTCTGTGGACCACCTCGTCCCAACCCTCTGTCAGCTTCTCAAGTTCAGGTTTAAGGATCTCGCAGGCAATGATGGCCAAACGCCCCTTCTTGGCTGGAATGCTCTCGGTCATGGTATCATCCGTCATTCACATGTATGGGAAGGGCGAACAGGCGCCGGAGATATGCCAATGCGGTCCCCCAATCGTCGCAATCGATGATGGAATCGGATATGGGATTATCATCGTCCAACGTCCACATGTGCTCCGGAGCTGGAGAGTCGAATCGAATTAGCATGATGCGATAGCCCCCCTTCCTCTTCGAATCGTTCTTGGGACTAGACACTACAGAAGCCCCATAGTTATTTGGAAATCGATAGATGTTATGGAACCGATCGCCCTCCATGCACCCGCAGGGACAATTTGCGTTAAGATCGATCACGTATTCATCGAACTCCAAGAAGCTCCCTCGTTCGTTACTTAAGCCTTTCCCACATGTTCCGACCAAAGGGCGCATCGGGACGGGCTTGACCAAATAACGCGCATCAAGCTGATATCTTTTCCGTGATAAAGCGAATCATTTAATAATCCGATTTAGTAGTAATGATTACTATTATGAACTCATATCCGACCAGATGGACAAGGCAGATGAAGGTCACCGTGGACATTGTTTATGATAGCGAGGGACCGCTCATGGCGGACCAGATCTATGAACTGGCCCGAGAGAAACTTCCCCGCATCAGCCTGGGCACGGTATATCGAAACCTCAACCGATTGGTGGCCATAGGATTGATATCCGAGACCAATGTCGGATCGATGCAATGCTTCTTTGCCCATCCCTATTCCAACACCCATCTGGAATGTCGGATCTGTGGCCGTTTACAAAGTGTGCCGTACGACCTATCCTTGACCCAAATTGCCAAGGATACCGGGCTGACATTGGACGGATATGAACTGCGTCTCAAGGGCGTATGCCAGGAGTGTGCCGATAAATGCACATAATGGAAGGGTACCTGGACCCATGGTGGTGTCTTTTTTGGACCATGCTATCCGCTCCTTTCCTGGTTTATGGTTTCTATACGATCCGCCGTCTCATCAGGGAGGACCCAGCGCAGAAAACGTTGTTAGCTTTGTCCGGGGCCTTCATATTCGTGCTTTCATCCTTCAAGCTACCGTCGGTCACTGGCTCCTCCTCTCATCCTACCGGAACTGGGTTTTCCACCATGTTCTTCGGCGTTGGTGTGACCTCGGTCATGTCCTTCATCGTACTGATCTTCCAGGCTTTGCTTCTGGCGCACGGGGGGATCACCACCATGGGGGCGAACGTGTTCTCCATGGGCGTGGCCGGCCCGTTCGTGGCTTACATGGCCTTCAAAACAATGAGCAAGGCTGGAATTCGCACTCCTATCACTGTTTTCATCACCGTGTTCTTGGCCGGTATCATGACCTACGTGACCACCGCCGTACAGCTGGCTTTGGCCTACGGCACATTCTCCGAGTCATTGGTCAGTTTTCTTTCGGTCTTCGCCGTAACCCAGATCCCCCTAGGGATCGTTGAGGGCATACTATTCACAATCTTCGTGGATTATCTGCAGAGAGCGAGACCTGACCTGACGGACAGGGTGTTCCCCAGGAGGGTGACCGATGAATCATAGGCACTATTACATTCTGGGTTTTACCGTCATGGCCGTGATCCTGGTGTCGGCGGTGCTTCTCAATCCCAATTCGGATTTCTCGGGCACTGACGATAGTGGTGGGGATATCATCTCCGATACGGATCCGGACTATCAGCCCTGGTTCAACAGTCTATGGGAACCCTCTGGGGAGCTGGCGACGCTTCTATTCACTTTGCAGGCAGCCATCGGCGCCCTTGTGATCGGTTATTTCCTGGGGAGCAACAAGGCCCGTAAAGGAATAGGCCGTTCACAGGAGAAGTGAAATGTTCGAACTGGACGAGCTTGCTTATCGTTCTTCCGCCTTGAAATGGTCGCCGACCGGTAAGTTCCTATTTGTTCTGACGTTGCTCATCTCCTCATTGCTGGCCAAGTCCATGCTCGTTCCGATGATGGTCTTGGTGGTGGGGGTGCTGTTGCTTGGATACTCCATGCGCTTCCGGTTCCCAAAGATCATCGGTATCATAATTCTGGAAACTTTGGGGATGATCGTTCTAGGCGGAGTGGTCATCGCTGCGGTGACCCCCGGGCTAACCATCTGGAGCGTCGACCTGGGTCTATTCGTTCTTTCCTTCTCGGATACCGGGGTCAGTACCGCATCCCTAGTGACGCTGCGGGCCTTGGCCGGCATAAGCGTCATGCTCTTTTTCGCTACATCCACTCCCATCCCGCACTTCGCAGATATGCTGGTGCGTTTCAGGGTACCGAAGGAGTTCACCGAACTGATGGTACTGGTCTATCGCTACTCCTTTATGCTGTTAGATGAGGCGGGTAGGATGCACCTCGCGGCCCAATGCCGACTGGGCTTTCTCGGACGTCTGAACAGCGTGAAGACATATGCCAAGATGATGACCGGTATGTTCATTCGGTCCATCGAAACCGCCGAGAGGTCCAATCAGGGCATGCAGTGCCGCAACTATCAGGGCAGCATAGGGATGCTTAGGGAGCCGAAAGGTATGAGCTACGCCTGGGTCGCCATCTGTGTGATGAGCTTCCTCCTCCTACTGCAATTGAACGATGTCTGTGTCCGATCTGGCATTCTTATGGGGTGAAAGATTGGACGGCCCACTTCTGGAATGTCAGAACATATGCTTCGAATATCCCGGGCGGGGGATGGCCCTTCGGGACATCAGCCTGACGATCGAAGAGGGAAGGAAGACGGCCATACTGGGACCCAACGGTGCCGGTAAATCCACATTGTTCCTGCACTTCAATGGGGTTTTCAAACCCAAGAGCGGTCAAATGTTGTACCAGGGATCACCGCTGGTATATCGTAACAAGGAACTGAGCCAGCTACGCAAGGAGGTGGCGGTGATACTGCAGAATCCGGACGATCAGATATTTTCCGCCACCGTCGAGGAGGATGTGGCCTTTGGTCCATTGAACCTGGGACTCCCTCGGGATGAGGTCGAGGCCAGAGTGGACGAGGCCCTGTCATTGGTAGACCTAACGCACAATAGGGAACGACCCTCCCAGCAATTGTCCTTTGGCCAGAGGAAGCGACTAGCTCTGGCAGGCGCTTTGGCCATGAGGCCCAAGGTCCTCATCATGGACGAGCCCACCGCCGGTCTGGACCCCCACATGGTCCAGGAGGTATTGGAATTGACCGAGGAGTTGCATATGAAAGGGATAACGCTCATCATGTCGACCCATGAGATGGAGGTGGCCTATTCCTGGGCGGACGATTTCAAAGTGGTCCACCAAGGTCGTCTCCTTTACTCCGGACCAGCGGAGGAGCTTTTCGCCAACCGAACCTTGCTGGAGCTTTTAGGCTTTCAGGCCCCGTCGGTCTACCGAATGAACGAGGAGATGCACCGTTCCGGCCTGATGGAACGGGAACCGGTGCCCAGGGATATGACGGAAATGAGGCTGAAGATGTGCCGCATGAACCGGAGACAGGTAGGTGATCTACATATTCGTGAAGTGGACCAGGAACACGTGCCGGCGGTACGGGATGTTCACGAAATGCTATCCAATGGCAAGGCCGTGGGGTACTACGGTTCCAAGGCAAAGCACCTACTGGCCATGACCCTGCCCACCGACGTTCGGCTCCCCGGGCTCACCGCATGTTTGGATAAGATGATCGACGGCAGGGAAGCGGTCCTTTTCGCGGAAAAAGATCTGATTCCGGCGATTATGCATCATATTAATAATTTAGCCCACCGGTATCATGTCAAAATCACTGTTGTACAGGAATAATTGAACATGTGCCAGTGTCCTATCTAAGATGAAGATATTAACGATTGTATTATAAACGCTCGAGGAATTTCGAATGTATATCGTTTAAATTGTCTGAAGGGATGAAAATGGACCTAGGACTGGGAATTGATACCGGAGGCACGTACACTGACACAGCATTGGTCGACCTGGTCGATGGCAGAGTGATAGCCAAGGCCAAGGCATTGACCACCAGGAACGATCTGAGCATCGGCATTTCCGGCTCGATAAAGAACCTAGGCCCAATACCGGTCAAAGACATCCGACTGGTCTCTTTATCCTCCACATTGGCAACGAATTCTGTAGTGGAGGGCAAGGGTTGCCGGGTGGCTCTGATAATCGCCGGAGAGGAGTATAAACAAAGCATCCCTATAGAGCACGTCGTCCAGGTTCAGGGAGGGCACACCATTCGTGGGAAGGCCAACTGCGATATCGACCTGGTCGCAGCCATGGATTTTGTGAAGGGCATAGCAAACCAGGTGGACGCCATCGCGATCTCCACCTTTTTCAGCGTACGAAATCCTGAGCACGAGATCGCTTTAAAGGACATGATATCCAGCAACTGGGGCATCCCGGTGGTCTGCGGTCATGAGCTTTCCACTCAGCTGGGCTTCCATGAGAGGACTCTGACAGCGGTCCTGAACGCCAAGTTGATACCGATAATGACCGACCTCATCCAATCGGTCATTAAGGTGCTGAAAGAGAACTCCATATCAGCCCCTTTGATGATCGTCAAAGGCGATGGATCGCTAATGAGTGAAAAACTGGGAAAGGAGCGCCCGGTGGAGACCATATTATCCGGTCCGGCAGCCAGCCTGATCGGGGCGAAGAATCTGACCGGTGAGGAAGAGGCGGTGGTGGTCGACATAGGAGGGACGACCACCGACATTGGCGTGCTGCGCGGGGGGAAACCCCGTTTGGATCCCGAAGGGGCAATAATAGGAGGGTGGCGCACCCGTGTCAAGGCCGCGGACATATCCACGTCCGGTATCGGTGGAGACAGCCGGGTGGTCGTGGTCAACGGCCACATATTACTGGGGGCGCTTAGGGTCATGCCGCTATGCATAGCATCCGTTCAATACCCTCGAATACTCGAGAGCCTGAAGAAGGTCAAGGGGCTCAAGCCAACCCCCCAGGCCACTCACATCGCCCTGGAGAACATACTGCAGGCCGATGAGTTCTTCATATTCTCCCGCTCGGTCAAGGGATACGATCTCTCCCAGAACGAGGAGTTCCTGGTGGAGAGCATCAAGGATGAGCCGAAGACCTTGATGGAGTTATCCGAAGCCACTGGTGTGCATCCCTACAGTTTTAATGTTCGCAAGCTTGAGGAACTGGGCATCATCACTCGCATTGGCTTTACCCCCACAGACGCCCTGCACGCCTCCGGGGAGTATGTCGAATACGATGCGGAAGCGTCGACCCTGGCCGCTGATTATCGGGCCGAACTATGTGGCGTGGACATCAAGGAGTTCTGCGCAACGGTAAAAGAGGCGGTCATCCAAAAGATAACCAAGGAGATAATCTTCCGCCTGGTCTACGAGGACTGCGGTAAGATGGCCCATTGCGATGTCTGCAACGTACTATTTGATAAGATGACCACCCAGCGTCCAGGCATCGATTTCTCTGCTGACATCAGAGTGCACAAGAAGATAATAGGCATCGGGGCGCCCATCGCCGCCTATCTCCCGTCCGTGGCGCAGAGATTGCACACCGAACTGCTCATGCCTGTGAACTCGGACGTGGGGAACGCCGTCGGGGCCATCACCAGCAGTATAATGGAGTCGGTAGAGGTGCTGATCAAGCCCAAGCCTGGGCTGGGAGTGATGGAGGACCCACCCTGCACCATGCACTCCATGGATGAGATGAGGGAGTTCGAGACGATCAG
>Ga0307379_10007185_pt1 | contig 15182 bp, 15 predicted proteins | sample UN2MG_FD_202237 | JGI IMG/M metagenome (GOLD analysis project Ga0307379, IMG submission 202237) | Soil microbial communities from Risofladan, Vaasa, Finland - UN-2 | ecosystem: Environmental > Terrestrial > Soil > Coastal area > Acid sulfate soil | place: Finland: Risofladan, Vaasa | collected... | reverse complement strand
GGGCACGACTACAAGCGGAGGCACCAGCGCTGGATCGTGGACGTGAAGGATGTGGTTGATTCTTGGAGTTACGCCAAGAGGATAAGGCCGTTGTTCATTCTGGGCACTCCTGGGCAACGCCCCGATGGTATGTATAAGGAGGGCGGTTGTAGCTGGATGGTTGTTAGGCAGAAAGAGGACTTGGTTAATTACCAGTATGTTCTAACGAAGGACGGGTACAAGGAGATTTATGGATAAATTGTCAGTGGTCATCCCAAGCAGGGAGGACTCCTATTTGGTAAAGACGGTTGTGGGCCTTCTAGAGAACGCCAGGGGACCGATTGAGGTAATCGTGGTATTGGATGGCTATTATCCGAAAGGCTACGAGTGGAACGACGACAGGGTCGTGGCTGTTCACCTGGGATCGGACAAGAACCCGCTTGGGATGAGGGCGTGTATTAACGCTGGGATGAGGGTGGCGAATGGCGAGTATATTATGAAACTCGATGAGCACTGTATGGTTGATGAGGGTTTTGACGCTAAACTGAAGGCGGATTGCGAGGATAATTGGATAGTAGTCCCCCGAAGGTATAGGCTCAATGCTGACGAGTGGAAGATTATTGAGGACGGCAGGCCACCGATTGACTATATGTATATCGAGAACAAGGGCGGGTATCTGCACGGGAACATTTGGAATGAAAGGCACTACCAGCGTAAAGACGTTTTGATTGATGACCTGATGACCTTTCAAGGCTCTTGCTGGTTTTTGAAGAAGAAGTTTTGGAATGAAAAGATTGGCCCGATGGATGATGCTAACTACGGCCCTTTTGCTAACGAAGCGCAGGAAATCGGCAATAAGGCGTGGCTGTCAGGTGGGAGGGTTGTCGTCAACAAGAAGACCTGGTACGCCCACTGGCACCGTGACAGGAGGGGCTACGGGTTTACCAACGAGCAGCAGAGGCGGTTCAGCGAGAGTGTGGCCAAGGGGCGTGCCTACTCCGCCGACTATTGGCTGAACAATAGGTGGCCTGAGAGGGTATATGACTATGAATGGTTATTAAAGAGGTTTAATGTGGGGGGACAGGCGTGATTGTGGGCTCAGGAGACATTGCCAGCGCAATAATAGACAGGGAGGGCTTACTTTTTTTTGCTTCTGGTGTGTCCAACTCGCAGGAGACAAGAGAATCGGAATACCAGAGGGAGAAAGACCTGCTCTTAGAGCAAGACAGGTCTAAACATTTGGTCTATTTTGGCTCATTAAGCATATTCTATTCCGAAGGTCGTTACGCTAAGCATAAGAAGGAAGTGGAGGACTTGGTAAAAGAGAATTTTGAGCGCCATACAATTATGCGCCTGGGGAACATTGTCTGGGGAAACAACCCTCATACTATTATTAATTATTTTAGGAATAGGATTAAGGAAGGGAAATCTCTTGAGATTCAAGACACTTATCGCTACATAGTAGATAAGGAAGAATTTCAATATTGGATAGGTATGATTCCAGAGTGGTCGTGCGAGATGAACGTACCTGGGAAGAGGATGAGTGTTGTGGAGATAGCCAATGAGATAAAGCAAGGAAGGCTTTAAATATGCTTAAAAGGACAAAAAGGTGGATTGGGCAACAGGTTCAGGAGTTCGGGGCTGAAGGAATGGCTCTGGAAATCGGGAGCAATAGTGTCAGTGGGGGTATTGTAAGTTTGTTTCCTAATTATATCGGGATAGATCTTCAGGAAGGGAATAACGTAAACATTGTTATGGATGCGTACGACATTTCTAAGCGCTTTAAGCACGAATCTTTTGATATTGTCTTATGCTTGTATGTTTTAGAACACGTGCCAGATATTAAAGGAATACTGAAGCAGGTCGATTATGTTTTAAAAAAGGGCGGGTATTTTTATGTTTCAGTGCCGCTTTTCGGCTACCCAGCGCATAGCTATTCAGGCGAAGAGTCTAAGGATTACTGGCGCTTCTCCGAGGAGGCCATTAGCGAGTTCGTAATGAAAGGGTACAAGATAGTGGCTTCGGAGCTTGGCCGTGGCAATAGACCTGGCGCGGGGCCTGTGATAGACTGTTTAGGGAGGAAATTATGAAGTGTTTATGCACGGGTGGCGCTGGCTTTATCGGTTCACACTTAACTGACCGATTGCTTAATGATGGGCATCAGGTAGTCGTAATTGATAATTTTTCTACTGGTAAGTGGGAAAACCTACAGCAGCACCACCTCAATATCATTATCTACAAGAGGTCAATCCTTGATGATATCGGCAAGCTATTTGAAGGGGTTGATGTGGTATTTCATTTGGCGGCACAAACAAGGCCGCAGGAGTCGATAAAGGAGCCGAAATTATATAATAATACAAATATTGATGGTACTCTGAATGTCTTAGACAACTGCCTCAAGCACAAGGTTAAGAGGCTGGTATTCGTTTCCAGCTCGTCGCTTTACGGCACGCAGGACACGTTTCCCACGCCAGAAACAGCCATCCCGAGCCCCCTGTCGCCTTATGCCTTAACCAAATTGATAGGCGAGCAGTATTGTAAGTTATACGAGAGGCTTCACGGGCTACAGGCGAATTACATCAGGCCTTTCAACGTCTTTGGTGAGCGCCAAAGCCCAGAGGGCGGCTATGCGGCGGCAGTTCCCAAGTTTATAGATATGCTCAAGAATGGCGAAACCCCCTATATCACAGGAGATGGAGAACAGACTAGAGATTTTAATTTTGTGGAAAATGTTGTTGACCTTTTGGTTCTGGCATCCGAGTCTAAGGTACATGGGGAAGCCTTTAACGCTGGCTCGGAAACGAACATAACGATTAATGAGCTTTATAAAACGATTTGTAATATAATGGGTAAAGATGTTAAGCCTAATTATGTTCCCGCAGTGCTTGAGCCGAGGACGACTTTGGCCGATATGAATAAAGCAAAAAAAATGTTAGGATGGGAGTTGAAGGTTACTTTAGAGGAGGGTTTAGAAAGGATGATCAAATGAAAGTGCTTTGCCTTGGCAGGCAGGGAAATAGCAGAAGCGTGGCATTGGCCTATCTCTTAAAGGGAAAGGGTCATGATGCCATCGCTGTGGGGATGAGGCGCATGGGCAGGGACACGAGAAAGATGCTTTTAGATTGGGCTGAGTTAGTTATTCTCCTTCATCAGAAATGTCAAGAAGGTATTTCACAGGACTACTGGCACAAGCTGAAGATTTGGCCAGTCGGCCGTGATATATATTTCCAAGAACCTAATAAGGCTTTAATAGAATTACTTGAGATTCACATGAAACGGGAGAAATTATGAAAGATGATTTAGACAATTATTTAGAGGAAGTAAGCGAGCCGATTCGCAAGTTTTGTCTTGAAAATAGAGAGGCGTTCGAAACTGGAAAGTGTAGGAATCATCCTGGCAAGCAAAAATTACCAGGTGGGTTAAAGTTCCATACTTTGCAGGTTATTAAAAAAGCTCTAGAACTTAACCAAGTTCTCGATAGGAGAGAGATAATAGAAACAACTTTAGTCCATGACATTAAGGGTTATGAAAAGTTGCCATTGAGTAAATGCCAAAAGATGGCGATTGCGGCAACGAAAGGCTTGCCCTATAGAGAATGGCGACCAACCGAATGTTACAAGTTTGTAGTTTTGATTTTAATTGCTGATATGTGGTCTGCTTTTATTAACGAAAGGGATTTATATGTATGATTTGAGTGTCATAATTCCTAGCAGGAATGAGATGTTCCTTAGTAGAACAGTCCAAGATCTTCTTAAAAATATGAGAGGGAAGACTGAAATTATTGTCGCGCTCGATGGCGAATGGGCCGATCCGCCCCTGCCCAAGGATGGGAGGCTGACTGTCATCCACCACTCTGAGAGCATTGGCCAGAGGGCGGCTACTAACGAGGCGGCCAAATTGTCGAAGAGCAAGTATTTGATGAAAGTTGACGCTCATTGTTGCTTCGACGAGGGCTTCGATGTAAAGATGATGGCGGAGATGCGGGACGACTGGACGATGGTGCCGCTTATGAAGAACTTCCATATATTTGACTGGTTGTGCGAGGATTGTGGCTGGCGGAGATACCAGGGGCCGACGCCCGAGAAGTGCGAGAAGTGCGGCAGTAAGAATGTCAAGAGGGATGTCGTCTGGCGCGCCAAGCCGAGCCCTAACAGCATTTCCTATTGCTTCGACCCTGAGCCCCACTTCCAGTACTTCGGTGAGTATAGTAAGCGACCAGAGGCGCTAGCACAAGGACACCTTAGGCAAACTATGTCCCTGCAGGGGAGTTGCTTCATAATAACGAGGGATAAGTATTTTGATTTAAACATCTGCGACGACGAAATGTTCGGCACTTGGGGGTCGCAGGGCATAGAGGTGGCCTGCAAGACTTGGCTGTCTGGGGGGGAAGTGCGATGCAATCTCAATACCTGGTACGCCCACATGTTTAGGACGCAGGGCGGCGACTTCAGCTTCCCGTATTCCTTGTCTGGCAGTCAGGTGAGGAAGGCCAAGATGAAGGCTAGGGAGGTTTTTTTTAACAACAGATGGCCTAAGCAAATACATCCCCTGTCCTGGCTGGTCAAGAAGTTCTGGCCAGTGCGGGGCTGGACTCAGAAAGACCTGGACGAGCTGGTGGCCAACGAGAAGTACAACTGGAAGGGTGGACCCGTGGATGCGGGGAAGCCTAGTAAGGGAATGGCCTATTACACAGATAGTCAGCTTGACCCAAAGATTGCCAGCAAGGTTCAGGAGCAGTTAGAGAGAATCGGCCAGGAAAAGGGCATGCAGATTGTCACCAGCTCGTTGAAGAGGACGAACTTCGGCGATAAGGCCACCTATTTCCCATCATTGAGGCGCTCGTATTTGACGATGTTCAAACAGATGTATTCTGCCTTGGAACACAGCGAGTCGGAGGTAGTATTTTTCACGGAACACGATGTCCTGTACCACCCCTCGCACTTCGATTTTGTCCCTCCAAAGAAGGACGTTTTTTATTATAATACCAATGTTTTTAGACTCCGATTGTCGGATGGTTTAGCGGTGAGGACGGATGATTGCCGTCAAGTTTCGGGCTTGTGCGCCTATCGGGAATTGCTATTAGGGCATTATAAGGAACGGATTGAAATGGTGGAGAAAAAGTTAAAGGAGTTGGGGAATGGGGTGGAATTCAATCGATTTGTTAGGACGATGGGTTTCGAACCTGGCACTCATGGGCGGATAAAGGAGTTTGCCAGCCTCAAGTCGGAGAGATGGGAGTCTAAGTATCCGAACATCGACATAAAGCATAAAGGGGCTTTGACTCAAGGCAAATGGAAGCCAGAGAGTTACAGGAATAAGAGGTTCGCCAAGGGCTGGAAGGAAATTCAGCCAGGCGGGGAAATTCCAGGTTGGGGGAAAGCTAAGGACATTTTTTAATAGCAACTTCTCGTCTTATCTGCTAAGATGTAGGTAATGATGGACATATTCTACGATAATCTTTTAAATGAAGTAAGGAAGTTTTTTAAATGATAGGCGACTTTGACGAGCTTACAAATTCATATAAGCTAGTTCCTAAGGACGACCCAACCGATAGGCTAGAGGTCGAGATTGGCGATTCCAAGCAGCCTGACTTCAAGCCCCAAGTAAAGATAATGCGTTGGGATAATGAGGTCAATGCTTCTTTTAGGCTTCTTGATGATGAACCCAAACAATTAACCACCGAAGGCGAAAAGATTAAGCTGATTGGTGCTAAAAAGGAAGTTCACCTTTACGATATTGCTCCTTGTGAAGAGCATCCTGAGGGTGACTACCTATGGAGTAAATTGGTTATGGTTTTTGTATCCATTATATTTTTTGTCGTAATCTTGATGACACTTATCGCAAAAGTCAATATAATCCTCTATCTTGCGTCTATATTTATGGTCTTTATTGCCCCAAACCAATCTTTTTTCATTAGGGGTAGCACCACAGACGCTACATTGTTGGTGTTTACCTTTCCATCGAATAATCCAAGTGTGAAGCGAGGCATATTTAACATTATCTCCTTTCCAGTTTCCGTGATTGCTTCCTTTATTAAATTGGTGAAGAAACTCAAGGTTTTTGGGTATTCTTCCTTTCAACGCTTGACTCGTTTTTTGTTTATGTTCAGGACTACATTTATGACCGAAGTGGGCTTCAGACATTTTCAAGAGACTCTCTTTGGAGTGTTTTTTGCCAAACATTGGGTGTTTTTCTCCCCGTCTAGACAAACTCATTTTGAGCCTTGTTTCAGCAGACAATGGTTTATGTTTGTAAATTCCTTTAGGCATAGTTATTATAATTTGAGGTTAATCTATTATATATGATACAAAAACTAAATGCAACTACATGGGTTGAGCAAGTAAAAGTTGACCCTAAGGATGAAATAAAAGTTATCATCGGAGATGATAAACAGCCTGACTTTAAGCCTCAGATGAAGGTGGAAAGATGGTCAAATGAGGTTAACTGTTCAATCAGACTTCTCCACAATGAAACTAATCCTAAAATAACTGTTGAAGGTGAAAAGATAATTTGGGCAGGAAAAAAGATTGAGGCACATTTCTATGATTTGGGAATTTCCAAGGAACACCCCGAAGGAGCGAGAGAGCTAGAAATAATCCTAAAAGAGAAACCAGCTTCAAATAAACTTGAATTTACGCTTAATACTAAGGGGTTAGACTTCTTTTACCAGCCAGAACTCACTAAAGAAGAAAAAGACAAAGGTTCATTTAGACCTGAAAATGTAGTTGGTTCTTATGCGGTTTATGCTTCGGAGAACAAAATAAACTATGTTGGCGGAAAACTTTATAGGGTAGGCAAGTTTGGGCATATCTTCAGACCGAAAATAACAGACGCAGAAGGAAAATGGGACTGGGAAGAATTAAATATAGAAAATGGGATTTTAACCATAACTATACCACAGGAGTTTTTAGATAAAGCAGTTTATCCGATAAGTAGTAAGGGAACGACTTTTGGGTATGAAGGGGCTGGGGCGACTTCGTTTTCATGTAGCGCTGACTATATATATCGTACTAATAAAGCCTATACAGGAGTTTCTGGAACGGGAGTTAGTATGACTGCAAAAGTAAAAGATAGTGATGACCGCTTTAAGTTGGCTCTTTATAAGGCAAGCGATAGCACATTAGTAGAGGGAACTGAATATGGAGTGGCTGAAGCTACGGCAAGTTCCAAGACAGTGAATTTTGATTCACCTCCGACGATTGAAGCAATAGATTATTTTTTAGTTTTCCGAGTTAACAATGCGATGGTACTTTATTCTGATGATACCGACTCTGGAAATTATAAACAGGTTAAAAGCACTTGGGAAGATGAGTGGCCATCTCCTATTAGTTGGTCAACAGGAGTTTTCGACCGTGAATTCTCCATCTACTGCACCTATGAAGCAGCAGCAGCACCAAGTGCTAGTGTCAGCCCATCCGCCTCAGTTTCACCAAGCATTTCACCCAGTGCCAGCGTCAGTCCTTCGGTCAGCCCAAGCGCTAGCGTCTCACCCTCGGTTTCGCCATCAGCGTCTATAAGCCCTTCAGCTAGCGTAAGCCCATCGATAAGCCCCAGCGCGTCAGTTTCTCCGAGCGTTTCTCCATCAGCATCAATTTCACCCAGTGCGAGTGTTTCACCAAGTATTAGTCCATCAGCCAGTGTTTCGCCTAGTATTTCCCCATCGGCCAGCGTTTCGCCATCTGCTTCGGTGTCACCAAGTGTTTCACCTAGTGCCTCTGTCTCGCCTAGTGTTTCGCCAAGTGCAAGCGTCTCGCCAAGCGCAAGCGTCTCGCCTAGTCCATCAGCAAGTCCATCGATAGGGTCTGAGTCGCCATCGATAAGTCCAAGTGCTAGCGTCTCGCCTTCGGCAAGTATAAGCCCATCAATTTCGCCTTCAGCCAGTATGAGCCCATCGGTTAGTCCGTCAGCCAGCGTCAGCCCAAGCGTTAGCCCCAGCGCCAGTATCTCACCGTCGGTTAGCCCTTCGGCTTCCGTATCCCCATCGGTAAGTCCATCTGCGAGCGTTAGCCCTTCGGCATCGGTAAGCCCTAGCGTGAGCCCGAGCGCATCGGTCTCGCCTAGCGTTTCACCATCAGCTTCGGTTTCCCCGTCTGCTAGCGTCTCGCCGTCAATATCACCATCGGCGTCGGTGTCTCCGAGCGTTTCGCCCAGTGCTAGCGTATCTCCCAGCGCATCAGTAAGTCCTTCTATTTCGCCAAGCATATCTGTCAGTCCAAGCATAAGCCCTTCGGCTTCAGTCTCGCCATCGGCGAGTGTAAGTCCATCAATCAGCCCGTCTGTTTCGGTCAGTCCGTCGGTCTCTCCTAGCGCTAGCGTGAGTCCATCTGCCTCGGTTAGTCCATCGGTGTCGCCATCCGCAAGTATATCTCCGTCTGTTAGTCCATCGGCCTCGGTTTCGCCAAGTGCCAGTGCTTCCCCATCGGTGAGTCCATCAGCCTCGGTGAGCCCTAGTGTTTCCCCTTCGGCCAGTGTCAGCCCTAGCGCTAGTGTTTCGCCCTCAATCAGTCCATCCGCATCAGTATCGCCAAGCGTCAGTCCTTCAGCGTCAGTCAGTCCTAGTGCCAGTGTTAGCCCGTCAGTCTCTCCATCTGCAAGCATCAGCCCCTCGGCTTCAGTTAGTCCGAGTGTTAGCCCAAGTGCTTCAATCTCGCCTTCGGCATCTGTGTCGCCTTCGGTTAGTCCAAGTGTAAGTGTTAGCCCGTCAGCGTCAGCAAGTCCGTCGGTGTCGCCTAGCATATCTGTTTCGCCTAGTGCTAGCGTCTCGCCGTCAGTCAGCCCATCTGCCTCTGTATCGCCAAGTGAAGCTCCGTCGGGAAGTCCATCTATTAGTCCTTCTGCCTCGGTGTCACCATCAGTCAGCCCATCTGCCTCGATTTCTCCAAGTGCGAGCGTATCACCCAGCATCAGTCCTTCGGCTTCTGTGTCACCTTCCATCAGCCCAAGCGCCAGTGTTAGCCCATCAGCTTCAGTTAGTCCCTCAGTCTCTCCGAGTGCCAGCATAAGTCTTTCCATATCTCCTTCCGCTTCCATCAGCCCAAGTGCTAGCGTCAGTCCATCTGTTTCGCCTTCGGCCAGTGTGAGCCCGAGCATAAGTCCTAGTGCGAGTATTAGCCCCTCGGCTTCTGTTAGTCCAAGCGTTAGTCCATCAGCCTCAGTTAGTTTATCTATTAGCCCTTCTGCTTCCATCTCGCCTTCGGCCAGCGTATCTCCGAGTGTCAGTCCAAGCGCATCTGTCTCGCCAAGCATTTCTCCTAGTGCCTCAGTTTCGCCATCAGCCAGTGTTAGCCCGAGCGTAAGCCCTTCGGCTTCCATGTCACCCTCTATCAGCCCGAGTGCGTCAATATCGCCATCAGTTAGTCCATCAGCCAGCGTGTCTCCGAGTATCAGCCCATCGGCGTCAATTTCGCCGAGTGCCTCGGTGAGTCTGTCAATCTCACCATCGGCCAGCGTTTCACCATCAGTCTCGCCGAGTGCTAGCGTTTCTCCTTCTGCCTCGGTCAGCCCGTCAGTTTCGCCAAGCGCTTCGGTTAGTCCGAGCATAAGCCCATCAGCGAGCGTGAGTCCTTCCATAAGTCCTAGCGCAAGCGTTTCACCTTCCATTTCTCCCTCAGCATCGGTGAGCCTAAGTGTTTCACCTAGTGCGAGTGTCTCACCATCAGTTTCACCCTCCGTTAGTGTGAGTCTATCAGCTAGTGTCTCACCAAGCGTGAGCCCATCAGCCTCGGTAAGCCCTTCAATATCGCCCAGTGCCAGTGTGAGCCCATCCATCTCGCCATCTGCAAGTGTCAGCCCATCTATTTCCCCATCCGCCTCAGTTTCACCTTCGGCAAGTGTAAGTCCTTCAGTATCGCCGAGTGCCAGTGTGTCCCCTTCAGCTTCGGCCAGCCCGAGCGCCTCAGAATCCCCGTCGGTGAGCCCATCGCCTAGCCCATCGCCAGAAATCCCCCTGAAAAGGAAAGAGCCTGCCGGACTGTATAAGGCTGAAAAAACAAGTCTCGTGGGAAGCGAAAGACGCAGGCCTATCTGGGACGATGAGGACAGCGTGCTCCTGCACAACCCAAGGGAGGCTTTTCTGGATTACCATTAGTGTTATACTAGAGAAAGATTAAATCATGACTAATTTAATGAATTGTAGAAATATAAGCGAGGTAGTGTAATATGGCGACAATTGTAGATAGTTATAGTGAAAGTAATCAAGATGCCTACGATTATTTATGGAGTAATGGCTATACATCTTTCGGGCAATCTTTTACTGGTGATGGGGGCGTTCTAAATAAAGCAACATTTTATTTGAAGAAGATTGGTACGCCGACTGATACTATGGTTGCCAAGATATATAGCCATACTGGCACATTTGGCACCAGTAGTGTGCCTGAAAGCCTATTGGCTACTTCCGATACTGTTAATGTTTCTGTTTTAACTACTTCATTCCAGCTCATCGACTTTGTGTTTAGTGGGGCGGAGAAAATCACACTTACAAATAGCACATATTTTATAGTGGCGATTGAGTATGGTAATACAGCGGCTGCAAATGGAGTTGTGGTTGGCGAAGATAGTTCTACTCCTTCTCATGCGGGGAATAGGTGTTCATATGCCTCTCCTACTTGGACTGCTAGTAGTTCTGACCTTTGTTTCTATGTTTATAAAGATGATGTTGGTTCTCCAAGCGCAAGCGTAAGTCCCTCAGCCTCCATTTCAATTAGTCCAAGCGCGTCAGTTTCTCCTAGTGCTAGCGTCAGCCCGAGCGTTTCTCCATCAATCAGCCCATCAGCTTCGGTCAGTCCATCGGCCTCAGTCAGCCCAAGCGTCAGCCCTTCAGTTTCACCATCGGCTTCTTTAAGCCCGAGTCCTTCTATTTCCCCTTCGGCTTCAATAAGCCCGAGTGTTTCACCAAGTGCCTCGATTAGCCCTAGCGCCTCTATAAGCCCTTCAGTGAGCCCATCCGCTAGTGTAAGCCTGTCTGTATCGCCGTCCGCCAGTGTTTCTCCCTCGGCTTCCGTTAGTCCTAGCATTTCTCCATCGGCCAGCATATCGCCCAGTATTAGTCCCAGCGCCTCGGTATCATCATCTGTTAGTCCGAGTGCGAGTAAATCGCCATCGGTTTCGCCGAGCGCTAGTATCAGCCCCTCGGTTTCACCCAGTGCGAGCGTAAGCCCTTCTATCAGTCCTAGTGCAAGTATCAGCCCTAGCGCCAGTATATCTCCATCAATATCTCCTTCTGCAAGTGTCAGCCCCTCAGTTTCGCCTTCGGCAAGCGTCTCGCCATCGGCCAGCGTTTCACCCAGTGCGTCAGTTAGTCCATCTATTTCGCCTTCAGCTTCAGTATCCCCATCTGTTAGCCCGTCGGCTTCGGTATCGCCGTCCATCAGCCCAAGTGCCAGCGTTAGCCCTTCGGCCAGTGTGTCTCCATCAGTCAGCCCGTCTGCCTCGGTTTCCCCCAGTGTCTCGCCGAGTGCCTCTGTTAGTCCCAGCGCCTCAGTGTCCCCCTCTGTCAGCCCGAGTGCGAGCATATCGCCCTCAATTAGCCCATCAGCCTCCATTTCCCCATCAGCGTCAGTCAGCCCGAGTATTAGCCCGAGTGCCAGTGTATCTCCGAGTGGCTCGATTAGCCCAAGTGCTTCTGTAAGCCCGTCGGTTTCACCCTCGGCAAGCGTCAGCCCAAGCGGCTCAATCAGTCCGAGTGGTTCAATCAGCCCAAGTGCTTCGGTCAGCCCAAGCGTGTCACCCTCGGCCTCCCCCTCGCCCTCCCCCGCCATCTACCCTGACCGTTGGGTGTTGGATGGGACGAACCTGCCGAGGCCCAAGTATTTCAGGAGGGAATCTTTATTTATCGCCCAGGATGTCCGCGCAATTAGTGGGAAGGAAGGCAGGGACAAGTCGCATAGGAAAGAAAAGTTCATTATGGGCTGGGATGTTTTGGTCAGCTCGGAGCTGGCTACAATCCTCGCCATTGTCGATGGGACTCAACCAGTGACCTTTTCAGTAGGTGAGGAAAATTTGACAATCAGAGAAATTGATGTCATAGTGAGCATAGTGTCGATTAGGTACACCACGCCAGGCGAGAACTATATCGGCGAGACCGAGATAGAACTCATCCAAGTGGAATAACTTGACAAGGTATATTATATGGTTCATACTTTAGGAAACATGGCTGAAACAAAAATGCTTCATACGAAGGCCGAGGTCGTCAGCAAGGGAATTCAGGCAGATGAGGGAATCATCGATGCCGTCGTCGGCTCCAGCAACGTCTTGGACAGGATAGGGGACGTAATCGACCAGGCGGGATGGAAACTTCAAAACTACAAAAAGACTAATCCAGTTATCCTTTGGGGACACAACCAAAAGGAGGAAAGGCCTCCTATCGGCAAGGCCCTCAAGGTCTGGATTCAGGACAGGGGGGAGAAGGCCGCCAAGCTGATGTTCAAGGTTCAGTTCGACCTCCAGGACAACTTCGCCAAAGAGATTTTCAGGAAAATAAACGATGGGTTTATCAACACTGTTTCGGTTGGATTTCTTCCAATTGAATGGGAACAAATGAATGAGGACGACCCGTTCAGTGGCAGGAAATATATCAAGCAAGAACTTTTGGAGCTTTCATTCGTTCCTGTCCCTGCTAATCCAGAAGCATTGGTTGCTCTCAAGGGCATGAAAGACAAGAGATTTGATCCAGTTGAATTAGGAGACCTTTATCCCCAGAAAGGGGAGCCAGTTGATATCACTAAACCTTTTGAAAATGAGCACTCTTGCCGGCTAAAAGATCCTGCTCAATATGATACCTGCCGAAGGGGAACGAGAAGCCATAATGGTAAGCAATATTCTGTTATTTACTGCAAGAAAACTGGGGGGAGTATGGAAGAACAGGCTTACCGCTATAATAAGAAAACTTGGGACGCTAGTGAAGCAAGAAGCCATTGCAAGTCACACAAAGGAACATTTGAAGCCGCTTCCGAGGCTTCTGTTGATGGGGAGAAGAAAAAGCTAGATGTCGAGATTCATGCAAAGACAGACGAGAAAAAGAAGGCAGTTGAAGGAATTGTAAAAGAAAAAGAAGAGAAGAAGGAAGTTGAACTGAAAGAGGATAAGGTTGAAAAAGAACCAAAAAAGGAAGAGCCAAAAGCTGAACTCCCAGTGGAAACCAGGGGAGTGATTTCATTCAAAGATTTGGGGATTACTCCCGAAAGCGAGCCCTGGGATGGCCCAGGTGAGAAGGCCAAGGCGGAGGTCGATGACTTGAAGCTGATGTGTGCCTGGTATGATAGCGAACAACCTGATGCCAAAGGTTCTTACAAGTTGCCCCACCACAAAGCAACAGGTCACAAGTGTGTTTGGAGAGGAACTGCCGCTGCAATGGCTGCTTTGCTTGGAGCTAGGGGCGGGGTGGCAATTCCCGATGGCGACAGAAAGGGCATTTTTAATCATTTGAAGAAACACTATTTACAATTCGATAAAAAGGTCCCCGACTTCAAGATGGTCGAAGACCAAGTCTTGGCAGGTCTTGACGATGAAATCCACGCTCTGATACTCGATAGGGAAGACAGGTATATGGTTCGGCTAATCAAGAAAGTTTTGAAAAGGCAAACTGAAGTGAAAAAAGTCAAAATAGAGGAACTTAAAACAAAGTATACTCCACAGCAGATTAAGTCCGCTTTGGAGGTGCTCGATTCAACACTATCTCAAATATCAATTAGCTCACAGAAAGGTGGTGAATAAAGAAGGGTTAAATCCAACCGTACTTGTATGAGTTGGTAACTCCTGAGCTTGTAGCAAGGTACTACACAAAACAAAGAAACTAACCTATGAATAAAGATTTGAAAAAAGATTTGTTAAAAGTGTTTAAAGAGCATGGACTAAAGGCGGATGATGTTGAATCAATCGCGTCCAAAGAAAAAGAAGTAGAAAAGGAGCCAGTGGCTCCTAAAGAGAATGCGGAAGTCGTTGCTAACCTAACGGAAAGTATTGCTAAGAAAATAGCGGATCTGGTTGCGGAAAAGAAAGGCTTGGGCAAGGGTACTGAAAAGGATTTGAATGAGCATATCAAGAGCAAGATTTTTACGACCTGGGGCGGTCTTAAAGAGGTGGAATATCCATCTGACCTGGCCTCACTTAGCAAGGAGGAGAAAATCGTTACCTTTTTTAAGGCATTGGTTTACTCCAACGCAGACCCAGCATCTCAACAGGTACTTCGTGCTTTAGTGGAAGGGACAAATACAGAGGGTGGTTATCTGGTGCCTGAAGAGCTTCGTACCGAGGTTTTTCGGGTTCTCCCAGACATGACTGTCATGCGGAGGATTGCCAGGATTATCCCGATGTCCACTGATAGCTTAAAGCTTAACAGTTTGAGTGCGAAGCCAGTTGCCTATTGGACTGGAGAGTATGCGTCCAAGTCAACCACTTCAGCGGAATTTGGTCAGGTTGAACTGTCTCCTAACGACTTGGTGTGTCTGTTGCCCGTTTCAGACCAGTTGCTAGCAGATGCCAACATTAACCTCGTTTCGTTCATTATTGAACTATTCGCTGAGGCCATTGGTGCGGCGGAGGACAATGCGTTCTTCACCGGAGCTGGGACTACTATGCCGCGAGGTATTAGCATCGAGACGATTGCTAACTTTGCGACTGGCGCCCTTACGTTCGACAACCTAATCCGCTTGATTGATTCAGTACCCCAGAGGGTAACTCAATCACCTAGGGCGGCTTTCGTCGGACATCGATACGTCAAGAGGATTCTGAGGACGCTTAAAGATAGCAATAACCAGTACATTTGGAGAGATTCCAGGGGTGGTAATGTTGGTTCAGGGCAAGGGGAAACCTACAGATTGCCTGACACCATCTACGGCTATCCGTTCCATGAGCAGAATGACTTATCGCAGGACGAGCTGTATTTCGGCGACTGGAGTTTCTACATCATTGGTGATAGGCAGACGATGTCTGTCAGGACAACCACAGAAGGTGGAGACGCTTGGCGCAGGAACGCAATGGAGATAAAATGCGTTGAGCGCGTGGATGGGCGTGCAGTAATTTTGACGCCTTTCGCTAAGGTTACCGGCATCACTTGATGTTGACAAATTGGTCTTTTCCTTAATTGGAATTGTGGAGTCTGGTATAGCTCTGTCCCTGATAAAATTTCTCAATATACCCACGGCTCAACGCTAAGAGTGGATTGAGCCACAAAATCTCTTAAGACTTAATCGGCTCTATTGCCTAAG
>Ga0307379_10007184_pt1 | contig 15186 bp, 12 predicted proteins | sample UN2MG_FD_202237 | JGI IMG/M metagenome (GOLD analysis project Ga0307379, IMG submission 202237) | Soil microbial communities from Risofladan, Vaasa, Finland - UN-2 | ecosystem: Environmental > Terrestrial > Soil > Coastal area > Acid sulfate soil | place: Finland: Risofladan, Vaasa | collected... | reverse complement strand
TGGCCCTGTTGGTCCCGGAGACCCTTGCCCGAAGCTAAACTCACTTAAAAAAAGGAACGTCACTAGAAGGATTTTTGGCATGGTTGCTTTCAATTTGGTTGGGGGATTTAGAAATCGAATCCGACACCGCTTAAATAAATACCTTGGTAAAGAAAGGTCACAGACACGTTTAGCGGGCCGTAGACATTTCGGCTGTAGCCTAGACCGCCCAAGAAGGCTGTTCGTTGGAAAACATTTAGTTGTTTCCCACCATCCTTTATACCCGTCTCCGTGACGGTCAAAGCACCTTGATTAACGCCACCGTACAACCAGATTTTGTTCTTTGTTTCGTCCGGTATCCTGGTAGGGCTAGTAGCTCTCGGTTCTATTTTAGGGCATTCGGTGCAAGATAAGGATTTTGCCCCCATCCCTGAATCTTCTAATTCTTTAACTCTTTGCTTAAGGTAGCGATAGTGATTAAGAGTAGATCGTTTCATTACTGCGTAATCGATGCTGTTCATAGTTTGTACGGTACCGTTGGCCGTTGTCACGGTAATGATATTGCCGTATGCCGTCGCCCACGGTAAGGCTGCTAAAAAATAAACAAACCAAAATACCCTCATAGCTCCCCCTGAGATTGGTACCAAGATAAGCTAATTAGCATACAATTTTTAGATGCCTTTTTCTTGTTCTTGTTGATTTATTTTTCATCACTTCCAATATGCGAATAATTTCTTGCCTCTTAATATAAAGCACAATCATTCTGACATCTTGTGGCAGTAAACGACTAATTTCACTATCTAGCTGATCCTTTCGGTCCAGTAGTTCGATTCTTAGCAAGTTATATTTGTCCATCAAACACCCCTTTCCTAATCATGATCGGAGCCCTAGAAGGAGAACTTTAGGGAACCTTTGCTTATATCTAGTAAGAAAACTACGTTCACGATAGAAGGAGAGGTTATGACGGATGAAAAATTGGCTGTTTTTAAAGCTAAATTAAAAGAATTACGAATAACGATAAATGACCAATATATTGACGATAGGTGCCTTAGGGAAGAACGGCCTACGGAAGAATTTGAAAGTGCGGCTTTGATAGCCAATCAAACTATTGTTACTAACTTGCTTCGGAGAAAGGGGTTATATTTAAAGCAGATAGATTTCGCATTGAAAAAAGTTGAAACCGGTGATTACGGTTATTGTAACGATTGCGAAGAAGACATCAGCGAAAAAAGATTAGAGGTCCGTTTGACCGCTGAATTTTGTATTAGGTGCAAAGAGAAAAGAGAAAAGTATCAGAAGGAAGTTAATAGGACTGGAATTAATGACTGGGACAAAGACACGGACTAACAATGCCTAAAATGATTTTAGCTGTGGACTTTGACGATACCATAGCCACGAATGACCGGTGGCCGAAAATTGGACCACCGAAAAAAGGTGTAAGAGAAGCCCTTACCAAATTAGGTGCTAATTATGAAATTATCATATATACCTGCCGAACCAACCTGACATCCAATTACCGAAATTACAGCATAGAACAAATCGAAGAATTCATGGCGGAACATGAAATCCCCTACGACAGATTAGATTTAGGACTAGAGGGTAAAATTTTCGCAGATTTTTATATCGATGACAAAGCTATAGCTTTTGAAGATAATTGGTCCGAAATTGCTGAAGGCTTATCTTTATGAGACATAAACAAAAATGAGGTCGTGAAGGATGAGGCAATTACGAGCACACCGATTACTGTCTATTGCTATGAGACGACTAGAAAGAGGTGAAGATACCAGAAGTGTCTTACACGCTATTAAAGGAACAGTCGAAGAATTGAAAGATCCTTTTGCCGGTGAGATTGACGATTTCCTAGCAGACCGCGAATCGGCAAAAAGTGGTGGCGAACCCGAAGACACCGAAGAAGCTGAAGATCCGGTAGAAACTATTGAAGAAGCCGAAGAGCCCGAAACGGGAAATCCGAATGAAGACCTTCGTAATGACAGTGATATAGAAAATGAGCATCCGCAAGACCAAGCGGAAGATGAATTAGATGCTGAGACTCCTCAGAGTAACGAGGAAGAGATGCCAGGTGACACGCCCCAAGAGGCTCCTCAAGAAGAGCTAGAGGACAAGGTGGATGAGGAAGTCGAAGAAGCTAGTGAAGAGAAGGTGGACGAATTAGAAGAGCGCAAAGAGGATCTTAATGAAGAGATCGACAAAGTCCAAAAGCAAACCGAAGACCAAGTCGAATCCACTTTGCGTAAAATAGCAGCTATGGCAAAACTGCGCGGGTATCTTGATATTGCTAATAAGTTTATCAAGGCTTCCCAAGGTGGAGTTGTCGAAATTCTGAATAATCTTCTAATGAAGGAATACCTGCAAAGAGATATCGCTATCAATTACTACTATCTCTTCGACGATTCCCAAAAAGATTATTTGTCGGCTCACTTTGAAAGTGAAAAAGCCCGGATCGCTTATTTGCAAAATGTAATCATCAGCTTGGGCGGAGTGCCTACGACCCAGCGACTTACGATACCTCCGATAAATCCTACGGCCCCAGAATCTGTGATGGCGTTAAACGTTGAATTTGAAAAACAAGCTGTAACAGAATATTTAGCCGCAGCCAAAAGCCTCGAAGGCTTGGACGAGTATGCTTCTTTGAAAGTTTGGTTGGAAGCGGTAGCCGTGAAAGAAGGACAAGATGTTGGTCAGTTTCAAGACCAAATGTAAAGGGGTTCATTTTGGCATTGCTACTGAAGTTAAATGATTTAAGGCCTCAGATTCAGGATATAATCTCCGAAGCTGATGAAACTATTCAGGGTAGTGAAGAAGAAATCAACACAATCCATACTAGTCTTAGCGAGCTAAGTACTGCCTTGGATAGTTCGATCTCTTTGATAGAAAAGCATTACTCGGACGAGCGGACTTTAGATGTCATGGAAAAAGATCTTCGCCGGAAGATGGACGAAGAATCTATTTTCGTAGGGATTTCGGAAGCTCAAAAAGCGGCCATCGTCGAGAAAATAATTTCCGACCCGGACACCGAATTGATCACCGACGAAGAGCTTAAAGACTATCTTACAGGCGAGCTTAAAAATGCTAGCACTACCGAATTGATCACCAAAGCTTATTCGAAAGCGGATATCACTAATTTGGGTGACGCGGTAGTGAATCCAGGATCTACCGAAACGAAAAAGTATGATGCCGGTTTAGAAATCTTGCGGAATATGGTGGAAACACCAACAGGGCGGGAAGATGCGTTGACCTATGGTCTTAAGCGATTGTTAGACGACTCTCAAAGTAGGCTCCATTACATATTTAAATATTACGGCCTAACGGGGGGAGAAGACAAGGATGCCGATACCTGATAATGCGGTCACACCGCCAAAGATAAAGACCCAAGCCCAAACAGTAAGACGCTTCAGCAACGACAAAATCAAAACGCTTACAAAGCTGAAGATCCAAGAGTTCATAGAAAGCTTCTTTAACCACACAGGCGTTAACCACGATTTGTTAGTAGCGGTCACGCCTAGGTTTATTCACTACAACACAGACAAGTCTTTTGATCCGGCGACCGACCCTACCGAACGCCGGTTACAAATCGCCAGGTACTTTGCTGAGCTTCGGAATGTTTTACCTTCGATCCTCATAGTCGATGGTGGGATTAATGTGGTGCCAGGCAATCTGGGTTCGATCGGTCGATCTTCGGTTACGGACGGTGTTTGGCGTGGGGATTACCCTATCTTCCGGCGTATCCCTATGGCTATCTTAGCCGCTGCGAGGGATGTGGAAGAAGCTGATGAGATGTCCGGGGTGTTGTCTTTGATGTTCAACGAACTTCGTAATCTGGCTTGTGGCAATTACATCCACGGCAACCAAGCCGAATTCGAGCGTTGGGTTATTACTTTGCCTCACGGTCCCGTAGACGTAGGGGCGTTGTCGGAAACGGACGTACCCGGAGACCCTATTGAAAAAATCTGGTATACCGAAACGATCTTAGAAGTTTTCTACGAAGACATCCTTTCGATACAAACGACGGTATCTTCAGCGACAGAAGGCAAAGGTTTGACCGAACCAGATTCCAGGCGCGGGTCAATCATACCAAATATAATAGCTTCCGATACCGTTTCAATTAACAGCCAAGAACAAATAGTAGTTCATAATTTCCAAGACCGTTACCAAGTTATCCTTTCGGATTCCTCGATCGCTACGATCTCTTCAGACCTCGTGTTGACACCCAGGCAATTTGGTAGGGTTACAATTAGAATCATCGACCCCCATCAATATATAGGCGCTTGTCCCAAAGAGGGTGAAACAAACGTCATCGTAGAAAAGACCATCACAATCGTTTAGCCGTCAATCATACCGCGCCTTCGATAGACCGGGGAGCTTTGTGAGCTTCCACAAACATCGAAGGGGTGGACCACCCGTCATAGTTATAGATTTCGTCTACTACAAATCCAGAATCAACTAAAAAGTGTCTTATAGTTTCTTTGCTAAAGCCGCACGTATGGTATTGACCGGGGTCGGAAGGTAAGTCGAGTGACGGGTCTTCTGCATATTTGCTTGGGTCAACTTGGTAACCGAAAAGGGTGTATACATACCAATTCCATTTGTGGTGCAAGCCCACAGCGGGGTCGAGCATAATCCGCATAATTTCTTCCAGGTCGGGAATCGCCAGATATAATTTCCCATTTGCTTTAAGAACTTTCCCCCAATTCTTCAAAGCCAACCGAGCTTCCCGAAAAGGTAAATGCTCTAAGGAATGTGATGAATATATTGCCGTAGCGGTGTTGGCTGTAAATGGTGGGTGGGCCATATCCACTTGTAAGATACCCTCACCTTTTTGATATTTATCTATATTAACAAAGCCTTCCAGAACTTGAGGCCCACATCCCATGTGAAGGTACACACCCGGTTCTACTACAGGTAGCTGCTTAATTTTTTCGAGTGTTCCAAGCATCTTTTCCAAATTCATTTTCCACTCAACAGAAGTTGATTGCACGTTTTAATCTCCCTTGGGGTTATTTTATATTAGAGATGAGGTGAGCTTAACAGAACATAGAAAAGAAGAAGAAGCTTTTTCATCACTTTTGCCAAGGAGCAAGTGCTATGTTTCACAATAGTACCAAAATCCAGAGAATTGATCCCCGTATTGACCTTGATCCCGACTTTGGGCATTCACAACCGGATTATGCAGAAGCCTACCAAGTTTCGGTTACCCCCCGAGTAGGTTCTAATAAGGAACGCTACAAGTTCATAGCACTCTTGCCTGAATTAGACAGCGAAGAAGAGGTGTATGCTTTGCTTTCGGATGTCATGGACGAGTTCCTAGTCAAGGGCGACAAGTACACTGTGAGGGAATTCACGGATGATAAAGTCGAAGAATATATAGCCAATGGTTCCTACGGCCCGATCATTAGCTTCGACCCTGAAAGTATCGCAGGGGAAAAAATTTCCTTTTTGTGGTTGGTACCACCAAAACATTTGATGCTCTGATCAGAATAAATAACTTCGCACTCTTATTTTGAAAACAATGAAATGGAACAGAGCGAATTGCTAAAGTATCTAGTTGTGTTGATATGAACAAAGCTCTTTAAGATGAATTCAATAAGGTTTTAAAAAGGAGTTACTCAATGGGAGCCCGTCTCACAACAAGTCGATACACCGCCCCTGGTGTCTACATCGGTCAATTGATCCGTCCAGGGCCGGGTAGTTTAACCGCTGATGCCAGGGTATGTAATTATATAGGACAAGGCTCCCGGTTGGCCCAAGTCCAAAATCAAGGTGTAAGGCGATCCTTCGTGTTCGCTGAAAGTCTTGTATTTCCTTCGTCCGCACCTTTTGAAGCATCCTTAGCGTTCGCTTCCAACGGTGTCAAGTCATTACCTATTAGGGTTTTTGACAGCATCACAGGCGTGGAACTACGCGAGGACCAATGGGTCTTCACTAAGACGGGCTCAGCCTTTACCAAGGTCTTGATCACCCCTTCGGCTTTCGACCCCCTTGCTAGCTATACCATCGACTACCAAAGCACATCTCGTCTTGTACTAGACCCGGTGCCTATCGATGATATCCGCTTAATAAAATCCGTCGGTACGACTTTGGATCGACCCGAATTCGAAGACTTTAGTGATTTCTATATCCCGTTTAGCTTTTCAGGGCCTTCTGCGGATACTACGAACGCTATTCCATCTTCTTTCCTTACTTCAATTTTTCCAGATGCTGGAAACACCGGAGGTGGGGTTTCCGCAATAGACACTTCAGCTTCCTTCAACCATGACTACAACCGATTCTATCAGTTGACAGTCACGGCTATAGCAGGTGTCTCAGGTACTTTTACCGCTGACTTTGAATGGTCATCTGTAAGGTACTCTGGCGGTATTGGGGCTGAACCACCAACACCATTACACGTTTCCGCTATAAAGCCATCTTTCACCGCAGACGAAGCTGTCCCAGCTACCCAAATCCAGGAATTGGAATTCGGGATCAAAGTAGCTCTGACTTTTTCCGGCACGAACTTCGCTATCGGAGATCAGTTCTACTTCAACGGCGTCGGCCCAGGTCTTTTGGAATTTGACGGTAGACTAACTAACACTAATCAGTTTACCGATTTCGGAGCCATCGGCAACGTCGGTGCTGTGTTAGGCACAGGTTCCCTAGGGTACAGTCCCGACAATATCTACACAGGCACTTACAATACCAATTTTCAGCTCGAAGTAACCGCTTCAGCAGGGTCTATTGGATCTAGGACCGTGACATTTGTTTGGGCGCAATACGGGGAACTCATCGGAGCTACAGCGGTCGTAACCGTTGACGAAACCGTTTCAAACGATTTCACTTTAACTAACGGCATCGAACTTTCCGTCAATTTCGGGGGAGCTAATTTCACCGTAGGCGACACCTTCGACTTAGCTGTCAAAGCCCCTAGGATCTATTACCAAGCCAAGGACGACAGAACCTACAACATCACTATCGGAGCTTCTACGAACCCCGGTGCTGACACAGGCTTCGTTTCCGGTTCTTTTTCTACCGGGACTCCCGAAGGTGGTTTCGGTACTTGGGAAGCAAACACCAACCTATTGAGCGGAATCAATCAAGCAACAGGCTACTTCGTCTTACCTGATGGGGTTTCTTTGGCAGCTCGTAACGCGATGCGCGGCAACGTCAACGGTACTTCTTTCGTTGTCGGAGATAATTTTGTCGGGGCGGTAATTTCAGAAGATTTCTTCGATTGGTCCCTAACAAGCAAGGTCGAAGAGACTAGGGAAACTTCAGCCTTTGCCGTAGACGTAACAGGAGCCGTAACAGGTACCCCAGGTACTACTTACGTAATCCTTAGCAACGTCTACCAAACAGGTTCCGTATCCGTCGAAGACGAAAACACAGCTACGCCAATTAGTTTTCTCGAAATTCCTGGAACAAGATTCCTAGGTTTCGTTACCACACCAACCGATTCGGTGATCGTAGGTTACGAGTTCCGAGGCGAAGAACCCGACCCAGGTCAGCTTTATTACCTGACGGCTAACTACTTGCGACCTGCCGAACTTTACAACGTACCCACGTTGGTTCTCGATCGGGACGACGGTAGATTGTTCTTAGGCCCTTCTGAAGTGGATAATCACTTGTTCATCATGAATGAGCTTGTCTTCAACAACGGAGCCCCCGGAGCCTATTACACCCAACCATTCGATCAAGATGGTGACGGAGTATTGGCCACTACCGATATCGATACCGCTTTACAAGCCCACGAAAAAGTGTCACGACCTAGCGACCTTTGCTTGCTTTCACAGTTTAACTCTTTAAGCACCGCTTTGGCAGTCAACATAAGAGCAAACGACCCGTTCGAAAAACGAGAGCAAATGTTGTGGGTCGGAGCGCCGATCGGTACCCCCATCGGCGATGTAGACACAATCGACTCTTTGGTGTTCCTAGCACGTAGCACGTTACAGGTACCACCACAAAACCCCGCCTTAGGCACTAGGGTTTTGGTGTCGCCTACCCAAGCTACCGTGTCGGTTGTGTTGGATTCAGGGTTGACCCAAACGGTCACACTCGACGGCTCTTTCGTCGCGGGCGCTACTTCAGCTTTGGTGAACTCTTTTGCTGATCCTTCGGTCACGATCTTAAGACAAAACCTCACAGGGTTCGATACGATCCAAACGTACACCGATCCCGAAAACTTAATCTTAGGAGGTGCTTCTATTACGTGGATGACAGACCTAGGATCTTCAGTCTTTAGATTCGAAGAAGACATCACGGTTCACAATTCTTCTGAAGAGTTCCAACTTATCTCGGCTACCGTCCAAAAACACTACGTTGTTAAGGTCGTTAGACGAAATATGAACGACTCCTTAATCGCAGCCGTCGTACCGTCCGCTCAAGCCGGTATCGCGCTCGTAAGGTCCACCCTAGGCGAAATCCTAATCGGACTTTTAGGGGAAGGTAAAATCGCTGACTACCAAACAGACGCCGGTAACGTAAGGGCCTTCGATATCGACTCCGATATCGTGGTGCTGCGGGATACGACGAGCCTAACGAAGTACGATTTTTTCTTTTCATTCTACATATTTAGCCCGATAAAAAGACTTTTCGGTCTTTATGCCGTAAATACTTCGGACTTCGGCGCGTAAAGGACTATTTCCGGTTAATACGTTTGACAGGAACAAAATCTAATAACGTAAAGAAAAACATGTAGATATATAAAATAGGGCTTCACGGCCCTATTTTTATTTGTTACTGTCCTTTTGGTTGTAAAGTTCGCTGCAATAAAGTCTTCTTTGGAAGAATTCGAAGAGCAGCTAGGTTAAAAAGGCCACTGCGGGATTTTCTTCTACGAATTCTTTTTCTACCGCGCCCAATTTCTTAATTAGGTTTTCTTTGTAAAGGTCTTCGTCCACGGCTATTTCCCAAAAGTCGTGGGGGGCTTCGAGATAGATAGTACCGTCTTCTTCGGCGTAAGAGCTTTGCAGACCGCTTTGAACTTGTTCGGGGCTAAGTAGTGAAACGAAGCCTTTGAATAGGCTGTCATAAGACTTAGTATTGATCTTGCCTTTGATCTCATTCAGATCTACGGAGTAGGCCCCCACCGGTACCCGCAACAGGGAATTGTAAGAGGTTCCCCGGCCTACGGCTTCGGGTTCGTAGCTAGAATCCAAAGCGAGCTTTAAGATTTCGTCTTCGGTCATACCTTCTTCTTCGGAAATTTCCAAGAGTGCGGTCATCTTTTCGGTGGCATGTTCTTTAAGATGCGCTAAAGAGATTTTATCCTGGTTATCTTGAATATAAGTTTCACCGATCTTGGGATCTTCCGTTTGCCGGATGTACATTTGTTTTTCGGAGGCTTTCAAAAACTTTCGGAATTCGATGAGTAAAGCTTTAGTGATATCTTTGGACGGGGACGTGAAATAGCTAGGTGTGAACTTGACGCCTTTAGGGTCTAGGAATTGGATCATAATTTTTCTACGTCCTTCTGAATGATATGACATTGTCTTCTATACTGCCAAAATAACCTCGGCCCTACCCAAATCACGGTTAAGTTGATGGTAATAATAACCAAGCTCGCCGGTAGGGGAAAAGATGTCCAACCAAACTATGAAGGCTCTGTCGTTGCTGGGACTACAGGTAGAAGGCAATAGAGTTACAAGAGATAGTTTACGCAGGGCGTTTGGGGGGACTTTCGTAGAACCCGAATGGATCGTGATGAACGATTATAAAGTAAAAATGCCTTTTAATTACCTTAAATACATAGAGATTGAAGAGTCCAAAATAGATCGTGTGATGATGCCGTCTTCATTTTCTATTACGCGTTATGGTAATTTCTTGGACGAATACGGCAACAAAGTCGTTTTAGACGGTTTAGTTTATCAGTATTCAATGGCGAAGAATCCTAGAAATGTTCAGTATGCTTTTCGTTTATTCTTAGATGGACACGATATAGCAAGGAATGCCGGGATGCCTAGTGTTCAAGCTGCGAAGCAAGAATGTTCTAACCGAGCCGAAGACCTTATCAAAACAGAACTTTACGATATCTCTTAAGAGAGAGACCTAAAATGGCTGTACAAACTATCCCTGCCTTGAGTTTTAATATCCCTGTCCAAAACTTGACAGGGAATCCGATCCATATTTCGGTTCGCATGATAGGGGGAATTCAGCGTCATTTCGATATAGCTCCTTATGGCATTCGTGATGTTGATCGTGATCTCTTTATTATGGGGCGGCAATACTTTCAGGAATATCGGAAGCGTCGTCTTATTCACTATGAGGATCACGTCCAGCTTCCTTGTGATGAGCAAGAACTTCTTTGTGATGGTAGTGGGGTCGCTACGGGGATACCTGGTGGTACGGGGGTACCTGGTACTACAGGCCTTACGGGGAATACAGGGGTTCAGGGAAGCACAGGCATTGGTGGGGTACAAGGTCCTATCGGTCAAACTGGTGTCCAGGGAATCCAGGGAATCCAAGGTCCGCAAGGCAACCAAGGAACCACGGGTATAACTGGAAATACAGGTGCTTTAGGAAATACAGGTGCCGTTGGATTGCAGGGTGTAACAGGTCTTACTGGTGTAACAGGTCTTGTTGGTGTCACAGGGCTTCAAGGGCTTCAAGGAAATACAGGCCTAACCGGGACCACAGGTGTTCAAGGTATTCAAGGCGTCACAGGCCTTATAGGGGAAACTGGGCAGGTTGGTGGTACGGGTATTATCGGGAGCACCGGTGCTTTAGGAAATACCGGCGTGCAGGGTATTATCGGTGGTACCGGCATCCAAGGCGAAACCGGTGTAAGGGGGCCTACAGGTCTTGCCGGAAACCAAGGCGATACAGGTTTTGGTGTCACAGGTCCAATAGGTCCTAACGGCCCCGGCGGTGAAACAGGTCCGCAAGGATCTACCGGCGCGGTTGGTTCGCAAGGTGAAACCGGTCTTATAGGAGGCACAGGTCTTATAGGGGAGACGGGAACCAAAGGTGACACTGGCGTCACAGGTGACACAGGCCTTGTTTTACAGGGTGAAACAGGCCTAACGGGGACGACAGGGTTAATAGGCGGCACAGGGCTCATAGGCTCTACTGGCGCGACTGGTGTCCAAGGGGGCTTCGGCGCGACAGGTGTAGATGGACTCCAGGGTGAAACCGGTCTTCAGGGTGTTCAAGGAATTCAGGGACCACAAGGTCTTCAAGGAGAAACAGGCCTAACTGGAACAACAGGGTCACAAGGCTTAGTCGGTAGTACAGGGGTTATCGGACCAACAGGTGCGGTTGGCTCGCAGGGTGTAACAGGTGTTCAAGGAATCCAGGGAATTCAAGGGCTGCAAGGCGATCAAGGAGTCACAGGCCTTCAAGGCGCTCAAGGAATTACTGGCCTAAGAGGCTTCACGGGGTTAATCGGTATAACAGGTCTTATCGGCGTCACTGGTTTGACTGGTGAAACTGGAAGCCAGGGCGTTACGGGTATCTCTGGGGAAACGGGAATCCAAGGAACACAAGGGCAGACCGGACTTCAAGGCATCCAAGGAATTCAAGGGCCGCAAGGAAACCAGGGTGAAACCGGTGTTGGTGGTTCAACAGGTGCTACGGGTATTGCTGGACAAACCGGTGTGGCAGGTCCCATTGGCGTCACAGGTCTGATAGGACAAACTGGAGTTCAGGGTGAAACAGGATTCGGTGTTACTGGATTGACTGGTGTTACGGGATTAATCGGCCTAACGGGGTCGCTAGGCGGGACTGGTGTAGTCGGTGCCACAGGGATAATAGGGTTACAAGGCGAAACCGGAACCCAAGGAATAGCAGGAAACACAGGAGTCGATGGAACTACTGGGGTGGCTGGCGTCACAGGATCATTAGGAGCGACAGGTGTTGCTGGTGTTACGGGCCTTGTCGGAGTCACTGGTTTGACTGGGGTCGCAGGTGAAACTGGAACTCAAGGAATAGCAGGAAACACCGGAGTCTCCGGCGTTACTGGCTTGACCGGTGTCACTGGTTTGTTAGGCCCCCAGGGTGAGACCGGCGTCTCAGGACAAACGGGAATCGTCGGTGCTACCGGCGTTCAAGGATTACAAGGCCAACAAGGCATCACAGGTTTGGTTGGTACGACGGGTGCTCAAGGCACGCAAGGTATCCAAGGCGTAACGGGGGTTGAAGGTCAAACAGGCGTTCAAGGCACGCAAGGCATCCAAGGCATCCAAGGCCAAACGGGCCTACAAGGCATTCAAGGTCCGCAAGGCACGCAAGGTGATCAAGGTGTCACAGGCATCACTGGAATTACAGGACTCGAAGGCCAAACCGGGGTTGAAGGTCAAACAGGTATAGGAGCCCAAGGTGTCACAGGCCTGATAGGATCTACTGGTGGGGTAGGCGTCCAAGGTGTCACAGGATTATTGGGTCAGACGGGAGTGGAAGGTCAAACAGGCGTTCAAGGTACCCAAGGTATTCAAGGTGTCACAGGGCTTCGTGGGATAACAGGCCTGGTAGGACTTCAAGGTCAAACGGGCGTTATTGGAAATACTGGTCTCACCGGTGAAACCGGACTGCAAGGTGTCCAAGGTGTCCAAGGTGAAACCGGACTAACCGGCCAGACAGGTTTACAAGGCACCCAAGGTATCCAAGGCGTAACGGGGGTTGAAGGTCAAACAGGCGTTCAAGGCGTTCAAGGCGTTCAAGGAATCCAAGGACAAACCGGAGTTCAAGGTGTTCAAGGAGTTCAAGGCACGCAGGGTGATCAAGGAGTCACAGGCCTGATAGGCCAAACCGGAGTTCAGGGTGATCAAGGTGTCACAGGTCTGATCGGACAAACAGGGGCTATCGGCCTAAAAGGCGATACCGGCACGCAAGGAGTTCAAGGCACCCAAGGTGATACCGGTATAAATGGTGATACGGGGCTAAGCGGTGCGACAGGTATTGCAGGTATCCAAGGACAAACAGGTGCGTTGGGAAATACCGGTGCCCAAGGCATCCAAGGACAAACAGGAACCCAAGGTATTCAGGGTATCCAAGGGAATGTAGGTGACCAAGGCGTTACAGGTCTTCAAGGCGCTCAAGGTTCCCAAGGGCTAACCGGTTTAGTTGGTCAAACTGGAACCCAAGGTGTCACAGGTGCTACTGGTGTACAAGGTTCCCAAGGCATACAAGGTGACACAGGAGTCCTTGGGGCTACTGGATTAACAGGTGTAACAGGTGACCAAGGCGTCACCGGATTAGGAACTACCGGACCTATCGGACCTGCTGGGCCTGGTGGTGAAACCGGACCACAAGGTGTAACAGGTGCTACTGGTGTACAAGGTTCCCAAGGACCGCAAGGAGTCACCGGTTTAATAGGCCAAACCGGAGTTCAGGGAAATACCGGTACTATCGGGGACACTGGTCTTGCAATACAAGGGGAAACAGGAACCCAGGGTATCCAGGGCCAAACTGGAATACAAGGTATCCAAGGTATCCAGGGCCAAACGGGTATCCAGGGCCAACAAGGAACCCAGGGCCAAACAGGCCTTCAGGGCATCCAAGGCATACAAGGGCCGCAGGGCATTCAAGGCGTAACAGGTCTTACTGGCACCACAGGGCTTCAAGGTATCCAGGGAAATATCGGTGCTACAGGCATACAAGGCGTAACAGGTGATCAAGGCGTAGCAGGGACTACAGGCCTTCAAGGTCCGCAAGGTGATCAAGGGCTAACCGGTTTAATAGGCCAAACCGGAGTTCAGGGGACCGAAGGCCAGACAGGGGTCATTGGACCGCAGGGCATTCAAGGAGTCACTGGAGCTACAGGCATACAAGGGCCGCAGGGCATTCAAGGGAATGTAGGCGATCAAGGCGTAACAGGTCTTACAGGCCAAACTGGTACGCAAGGACTTCAGGGAACCCAGGGCCAAACCGGACTTCAGGGAACCCAGGGCCAAACTGGAATACAAGGCATTGCTGGTGCTACAGGCACTTCCGGTGTGACAGGACTGGTAGGTGCCACTGGTACGCAGGGAATCCAAGGCCTAACGGGTCTAGTCGGATTAACCGGATTGATCGGACCTCAAGGTCCTCAAGGTGAAACTGGCCTTACTGGTGTGACAGGCGCTAATGGTCTTCAGGGTCAAACCGGATTAATAGGTGCTACAGGAATTCAAGGTATTCAGGGCCAAACTGGAACTCAGGGGTCAACAGGATTAACAGGTGTAACAGGATTACAAGGGTCGCAAGGAAACCAAGGCGATACTGGGGCACAAGGAACCCAAGGTCAAACTGGAACCCAAGGAGTCACTGGGGCTACAGGCATACAAGGGCCACAAGGAATCCAAGGCAATGTCGGTGATCAAGGCGTAACAGGTCTTACAGGCCAAACTGGTATTCAGGGAACCACAGGCGCTCAAGGCATTCAGGGCGTAACAGGCCTTACTGGCGTAACCGGTCTCGGCTCCCAAGGCGTGACAGGCACACAAGGTGTTCAAGGTATTCAGGGCGAAGTAGGGCAAACTGGAATCCAAGGTATCCAAGGCCAAACAGGAGTTGCGGGAGTTGCTGGCACCACAGGATTTGACGGTGTAACAGGCGTTAACGGCATCCAAGGAGTTACAGGTCTAAGAGGTTTTACAGGTGCTAACGGCATCCAAGGTGCTACTGGACTCACAGGCGTAACAGGAGCTGGGATTCAAGGCGTGACAGGCCTTATCGGCGCAACAGGCATTCAGGGAATCCAAGGTACTGCTGGCATCCAAGGTGCTACTGGACTGACTGGTATTCAGGGTGCTACAGGACTCACTGGTATTCAGGGAGCTACAGGACTCACAGGCGCAACAGGTGTCCAGGGTATCCAAGGGGCTACAGGACTCACTGGTGTAACAGGCGTTAACGGCATTCAGGGAACGACGGGCGTTAACGGCATCCAAGGTGCTACAGGACTCACAGGCGCAACAGGTGTCCAGGGTATCCAAGGTGCTACGGGACTCCGAGGCTTAACAGGTGCTAATGGTATTCAGGGAACTACAGGTGTTCAAGGCATCCAAGGTATCCAAGGAAATCAAGGCATCCAAGGAGTCACAGGATTAACCGGCGTAACGGGCCTTACTGGTGTAACAGGCGTTAATGGCATCCAAGGTGCTACCGGAGTTGTTGGATCTATTGGGGCTACGGGCATCCAAGGGGTCACAGGACTAAGAGGTCTTACAGGTGCTAACGGCATCCAAGGGGTCACAGGACTAAGAGGTTTTACAGGTGCTAACGGCATCCAAGGTGCTA
>Ga0307379_10007183_pt1 | contig 15186 bp, 12 predicted proteins | sample UN2MG_FD_202237 | JGI IMG/M metagenome (GOLD analysis project Ga0307379, IMG submission 202237) | Soil microbial communities from Risofladan, Vaasa, Finland - UN-2 | ecosystem: Environmental > Terrestrial > Soil > Coastal area > Acid sulfate soil | place: Finland: Risofladan, Vaasa | collected... | reverse complement strand
ATAATATAAGGATAATCATGCTTATTGGCAAAAACAATAAGCCTCAATAAAACAAGGGGTAAGTCTACCCAAAGCCAGAAGAATTTTTTTCACCAAATAAAACTACCCCCAAAGTATTGACACAGACAAACTCAAACAAGGGCTTGACTTTTTTAAGATATTGTGATATATGTATAAATATAAGATACAGTATACAAGTATACATTATTGTATGTATGTATATTGGGTGGAGGTGAAGAATAAAATAGAAGTGTGCTAAAAGCCTTACAAGACAATGGTTTCAGAGTTTTCTGAAAGGCATCCTAAAAGAAAGAAGAGGGGGTGAGAAAAAAGCAAATCATAATGTATTAAGATTTGGGCTTAGTTTGTTTATTTGTAATATTATAAAAAAAGTAAAAAAAGTGAAATGTTAGGAGTGAAATGTTATGAAAAGAAGTTTATTGGTTTTAATGATAGTTTGTATACTAATAGTAAGTAGTATCTATTGTGTTTTAGCTCAAGAAAAGCAAGCGTTACCACCGCTAATAGGAAGTGGTGAAAATACAGTTTCCAGAATTTTACATATTGGGGTTATTATGGGTACTTGGCATGAGATGGGGGTACAGTACGGAGAGAGAGCTGGAGAGTATATTCTATTAAATTATGACAGTTTAATCATAAACGACATTTTAAAAGCTAGTAAGAGTGGTTGGCGGACGACTTTGAAAACAGAGGATGAAAGGCTACAATATGCTCTTTCAAATTTTGAAAAAAACTATCAGGAACTTTCCTATATATTCCCTGAAATGGTGGAGTTTTTGCAAGGAATTGCTGATGGGGCAGCACCATGGCTAGCTAAATCTGAATTTGCAGACCGTATGCCTAATTTTTATAAGACCGCCTTAATTGCCTATGGAAATCTTTCTTTTCCTCCCCCACTAGGTATTCCGGTTGTATATAATAAAGATGATTACGAAGTAGCTGGAGGATGTAATAGCACTTGGATTAGTGGTGATGCGACTGCAACAGGTGAAACCTATGCTAGTCGTACCGCTCAAGGTGGTAGCTTTAAAAATACTGAACCCATAGGTCCAATTGATAGACAGGTTTTACGTCAGGTATCAGTAATTGGAATCCCCAAGGATCCTGATGCTAATGTATTCTGGTTTTGTGGCCCAGCAGGGGGACTTTCCCAATCAGGGGCAGGGATAATGAATGCCAAGGGAGTCGGTCTTCTTACCTCAGGTGGTGGTAGTTTTCCTAAAGAATTAAATGAGGTAGCATTGGATGTTGGTGCTAAAGATTTTCCATTATCAACTGGGTGTACAATCTTTGCCGACTCTGCTCTTGAAGCAGCAACACTATATACGGTTGGGACTCCTGAATACCGGAACAAAACCGGTAGGAAACAAGTACTTACTTCAAGAGCTAGTAATATGCTCTTTGTGGATGCCAATGAGGCTTATTGTGTGGAAAAAAACGCTAATCGTTTTGCTATCAGAAGACCTGGTTATATGGAAAAAGAAGATACCTATATAGTTGCCGCTAATGATTTTCAATACAATGAAGGAAGCTATGATGAGAATCTTATGTGGCGTTCTGATCAACCTATGACTATGTATTCCCCACAGGAAAAAGGAACAAGTACATATTACAGGTTCTGGACACTCTATTGGAATGTTACCAATAATTTAGGTAAAATTGATAGAGAGTTAATGAAACGGTTTATAGTTACATCACATGACATATATGATGAAGATGGCAAATTGTATCCTGCGCAGGAAGATAGAAATTATTACAATTACCCTGAAATACCTGATGGACCTTGTTCTCATAGAAATCTCGGTGTACCCGGTTATCCTTTGGGAGATGGCGGTAGTACTGGCAATTCGGTTATGGTATTAAGCAGTGCCGAGGTTTATTATACTGAAACGCATCCATGTTTCTATTCAGCTGCAGGGCATGAGGATGGGTATGATAGGTCCTGGCATTATGTAGATCTTAAACCTTTTGCCGAGTTTCGTCAGGCATTGTGGGGTTATTAATTTTTAGTTTAGGCAGATAAATAAATATCAGAAATATAAAAAATAGGAGGGAGAATGCACACTTAATAATTTTCTATCATTACCCTTTTCCTTCCTATTTCTTGTTAGTTAAAAGTTAAAAGTGGACTAAATTAAACTCAATTTCTGTTAGTTATACTTTAAAAGTGAGCCATCTTTAAAGATTAGAATATACTATATTTTTACTCTCTAGATGTAAATAAATTATTAGTTAAAAGTTATAAGGCTGGACTAAATTAATCTCACTATTTTTAACCTTTTGACTACCTAAAAAATTATCTCTATACCAGAATCTTACTTTAGATACGCCAGATTCTTTATCTGGTATTATCCGAAGTTGTATCTTTTCGTGTAGTGGTAGTGGTGCACCAGGCATTTTTAATTCTAAATTATTGATAGAAACTTTACGATAAGGGTTTACCATTCTCTCTAATCTTAAACAGAAGATATCCTTGCTTGATAAAAATGGTGGCCTTAATGGTAAATTCTCTAAAGAGAGATCTTTTCTCTCTTAATGCTGTTTGAAATCTGATATAGGGGATCTCCCCGGTGGTAGCAGGTCTCCTCTTGAGCTGGCTGGTATAGATACCAGTAAGATCGACTGGGTCCGTTTTTTGCAAAAGCATTGATTGTGGATAGTGACGTAATGTGGATACGCTCTAAAGAGTTATCCCCATTACTTGGACAACCCTTCAGGTTGCCCACACTCTCCACAATACTACTACTATTTTTTATTTTTAAAGAACTAAATAGCAACTAAAATCGTATACGCTGCCAAGAATTTAAACTTTTATAAACTTGATGTTTTTATATTGCTATGTTAAATACCGAACGATAAGCTAACTCTTTTAAAACTCAATAATAGGTAGGGGGTGTTATATATAGGTTTATCATTTATATTTTATCTTTTCAAAACTGAGATACCAAGTGAAAGGAGGTAATATTCTGAGATATTAAATGTTAGTTAATTAGATGATATTTTTTTGAAACTTATGTTTGGTTTTAAGGTAAATTTTGAGTTTTTTTGGGAGGAAAAAAATGAAAAATTATTTTATAAGTATTTTAGTTAGTTTAGTAGTTCTTGCTTTTTTATTACCTTTCACGTCCTTAGCCCAAGAGGAATTTGTTTTTGGATATCATGAAATGGAGGATGAGATCCTGCCTGTACAGCTAAACTGGATTGGGGTTCTGCAAGGGACTTGGCATGAGATGGGTGTTCAATATGGTCAGAGATGTGGAAAGGACATTGCAAGTATTTTCGATAAAGGGTGGGAAGGTGATGTGTTAGGGTCGGCAAAAGGTAGTCAACTTTGGCAACAAGGACGAAATAATGAAGAAAGAGCAGAATATTGTGCAAAATATATGGAGAGAACTCACGAAGAACTTGGCTATCTAAGTCCAGAACTGTCCCAGTTCTTTGAGGGAATTGCAGAAGGAGCAGCAGATGATCTGGACAAATGTAAGTATGCTGACGCATTGCCACATGTTCTAAAACTTACACTCTTAAATTACCGTGGTCTTAATTTTCATCCCAATTGGGATTTCGAAAACAATCGTCCACTTGCAATGTTGACTGATCAAACCTATGCTAATGTTGATGTTGAGTTCGATCACGGTTGCAATGGTTTGTGGGTGAGTGGGAATGCAACAAAAACCGGGGATACCTATGCTGCTCGTGCCTCTCAGGGTACGATTTTTCCCTCAGGTTCTTTAAGACAAGTAATGTATGTTGCCATACCCAAAGATCCAAATGTAGGAGTATTCTGGGGTGCAGGGAGAGCAGGAAATATTGGTGGAGGACCTGGTGGGGGAATTCTAAATGAATATGGTGTGTACGTTGCTACATCAGGCGCTCAATACAAAGAGGCGTGGGAACTAGCAGATATAACAACTGCTCCAGGAATGAAAGATCACACATTAGCAGCTTATGGAGCGATTTTTTCTAAAACTGCCAGGGAGGCGGCAGAAAGAATTACCGTTGGGACTGAGCGTTATAGAGAAATAACAGGTAGAAAAACGGTATTAAGAGCAAGGGGTGCTTGTATTATGTTTGGGGATGCAGAAGAAGCCATCCTCGTAGAGCAAAATGCTCGTCGCTATGCCATTAGAGAACCAGGATATTGTGGAGAAAAAGGAGGCGACTACATTGTCCATCCAAACCATTTTAAATATGCGGATGGAAGTTTCGATGAGAATAATGTTTTCCATAGCGATGACCCGATGGATAAATATTGCCCTGAAAAAGAAGGTGACTCATCATATTACCGCTTTTGGGGAGAAATGTGGGAGCTGAACAATAACTATGGTAAAATTGACGAAGAGATGATAATGAGAAAACTTGTAACACTCCATGTTGGTTACGATGAAGCTGGAAACAGATACGACCCCGATCCTGTTACAGGAGCTCCAACAGTTGGAACCTTCTGTAGCCACACTAGACCTTCCGCAGAATTTCCGTTGGGTGTTGGAGGAGATCAAGAGACTACAGTTTTTAATTTATCTACCCTCGAGGTATGGATGGTTCCTGCTTGGCCATGTCACTATGCGCAATGGAATATAAATTGGAGCTATGTTGACCTTAAACCTTACGTTGAATATCGAAAGTTGCTTTGGGGTTATTAAAAGTTACTTAATCATTTAATTCTATAATCAAATTACATTAATTAACCCGTAGAGTAGAAACCACAGACTTGCCCGTGGTTTCTACTCTCTCAACATTATTTGGAAAAGTAAAGATGCTTTTGGCCAAAATGAACGGACAACAAGGAGTCTCCGAACTGGAGATGCCCAAAAGGGCAGTGGGAAAACCCGCACCGGCCTTGCGTGATCTCTCTCTCAGTAAGATCGCTATGGTTACTAGCGGGGGGGTAGTACCAGCGGGCAATCCTGATCGGATACCTACAGGCAGAAGCAAACAGCCCTTCCGGTATGACATCAGTGATCTGGATACTTTACCGAAAGGTAAATTCGAAGCATATCACTTTGGATATGACCCACAGTACGTCAACGAAGACCCCAACCGAGGACTTCCTTTAGATGTCCTCCGGGATATGGAAAAGGAAGGGAAGATAGCAGTCTTGCACAATGAATTTTACACTGTGGCTGGAGCGGGTTCTTACGTTGAGGATTGTACAAAAATTGGCACCCAGATTGCCAAGGAATTTAAGGATAGCAAGGTTGATGGGGTGGTTCTTACAAGTACGTGAGGATCCTGCACTCGCTGCGGGTCAGCGATTCAACAAGAATTGGAACGGAATGGTTTTCCAACGGCACAGATTACTTCGTTATATCTGGTAGCACAAAATTTAGGGAGCAGCCGTATCATTATTGGTAATGGTATTAGCCATGTCTTAGGCAGTCCCAATCTCCCACCTGAGGCCGAGAAAGCATTGCGTCGACGTATTGTCGAGAAAGCTCTCCAGGCATTGGGAACTACCGTAGAGGGTCCAAAAGTTTTTACCGTATGAAGGGCTTATTTAGTTCAGTTCGTTATCGGTAGACAGCTTTCTAGTCAATCTTTGCAAGGCTATTTTAAAGCTAGCAATAGTGATTATTGTTCAGATAGTAAGGTAACAAATGATCAAAGGAAGGGGGTAAGGATTTGTAGATAAAAATATCTTCATTCTATAAAAAAAATTAAGTAAAAAAGGAGATTCATTAAAATGAAAAAAAGAGAAATATTTAATTTATCATACTTAGTGTTTACAGTATTTTTAATTTTTGTGTTGTTTAGTATTCCTGTATTTTCACAAACTGAGAAAAATTCCGAAGCCTACAAAGACAACGATACCATTACACTTATTGTTCCCTTTTCCCCTGGTGGCGGCTACGATACACTTGCTCGTTTAATACAGCCATTTTTTCAGGATGAAATAAGAGAACTTTCTGGGGCTAAAGTCAACTTAATTGTAGAAAACGTGACAGGTGCGGGCGGAGTAATAGGCTATAGTACGATGTTTCGGGCTAAACCAGATGGTAAAACAATTGGAATGGTAGGGCTGCAAGGAGCTCCTTTTCAACAAATGGGAACTGACGAGTTTGATTTAAGAGAATTCACTCATATTGGGCAAGCTAATATAGAAACTGCTGGATTAATGGTTTCCGCAGAGTCCGATTTGAATGACATGCAGGACTTAATTGATAGATCCAAGCAAATGCCTATTCTATTTGCTACCTCTGGTGTTGGGGCAGCTGAGCATATTCGGACAATACTTGCCCAAGCCATCCTGGCTGAAAACGGCATCGAGCTTAATGCTGACTTTGTACATTACGATGGTACAGGCGAAGCAATGATAGCGATATTAAAGGGTGATGCTGAGGCTATGATATCCAGTGCAGGCACTCCTTTTGACTTAGTCAATGATGGTGAGCTTAAGGTAATCAGCATCTTCGATCCTATTCGTGAACAGAGGTATCCGGATACGAAGGCAATTACAGAGGAAAATATTCCCGGGGGAGATCAAATTGCTGACCAAATATTTGGTAATATTAGAATTATTGTAGCCCCACCTGATACTCCCGAGCCAATTGCTCTCATTCTACGGGAAGCTTTAGTAAAAACCTTGAATAAACCAGAAGTGCAAGAAATGGCCAGAAATATGAAGGTAGCTTTACAGCATGCATCTGCGGAAGAGGTAGCTGGCAAGGTGGATAGGCTATTATCATTAGTCGATCGTTATAGTGATATTATTATGCCTCTTTATACAAAATAAGAATAGAAGAAATACATTTTTTCCGGTCCTTAAGCACTTGTTTAAGGACCGGGAATTTTTTAGAAGGGAAGGAGTGTTCGAGTAATATGGGCTATAATGCATTATCAGCATTAAAAATATTAATGCAATTTGATTCGATTCTTTATCTAATTGGTGGTGGTCTATTCGGTATGCTTGCCGGTCTGATACCTGGACTTAGCGGATCCACTGCCATTATTCTTTTAATCCCATTAACTTTTGGCATGGATCCCAACCAAGCCTTCTTGACACTTGTTTCCGCCTATGGGGCATCCACTGTGGGCGGTTCTCTTACTGCTATTATAATTGGTGTTCCAGGTCAAGGTAAAAATGCGGCCACAGTATTTGATGGATTTCCAATGTCCCAAAAAGGGCAAGCTGCTGAAGCAGTTGGGGCAGCTGCCGCTTCTTCTGCCTATGGTGGAATTTTTGGGGCATTAGTATTAGCTTTTTTAATTCCTGTAATGCGTCAAGTTGTTCTGCTTTTTGGACCACCGGAGTTTTTAATGCTGGCAGTTTGGGGCCTCTCAGTAATAGGAGTTCTTACCGGGCGTTATTTAATTAATGGTTTGATAGCCGTTTTTATTGGTTTATTGCTAAGTTTTGTGGGCTTTAACCCGGTTGTCGGTGGTATCCGCTACACCTTTGGTTCAATGTACTTATGGGATGGCATTTCCATGGCCTCGGTGTTTATCGGCTTCTTTGCAGTATCAATAGTTATTGATTTGGCTATTAAGGGGGTTCCCATTGCTGGTTCAAGAGCGAAAATTCATAATGCTTTTAAGAAAATGTTAGTTGGCCTTATGGCTCCAATACGACATTTTGCCCTTTTTATAAGATGCAGTGCTATTGGCACAATTATTGGTATGATACCAGGTGTAGGTGGTATAGTAGCTGCGTTTTTAGCCTACGGGCATGCGGTGCAAAGCTCTAAGGATAAGTCCATGTTTGGCAAAGGGGACATCCGTGGTGTGATAGGGCCGGAAAGCAGCAATAATTCGTCTGCCGGTGGGGCGATGGTTCCCTTGTTAGCCTTTGGTATTCCCGGTGGTGAAGCAACAGCCTTGATGTTGGGAGCCTTAATGATTCACGGAATCTCACCCGGAGCGCAAATGCTTAAAAACCATTTGACCCTAGTCTGGGTTATGATTGGTGCCCTAATTCTATCCAATATTATGGCTAGTTTAGTAGCAGTACTAGCTGCTCCCCAGTTGGTTAAAGTTACCACTATCAGCCCGGAGTATTTGGTACCAATCATACTATCTGTAAGTTTGGTGGGCAGTTACTCTTTCCATCATAGAATGTTTGATGTTGTTGTCACCGTAATTATGGGTATTTTAGGCTATATCCTGAAAAGGTTTGATATCCCGACTGCTCCAGTGGTAATTGCTTACATTTTGGGAAGTATCATGGAAAAGTCTTTTTTTCGAACTTTACAGATTGGTCGGGGAAGTTTTATGGTTTTTTTTCATCGCCCTATTGCCATAACTTTACTCCTAATTACTACGATTACTTTAATGTGGCCGTATGTTAGCAGTGCATTAAAGAGAAGACGTAAAACTAATTCGATCAGCAACAAGGGAGAGGGGGCCTAGCTAGGTATGAATAATAGAATAAAGAGTTTTTTTTATCTTTCCTTATTAATGGTTTTCACCTTTCTGACAATAATATCTATTGGGCCAGAAATTAAAAAGACAATTTTTCCTTTAATTATCCTAACACTGTCGATAATTGCTTGCATTGCCAAGCTTGTAGCCCTGGTTAAGCCAAGTTGGGGGAAGGTCATAGATCCCGAGTCCATCCTAGAAGGGATAGATCGATCATCACCAACACCAACTGATAAAGAAGGTGAGATCAATAAAGACTTGAGTAATAGAGTAGTCACGGTAAAATTATCCTTAATTACAGTTATACTTTGGATCTTTCTCACCGTAATTATTTTTTACCTGGTTGGTTTAGTGGTGGGTGCAGGGATTTCCACAATTATCTATATGAGTGTTATATGCAAAGAAAAGTGGACAATTTCAATAGTTACGGCTATTTTTTTATCAATTGCTATTTATTTAGGATTTAATATTGCTTTAAAGTCGCCATTGTATCCAGGGTTGCTTTTCGAAAAACTTTTATAAGATTTAAGGCGTTAAAGTTAAAAAGGAGTTTCAATTATAATGGATCATGCAGTTATAAAAAGTGTAGGTCAAGTATTAGTACATTGTCCTTCTCTAGTGTTTTATGGTCACGCCCTTAAAGAAGAGATGAAGCAGGGGGTTAATAAATCTTTAGATTCATTACTTCCTCATTTAAGAAAATATAATGAAGTAGTTAATTACTTACCGAACCAGGCATATATTGGAAATATAGAACCAGAGATGCTTGGAGATTATAGCAAACCCTGGTGGAATATAAACAATGATTCTCCAAAAGATAGCAAAAGAATAGGACTTTTTGGTGAAATCATATCTCACGATGAGTTTTTTGCCCTTATGAAGATCGTTGATGTATTTGATTTAGTTTGGTTAGAGAAGGCTTTTACAGAAAATATAAGAAAAAAACTTGAAAAACATCCTTTATTATCTACATTTGAATTGCAAAAATTGGGAGAAGGTAAAGATATAGAGGAAATAGAAGAAGAAATAGAAAAAAATAAAGCCTTAGCACTTCTAGATATAGATAATAATCATCCTAGTTTAATAGGATGTATACGCAATGCCCATAAAAGTGATATAAATCTTTCTGCACTGGTTATTTTAGAAAATATTGCCTCCAAAGCCTCTGCTTCATTAGCCTTAAAATATGCATTAAAAAATAATAATTTTAATTCAGAAAAAATTGATTATATTATCGAATGTTCTGAAGAAGCCATTGGAGATGCATTTCAAAGAGGGGGAGGTAATTTAGCAAAATCTATTGGCGAAGTGATTGGTTGTAATAATGCTACTGGTTCGGATTTAAGAGCATTTTGCGCTGCCCCTGTCTATGCTGTGCTAACTGCTGCAAGCCATGTGAGTGCAGGTACTTTTAAAGAAATCGCCGTGGTTGCTGGCGGGTCTATACCTAAATTAGGTATGAATTATAAGAGAATGCTACAAAAAAATATTCCCATTTTAGAAGATTGTTTAGCTGCTTTAGCTATTATAGTTGGTATAGATGATAATGTGAACCCTATAATAAGGCATGATATAACCGGGAGACTTACCATTGGTAACAAAGTATCTCCACAAGAGATAATGGAATCCTTAGTTTCGGAACCTTTAAAAATATTAGAAAAAAGGATTGCTGATGTTGATAAATTTGCAGGTGAACTACATAATCCTGAAATTACTGTTCCGGCTGGTGCTGGAGATGTAGCTAAAAATAATTATAGGGTTATAGCAGCTTTGGCTATTAGAAAAAACGAAATAAAAAGAGAAGAGATTGATGAATTTGTACAACAAAAGGGTATGATAGGATTTGTCCCTACACAAGGGCATATTCCTTCTGGTGTTCCTTTTATTGCTTTTGCCCGGGAAAGAATGTTAAAAGGGGAAATTAATTCCGCATTAATAATAGGCAAAGGAAGTTTATTTTTAGGAAGGATGACCAATTTATTCGATGGAGTATCTTTATTGTTGGAAAGAAACAAAAGTAATAAAACTAAAGAAAACAGTTTTGTTAAGGCAAAACATAGTATTACAAGAACCAAAGAATTTGAAAAAATAAAAATTGCTGTCTCTACATTAGGCTATGAACATAACATAGAAGAAATCATTGACGCATGCGACGATATTATAAGTTATGATGGAAAATTAGAACCAATGATTATAGGAACATGTAATTCTTACGGGAAAATAAAATCAATTCAAACATCCAATGATTCAGAAATTAATTTAACGATAAATAAACTAATTGATTCTAAAGAAGTAGATGGGGCATTGGCAATGCATTATGCTTTTGATATGGGTCTTTCCTCTGTAGCAAAATTGACTTCTACTTTTAAAGAAAATAATTTTTATCTTGCTACAACTACTGGAAATTCTGCTTCTCAAAGAATAGAAGCCCTTATTAGAAATACTATTGCTGGTATTGCAGTTGCAAAAGCAGACGGTATATGGAACCCTAAAGTAGGTCTGTTAAATTTAGAAGGCTCATTCATTGCAAGAAGAGCACTGGATGAACTTGTTAATAATGGCTATTCGATTAATTGGGTAACTTCTTCACGTAAAGATGAGAACATTTTATTAAGAGGGAATGATTTACTTTCCGGTGAAGCAGATGTAATTGTAGTTGATAGTTTAACAGGCAATATTTTAGTTAAGGTTTTATCTTCATATATTAGTGGTGGAAAGAAAGAAATACTTGGTTATGGCTATGGTCCGGGAGTGGGGGAAAATGCAACGAGAATTATTAATATTATTTCTCGTGCATCAGGAAAGAATGTAATTAGTAATGCTTTGAAATTTACATGTGATATGGTAAAAAATGAATTGTTACATGCTTATAAGAACGAAATAGAAGAAGCTTACAAATGCGGGTTAAAGCAAATCATTGAAAGGTATATTACTTCTTTTAGTCCTAATGAAAATACTAGTAAGGATTCCAAACCAATAGATTCCAAAGAATTACCCCAAAAAACAATACTAGACGAAGAAATAGAGGGTGTAGATATAATGGAGATAGAAAAAGCAGTCAGTTATTTATTAGATAATTCCATTTATGCTACTTCGGGAATGGGTTGTACTGGCCCGGTAATCATGCTTAATAAAAAAGATAAAGAAAGGGCTTTAGAAATTTTAAAAAATGAAAATATCCTGTAGGTATTAAGGAGTTATTGATGCCCCAAATCATTGAAGTTAATAAAGATAATTTTGAGGAAGAAGTGAGAAAATCAAATCTACTAGTTGTAGTAGACATATGGAGTAATAAATGTGAGAAATGTACGGAAATTATGCCTTTTTTAGAAGATATGGCAGAAAAATACAAAGGAAAGATTAAATTTGTTAAGCTTAATCATTTAGGAAATAGAAGATTTACCTTTCAATTTAGATTCAAGGGTTTGCCTACTTTTCTTTTTTTCAAGGATGGTAAAGAGGTGGGAAAATTAACAGATAACTTAAATGACTCTACTAAAAAAATACAAGACAAATTCGAAGAAAGCATTGAAAGTTTAGTATAGTATTAATAGAATAGAAAAAAGAAATAGTAACAAGAAGGAGGGGAATAACTCATGCTCAAGGGTAAAAAAGTCATTGCTATAGGTGAAAGAGATGGCATTTCTGGTGAGATTATTGCAGAATGTGCAAAATCTGCAGGGGCAGAAATTGTATTTTCTTCCACAGAATGTTTTGTTTGAACTTCTGCCGGAGCAATGGACTTAGAGCTACAAAAGAGGATCATGGAAATTGCAGAAAAATTTAAAGATTATAAACCCATAGTCATTTTAGGAAGTGCAGATGCTGAGGGGACAGGAATTGTTGCAGAGACAGTAAGTTTAGGTGATCCAAGTTATGCTGGTCCATTGACTGGAGTCCAGTTAGGACTTCCTGTATATCATATTTTTGAGCCAGAAATAAAAAATGAAATCAGTAAAGAGCTATATGAAGATAAAGTAGGCATGATGGAAATAGCTCTGGATACAGAAAGTATAATAAAAGAGATAGTAGAAGTAAGAGCAAGTGGGAGTGAATAGGTTATGGTGGACCTTGCGGACTTCAAATCCGTGGGCGGTAATCTATACAAATTGCCGCGGTGGGTTCGATTCCCATTCCTCCCGCCATTAAAAGGAGGATTATTGAAAATGTCTTGGATGAATCTAGAGCTGACCTATTATCCTGTGGAACAGATTATCTGGAGTGATAAGACATATATTGACGGAACCTGTCTATACGTGGATCGAGAAGAACTTAGAGATATGATTTTGGCAGACAATCGATTTAGCGATGCTAAAATTGAGGTGGCTTACCCGGGGGAATCCACCCGTATTATCCATGTTATTGATGTTATTGAACCTCGCTACAAGAGTGAAGGAGGGTCAATCTTCCCTGGTTTTTTAGGTCCCGGGCTTACGGTGGGAAGTGGTAAGACCAGCTGCTTATCTGGAATGACTATTATGAATTGTTCCGAAATTAAAACTGAAGATTTTTTGGAAGGCCCCGGGACTGTACTTGGGCCTAGGGAAAGGATCATCGATATGTCTGGCCCGGCTGCTCCTTTGTCACCTTTTTCTACAACTGTTAATTTAGTAATTAATTACAAAGCTGCCCCAGGAGTTTCTTTGGAGGAGTATGATCAATCGATTCGTCTAAATGGGTTGAAGGTTGCTGCCCATTTGGCCCAAACGTCAACTGCACAGGCCTCTTGGAAGGCTGAACATTTCGCTTTGACACCCCCGTCAGAAGCCTTACCAAAAGTAGCCCTTATCTATCAGCTACAGTCACATGGTTATCTTCGTGATACCTACCTGTACGGTGAAACCATGCGATTTATCGAACCAACGTTGATTCATCCCAATGAATTATTTGATGGGGCGGTAGTAGGAGCTTCTATGTCGTTTTGTGCTACCAATACTTATACTCACTGTAACAACAGGGTAGTGACAGAACTTTACAAACGGCATGGTAAGGATCTTAATTTCGTGGGAATTGTGCTTACTTCTTACCATCATCTGACCGACTCCCATAAACAAAAACGTGCCCATATGGCTGCTAAACTGGCGAAGTTTCTGGGAGCTGAAGGGATGATTATTACCCAAGAGGGTGGGGGCAATTCCATTATTGATCAAATGGTCACTTGCAAATTCTGCGAAGAGTTGGGTATAAAAGTTGTAGGAGTAACCTACGAAATGGCCGGAAAGGATGGACGAGATTACCCATTGATCTATCATACACCCGAAGCGGATGCTCTGGTGAGTACAGGCAACCGGGAAGAAATTGTACATTTGCCTAAAATGGAGCGTGTGTTGGGAGGAGATAATATACTCTTCAGCCAGTCTCCTGCTAATCTGGAAATGGAAGTCTACTTTAGTGACATTGCCTACTCTACTGATTTAACCGGCTTTTCTCGAGTTCGGGCTTGGCAGTACTAAAATATTTTGCTATATTAAAACATTACATTAAAATATTGTAAAAAATAATCTAAAAAATATGATAAAATAAGTAACAAAGATTGAGAAGAAATATATAAACCGTTCTTTAAAAAAAGAAGATTTTATTTAATGGATTTGCAATATCCGAAGCTAAAGTAGCTATTCGTAAAGAGCATAAAGTTATTTAGTTAATTTTACTGATAGTGTTCTATTCTTAGATTTTTTATTAATAGCAAAAGAGGGCGAACCTTCTCTTTTCAATAATTAGGTAAAAAGTTTTCACAGCTTAATTTTAGGACCTTTTGGGAAAGAGTTTTAAGTGATGGTTTTAGGCCAATAGAAAGTTGCAGTAATCAGGATGTTTTTCTTTAAAATAATTCTAAATGATTAATATCGTGATTACGATTGGCTAAGACTTATATATAAGAACTTGCATGATTTGTTCTATTTTTCTACGTGTATATACTTAGAGGTGGTTGAGTAGATCCAGATAAAAAACGAGTATGTTTTTTACTTGGTTTGCCTCCTTTTTTGAGATATATTTTTTTAAATCCTACTAAAAAAGAAGGGTGGAGACAAGTAAATTTTACTAAAAATAGTTTGAAAATAAAAAGTATAAGGTAAAAAATTAGTAAATTAATTTTAACATTAATATACTAAAAAAGGGGGAACTTAAATGTTGCGTATTGTACACTATATTAACCAGTTCTATGCCGGTATTGGTGGAGAGGAACAAGCAGGGATAGCCCTGCGTAAGTTTGATTATCCTGTCGGACCGTCTATTCTTCTGCAAAAAGTGGTTGGAGAAAACGCCAAGGTGATTGCCACAATTACTTGCGGAGACAACTATGCCGGGGAGAATTCAGAGAGGTTTGGCCGCGAAATTATAGAGTTAATTACTCCACTTAAACCTGATCTGGTCATTAGTGGCCCGGCATTCAATGCTGGAAGATACGGACTGGCTTGCGGCTTGGTCTCTACCAAAGTACAAGACGATCTCGGCATCCCGGCAGTTACGGCAATGTTTCCCGAGAATGCCGGTAGGGAGGTTTATGGACACAGTATTGTTGCTGTCCCTTGTGGTAAAAACCCGAAGGGAATGGAAGATGTATTGCGTAAGATGTACGAGATTGGTGTAAAGCTTTGTGATGGTAAAGAGTTAGGTCCGGCAATCGAGGAGGGTTACCTCCCGCGTGGGGTTAGAAAAAACCGAGTGGATTCTCTTCCAGCAGCAGCACGAGCAGTAAAGATGCTTTTGGCCAAAATGAACGGACAACAAGGAGTCTCCGAACTGGAGATGCCCAAAAGGGCAGTGGGAAAACCCGCACCGGCCTTGCGTGATCTCTCTCTCAGT
>Ga0307379_10007180_pt1 | contig 15189 bp, 16 predicted proteins | sample UN2MG_FD_202237 | JGI IMG/M metagenome (GOLD analysis project Ga0307379, IMG submission 202237) | Soil microbial communities from Risofladan, Vaasa, Finland - UN-2 | ecosystem: Environmental > Terrestrial > Soil > Coastal area > Acid sulfate soil | place: Finland: Risofladan, Vaasa | collected... | reverse complement strand
TGTCGTGTCGCATGTCGGGCCATCAAATACCACCGCCGTAGTGTCCGCGATATACGTAGCCTGCTCACAATAGCAAGGGAAGTACACATCTTGATTTGTCACGACCAGGCTCGCATTTCCCGTCAGCGCTGCGTATCCCGCCTCGGCTGCGCTGAGCGAAGCGAATGCCGCTGTGACGGATACTATCGCTGAAATTGCTTGATTAATCATTGCGACGCCGTTGGCGTCCACAAGGTACCATTGAAGCTGGGAAACCTTTGACGCTACATACCCGACTGATCCCCCCGCGTTATATGTCACTACCGATCCCACACCCATGAGCGCATGCGTTTGCGCGGCGCTGAATGTAGCCAATCCACCGCCCCCCGCAACGGTGACATTCCCAGCTACTTTGTAGTCTGCGGGACTATTCGGACAGACTTGAAAATACCCCTTATTAATCGCCATTCTCTATTTCACTTTCTTAGATTTCGTTGAGTGCTTTTTTTTTTCGATCTTTCGGATGATTGCCAGCGTTGCTGTTTTGTTTACGCTCGTATCTGTAAGATCTTCTTTGTCCTTTTTTAATAATGTTACTGTGCTGGTTTTGAATTTCGGATAATCTTTTTCTTCATCGAATCCGGATTCCAACTCCGCCCGGATTTCTTCCGTCGGGACCTTTGTGACTTCTATGCATTCGAAGAGATCCCGCTCTGTCGCTGTGGGAGGAAAGTCGTATACCGCTACGATATCTCCCAGTTCGCATTCTTTCCGTTTGGTTTTTGAATTGATGCTCAGGATGAATGGCATACCTGCTCCTTTAGTGATCGTTTATTGATAGTTTTCCTTCGATTATACTAACTTTGCACAATATAGATTTAACATCTCTTTGAATTCCTTCGAGACCTGAATCGTGCCGGTCCTGTCTTTTTTCCAGATTAAACTGTTGTTGTTCTACCGCTTCAATTTTACCAAGCGCCTGTCCATATCCCATTGCCAGACTACCCAGGATGATCACCGTTGACAGTATATTCAGAATCACCGATATATTTTTTTTGATTTTTTCACCCATCAAGCGCCTCCACTCTTTTTGGGTAATCTTCATACCCCAGCTTATCCAGCAACCCCCGTGTTGCAATGCTGATGAAGTCCCGGCCCCACGGACTGAGCTTTTTCCAGCTTTCCAGATCTCTGTTTTCTTTATATTCTGAGAAAGATGATTTATTCGGGATCGTAAACTTATCCGGTTCCAGTTCGCAATGTCTTAATATTTTACTCCAGATCTGTTTCTTGTCACTTTCTACCGGAAATGTTTTGGCTTTTATCAAGTCTTCATAACGAACCCACATAAAATCGGACACCTTTTGGCTATCAAGTAACAGCACTGCATTTGTATTAATCCACTGAGCCGTTGCCGTCGGGACGTCGAGGTTCATCGCTACGTCTCCGAGTACCGGCAGCCGGCGAATGATTCCTTCGACCACCGACCACGGATTTCGTACCATCGCGATAATGATTGCGTCCGGCCAGAGTCTCTTAATCCAGGTTAATCGCAGCGATAGTTTCGGGTCTTTGAATACCAGCCGCTTACCTTTTTTCCACATACCCGGTTTTATTATCGAGAAGTTCTTGATCAGGCCTTCCACGTCCTGCCAGTCCAGCGGGCCGCTACCATGCGCCATCGGCCGGACCTCAGCGTGAGCAAAATTCGATTCGAAGCAGGGGTATAGCGCAAAAAGCCGGTTGATTCTACCGTCAAGATTCGGCTGGATTCCCAGCCAGTGCAGTTCGCGGTTCAAGCCTCCCACGTCTCTGTGTTCCATTAACGGCTTGAATATGCATTTCGTTCCGGAGTTACTGCACCCGACAATGAAGATCGGTTTTTCGGTTCCCAGCATACTCTACCTTTCAAGTGTGCAATACGATACGTCAATTCCGTACCCTACCGCGTTGGTTGATTGAACAAATAATCCCGTTTCCCAGGGAAGCCTTTTTCCCCGCACCGAATTCATCGTATACCCCTGCCCGGCATTCGGCGCATACATCGGTGCAAGCACATTGTTTCCCACCCCGTCCGTTAGCCTCACCACTGTCGGCGCGTTGATTGATAACAGAATATCAAACACCACGATTTGTATCCCCGGTAAACCAAGAATCAACGGCATGAGATCCACCGTTGTATTCTCCACAACCGATACCAGGTTCGGCGCTTTTACAAACGCTGCCGCTACCGTGGCCGCTATTCCCTGAATGTACTGCAGCATGTTAAAATCCAACGTACCGTCAGCCGCTATCCGGTGATGAACATTTCTGAGCAGTTCCTGCTCTTGTGACGTGGACGCCTGTTCTTTCGACGCAAGATCGTCAATTTCACTCATAAAAAAGCTCCTATTGTGGAGAGTTTAGAAAGTCGAGCATTTTCTTTCTGGAATTTTCCAGACTGTAACTTTGACATTCTTCCCGTCCTTTTCGTACAACCCTGGTATAAAATTCCGGTTCATTTATTAATATAGCTAATAATTTCTGCATTTCAGGCGCATTAAAATATTTCGTGCTTAATTCCGGGAAGCATTTCTTCTGAGACGCGACAATTTCACACCCGATCACAGGAACCCCCAGGGCTGCACATTCAACCGTGAAACGACCGTATGACGCCAGGGTATATGATTCGATAACCGCATACAGCTTCGATACCCACTTCATCAATTCTTCAAACTGGCTATAAGGCTGCACTTCCGGGTAGAGGTGCTGAACCCGCGGTTGAAATCCCGGCACATTCGCCCCGATAGCCGATGTTATCCATCCTGCAGGCAGGTTCTTTGTCACAAACCAGGGCAGCACATAGTTTTCCATGTACCGGTGAATCGATATCCCGATTCTCTGTCCCCGGTCATGGCTTGCCATTTCCGACAGCTTCTTTATATCTACCGGATGCGGAATGCACGCCACCTTTCGTTGCAGCGCTTCCGATAATATTGAACACATCAGCGGTTCCACTCCGAAAATATAGTCACCTTCCTCCAGCGATCGTAATAACTGATGCGGATACGGAAACGCCGTGGACCACAAATCCACCGCATGATCGACATTGAACAGTATTTTAGTTTTATTCCGGTTTACCATCGGCAGGAGTTGGTCCAGCAGAGGTATATTCCGCGGGGTGATATTCACATGGATCACATTATATTCTTCAGTATCAAGCGGGAAGATCGGGAAATTGTAGTCCCCTTTGAATAATTGCGCCCACTGGTATAACCCGGAGATGCACATCTTTTCTTTTGCGAAACCTTCGATGTGATCTTTCATCTGTTTGTCGAACGTCAACAGGCAATATTTTATATTCTCTTCCGTGAATACCATTATCTAATCCTCTGCGACGTAACATGTTTTTTTGCGCACGCTGCGGTAAATCAAATATGAATTAAAGCGCGTCTCGTCTATTAGATCGAGAAGCCCGCCGTACTGATTCTGCACCGACTCTTTGTTTGTAAACCACCGGGCATGGCCCCGCTCGTTAAACATCGGGACGCTGAAAACAAAAACGCTTTTTGCCGGCAGGCTTCGAACCAGGCCTAAGTCGTCCTGCAAATGCTCCAATAATTCGCACCCGACGAAGATGATCTTTTTTTCTTCTCCTAGCTTCTCTCTCTCCAGAATGGATTGTAATCCCTTCCGTAAATCCGCCTGAACAAATCGCTGCTCACATCGTTTGCCCGCCCGCGATATCGCTTCTCCCGAAAAATCTATTCCGAGATAATTCCTGATTCCGACGTCCCACAGATAATGCGCCAGCTGCCCGGTACCCGACCCCAGTTCTACCACCGGCCATTTACCCGAATAGGCGATATATTGCCAGACCCGCGCATAGAGAGGAAAGTCCGGAGAGTCCCAATATGCCCTCGCATACCGCTCAGATTCCCGGTATATTTTTCCGTAATACGCTTCGTCCTGAACCGTTCCCATTTTACGCTCCGGTATTAAGGAATGTCAGTAATCTCTTTCTTGATTCTTTCAGGGAATACTTCTGTACTCTTTCCGTGGCTTTGCTTATTACGTCAAGATAAAATTCAGGTTCGGCGATCAGTTTGTTCAGCAGGCGCGCGCCTCCGTTTACGTCGTTCGGTTCCTGCAGCGCCAGATCCGGAAAACAGTCTTTGATGCTGCTTACCATCGCGGGACCGACACACGGAACACCCAGCGCAGCGCATTCTACCGAATATCTCCCGTAAGAATGAATCGTATATGTTTCGTACACTGCATACAAACTCGACGTCAGCTCCATGAGTTCTTCGAACGCACAGCTCTCTTTCATAAACGTGTACATATGCAGCAGGTTCCGTTTTGTTTCCGTCGAGCCCAGCGCGATTGTTTGAAATCCTGCCGGCAGCTGTCGCGCCACGAACGCGGGAACAACATCATTCATATCGTACCGGTGCAGAGCAAACCCTATCTGGTTCAGCCGCCGCTCTTTTCGTTTCAGTATCAGTTGTTCCACCGACACCGGATGTGGAATACACGCCACGTTTCGTTTCAGTGCGGTTCCCAGAATTTCCGCCATTAACGGTTCGACTGAAAAAATGTAATCCGCCCTGTCAATCTGGTCAAGGAGAAAGTCCGGATGTGTAAATGCGGAACGCCACAGCTCTACCGCGAAGTCAATGTTCAGGATAAGTTTCGCGCCCTTTGGTTTCTGTTTCAGGAATGTGGAAAGCAGGAGAAGGTTGCGTGCGGTGATGTTGATGTGGAAAAGATTGTAGTCGGCCAGCTCTTCAGGGCAGCTCGGGTATTTTCGAACCCCGCCCAGCGCGTTTGCCCAGTTGTAAAGACCGGAGATCGGGAGAGGTTCGCCTCCGTAACTGTTCCCCGTGTGTTCTTCATAGGGGTCCCACGACAGCAGACAGTAACGGAGGTTCTCCTCGGTAAAAATCATCCGGCTCAGTCCAGCCGTTCTCTTGCTACGAGGACTGCGCTTAACCGCGACATCATATTCCGCGTCACAATACGACAGCTGATCCGATCGGTCGAATTTGCATTCGGCAGAATCGGCGTGGTGGAATCCGCGTGCCATCGTTCCACCTGTGTCGTCGAGTTGCGAAATGTTAAATTGAAAATTGTCGATACCCCGTTCTTGTGCATCTGTATCGTCAACAGCGTCGTCGAGCTGTTTACCGTGGTAAACATGAAACCGCTGACAAGAAATCTCTCGATTGTCAGATTGCGCTGCAGAAAAGGAATTCCCGTCGTGTTTGAATCGCCCCCGAACATACCGCCCGTGGTGGTGTTGTTCATTGCCCCAACCAGCGGGATCGGAATGTAATGCCGGCGTACTGACGGCAGAGTATCGGCCACACCTAACTGCCCCGCGAACGTCCGCGGGATGGTAATTGAATCGCCCATAAGAAAACTCCTTGTTTACAAAAAGTGAAAGGACGAACGCTCCGGTAAAAAACGGAGCGTCCGGCCAAAGACGATAGTGTTTAGGTCCAGACGATTCTGCGAATTGCCCCGTCGGCAATTATACACAGTCGTGACGATTCTGAAACTACAGCCTGTTCGAATTTGCGGGAAATGATTTTGTCCGCTTCTACGCTCAGAACTTCATTCACCACTTCCTTGCATGCAAATTTCGAGTCAAGGGTAACAATTACTGTTCCTACCGGGGTCGCTCCCGGAGTATTGTTAACCTGTTTAAGTTTTGCGCCCATCGGTGAAACCATTTTACCGGTTCTCTGGAATTCCCATCCCGCCAGCGGGTCCTGGAACTGCGCCAGCGCGAGGATCGTCCGTACGCTTTGTGCCGGTGCAAGTATCCTGTCCATGGAAAAAGGGCTGCTGAACGAGGTTTCATTCGTTATCAGATCGGTATACGCCAGGGTGGCGGCCACACCGCCAAATGTATTGGTTGCCGCGCCGATCGTTCCGTCCCCGGTGATGCCCAGGTCGTAAACGTTCTGCAGCTTGTCGGCCGATAACTGCGCGCCGATCAGTCGAAGGAAAACTGAAAAGTCCGCCCAGCCGTAATCCTTGACTACCGAATACGAAGCCTCGATGACCCGGCCGTTATCTTCAACGATGATATCTTTTTCGCGTCTGATAACCGACACTACGGGAAACCCTCCGCCTTTACCGGACGCCGCCCTGCCGCCCATTGATTTTTCGCGTCTCTGGTTTGCCGTTGCAAGGTCCAGATCCGGGATGTACAACGGATGGTAATGCGCGCCCTTGGACGGAACGCTTGCCGCGACACAGTCCTCGTATGAGAATTTTTCCTTGGTTGCCATACCTGCTTTGATTTCCCGCAGAATAAGTTCCGGCATCAGGTACTCTGCCGTATTCGCCAGCTTTTCCACGGTGTATTGATTGTCGCCTTTCAGTGTGATATCTTTAACCATTAAATGCCGGGTGAATGCATCCGTCGGCGTAACTGTGTTCCCGTCACTGTCTCTCGGTGTCGGGTCGTCTATCTCCATTTTCTCACTCAATGACAGCTTGCCGGTCTGAAGATCTTTGTATAATTTTAACCCGTCCTTTTGGTATTTATCATACTCGCTGGCGACCTCTCGCGCTTTATCCAGATCAATAAGTGGCATAATTTTCAAGCTCCTTTAAAAGAGGACGACACAGCGGTCTGTGTCGAAAAGTTCAGTTAAATGTCCACGACTGTGATACCCCATCGATAAGTCGTAGGTCGTTGTTTCCTGCGCTACGCACCCCTGTCTCTGCATCAGGTGCCAGGCGCGGGTACCCGGCGCAAGCGCCAGCGCGCCGCCCGGTCCAGTTGTGCCTTCCATTTCGGCAAAACCCGAAACCTGCACGGCACATCTGAGAGGAAAGGCTTTCCCGGCTACAAGATCTTCCGATACTGCAACCACCGACCCCAGCAATGGCATGGTCGTTGTTCCATGGCCGATAAAATTCGACGCCATGATGGAACATGCCCTGCGAAACGCGTCGATCATCGCCTGAGTAAACGGCGTTGCGCTCGCAGCTGCGAGGGTAGTGCTTAAATTCAGGAAAGTTCCTTCCACTTTTCCGATCCCGATATTGTTTACAATCTGCGAAAGTGGCATATTAAGCTCCCGTCTGGTAAAGTTTGTGATCGACCATTGATGGTAAATCCGACGCCAGCGCGTCGGAACCCTCCGGCCGATTCCACTCTCTGTTAAAATCCGAAATAACCTGCGATCTCGCTTTCAGCACTCCGGCGATGTCGCCCCCATCGATGTCTTTCTCCAGTGTGTTCCTGAAATCCTTCTCATAACCCTTGATAAGGCTGAGTTTACCTAATGTTTCCCGCCGCATCACTGCAAGAACCTCCGCGAATGCCTCGAGCTCTCCCAATGCCTTTTCCAGCGCGCCGCCTAATTCAGCGTTTAACGCCTTCAGCTCCGGGACTTTCACTTCGAGTTGTTCCAGTTTTGGTTTTAATTGCAGGTAGAAGTCGGCGTTTTGAGACCGTTCGAGTCCGTCGCGTCCCACTTCATGAGCGAGTGATAAAAGGCGGATTGTTTCCGTGACGTCGATTTCCTCCGGTTTTGCCTTTAAAAAATCGATCGCATTCCGTATCTCGGTTAACAGTTCCATAATTATAATTATAGTTCTAAATCTGCACGAAAGCAATAAAAATATTATCGCAGATGAAATTTCTTGATCGGTTTGGCCGGGTGATTTCTACTTTCGAAGTGTTTTTTGTGGTTTTCCGACAGCTGGTTGAAGCGTGTTTCCTCTACCGTTTCACCTACATCCAGATTGTCGAAAATCGCTCTTTCTATAGCATTTCCGCCGGGTTGCGGTTTTGATGTTAACTCAAAAACTTTTCTTTCAGGCATTATATGTTCTACGCACTGAAATTTCTTCTGTAACTCTTCAGGTAATTTTTCAAATTCCATTACACTTAACGGGCTTGATTTTGCTTTTTGTATTAACCGGTGTGTCGGCGGTTTTTTTCTTGGCAGGGGTTCCATTTCTATCGGTTTGTAATTTTGCGTAAGAGCCGCATATAAAAACGCTGCCTCGTTTTTCGGTTTTCTAATTTTCATTATTCCAATTTTTCGCTCTAAATATTCCTGCGTTATTTTGACCAATTTTCCTGCCCGCTTAATCTGTTCCCCGGACAAGTATTTTTGCAGGATTTTATTCACATTTTCTTTTTCTTCTTCGCCGCTGTCCTTTACTATCTCTTCTTTATGCTCTTCATCTTGTAATAGAATAGAAAAAGCGCGCGCGTTTTTTAAATCTTTTGTTTTAAGATCTTTATCTTTATCTTTATCTTGATCTACATCTACATCTTCTTTTCTTTCTTCTTTGTTCCAACTTTCTTCTTTCTTAAATGGCTTAGTTATAGCTATCCTATTTTTACCCCAACGTTTTCTCGCTCCTTTCTTGCCTCCATCTGACTTTTTCTTGTGATCTTTATCGATCTCAGATCGCTGTTCATCCAGAAAATCTATCCTAATATGCTCTTTCCCGTTCATTTTGAGCACTTTTGAATCGAATAGAATTTTCCACTGTTCCTCGCTCACATTATCGAATTTCTGGTATAGCTTACCTATAGCTAACCTATTATCCTTTTTCCAGTAAAACGCGCAAATGTTGATGAAAATACCCTGAACTGTAAACTTCTCTAACGTTATATCACCCTGTAACCACTCGTCACATTCAAATTTAAAGAACGGTAAACCCTTTGCCATCACACTTCTCCCCTCTTTTTAGGTATCCCATTAAATTGTCGGGACGGGAGGCACTAACTCCCTACATATTCCATGCGTAAGCCATAAAACATGATTCCCGACCCGTGATATAGTCTCTGAAAACATTCTCGAATTTTGATTGTTTTTAAACATTCTGAGCTTACGCTGGATAGAGTGCTTGAAATTACCTATACTTCCAATATAATAAAAAACTTTCTCAATCGCGTATTTTATTTGCAACTTTTAAATCCTTAAGCTATAATATACAGTATATGCACAAATCTTATCCTAACCTCAACTAACCAGGGAGATTCACATGAATGAATTTTTCTTTGAAGTTGACCTCGTTCGAAAACCCGCTACCGAGACGATGGACGCAGGCGTGACCGATGATGATCTTAAAATCATAAACACACTCAACCGAAACGGTCCGCTCCGGAAACTCGCTAACGATGATATTCAAACCAGGTCGATTATTATTCTGGGAGAAGAACCTACTTCCAAAAGTTCTATTCACCCCGAAGGAATTCTAAACAACCGTAAAATTACCAGCCTTTCCACCGTTGCCAAACTCCTGCCTGGCTCCCCCATGATGGTCGGACACCGACTTGATAAAACCCCCTGGGGGAGAACATATAAAGCCGCCGTACGTGTCGGTCAACCCGGATATAAAGGTTCTGTCGTTAAAGAAGCTTACTGGTTCATGAACGATCCGGAAGGACAGGCAATTGCCCGTAAAATCGACGGCGGCATCTGGGCGGAAGGCTCCATATCATACTGGTTCAAAGAAGCCCGATGCTCAATCTGCCACAAACCCATGGCCTCTTTCTCTTTCTATGGTATGAACGGGAAAATTCCCCGATGTGCTCATAAAATAGGGGAGAAAGATCTCGAAACTCAACAAATATGCTACTGGTACCCTTACTCCGTACAGATGGTAGCCGAAACTAGCTATGTATTTAAAGGCGCTTACCTTAAAACGAAATCATTTCTCTCCGCAGACAAAGAAGAACTCCGGGCCGCCTATTCCGAAAATGAAATAGCTTCCGGATATGAACTCGAAACACAACTTCTCGACTGCGGACTCGACCTTAAACTACTTACAAAGGAGAACCATAATGGAAACCCCGGAGAAAACAATATTGACCCCGGAGGAGCGAACGACAGCCAGATACCACCTGAAATTGGCGACTCAAACATACAACAAAATTCTGACGGAAATAACAACCCTGATACATCTGGCACAAACCAAGCTGGCGCGATTGAACCAAATCGAGATAACACTGAAGGGAGCGTCGATAACCACGCCGCCGCCGATACTACTCCCAGTCCCGACCACGTCGCTATCGATACCGCCAATTCCGGCGATACCACTCCCGACCCTGAAAGTAATAGCCAACCTGCTGGAACAGACAATCAAAAGGGTCCGGCAACCGGCAACCCGGAAAACTCTGATAGCTCACCTGACTCAGGTCCAGGAAATCATCACAGCGACGGAGGCCTCCTGAATGGCCAAACCGAAAACCAAAACGGCGAAACACAGTCGCCGGAAGCACAAATCGATACCATTGATCCCCCTGGTTCCCCCGACTCCTCAGACACAAACACAGGAGATAATGCAGGAGATGGCCCCGGGAATGCAGGCGGAAACGATATAACCCCTCACGGTCAGAACTCGGAACCTTCCAATCCCGATATTAATAATGTAGCTCCCGGTACCGCGAATTCCCCCGAACCCGGCGCGAATAGCCCCGCCACTGCCGCGCATCCGATTTCCGAAACGCAAGATACAGGGGGGTGTGGGACTGGCTCGCGGGACGCGGTCGCGTTTTTCGACATGCTCGCGGCCCGGCTCGGCACGGATGAAGCCTTTACGGAAGTACAGGCTGTAATCGTAAGTGGCGAGCTTGACTTTGACGAGAAGGAAACCGCACTCCGTGAGCTGTTGACAGCGGAGGAGGAGGGTCTTCTCGGAGAAGTCATTGCGTTTCTTTCTACTATGAGGCTTTCTGCGTCAGCAGGCGGAGACGGAGTTTCGGAAGAGATACTGATTTGTTCGACATGCGGCGATGATTTTCCGGTTGATCACGACGGTACCTGTCCCGATTGTCAGGCGCGGCTTACTCTTTACGAACAGAACAAAGCGGTTCTCTTCCGTCCGGTTGGTCCGTTAAAGCCGAAGAAGGCGGGGGCTGTCAATAACGAATTCTTCAAGCAGGAAGCATTTCGGGATTTACCTGACGGCACGTACTTTGCCGAGCCTAAATATGACGGTGTTTGGATGGAATTACACAAGAAGGGCGGGGATATTAAGCTGTTTACAGACGAGGGTAACGAGTATTCCGGCAAGTTTCCCAAACTTGTTGCGGAAGCAAGCGCCTTAAAGACCGCGAATTTTATTATTGCCGGCGAGTTGACCCGCTGGAGGGGACGACAGCGACTTACTCATACCGACGTCACCGCCTGGTTGCACAGCAAGCAGGACTCCTATGACGATAAGGAGTTCAAGTTCAAGCCCTTCGATATCATGTTTTACATGGGGCAGGACTTGACTCGCGATTCTCTTGCCGACCGGCGTGTTAAAATGGACGCCGTTGTCACATGGGGAAAACGGATACATCCGACCGCACACCGTGTCGTCAAGCACGTCAAAGGCGACGCTAAAATTATCAATGCTATGAACGACCGGAAGACCCGTGAGGGTGCGATGGTTAAAAATGTTGACGGTAAATACGTCAAAGCAGACGAGAAATTTCTCTATAAATGGAAGCAGCAGTATGAGGTGGACGCCAGGGTGACGAAGGTCGCAAACAAGGAGGGCGGCGGCTGGGTTTACACCTGCGAAGTCGGGCGCGGTCAAAACGTCAAGACCATCGGGCAGACTTTTGCGACAAAGCTCAAGGCTGCCGTTGGAGATATTATACAGGTATCCGTTGATCACGTTCGGTACGACAAAGAGAAGGACCGCTATTCTTGGTTCGCTCCGAAAGTAATTTCGCTTCGTGCGGACAAAAAACTTCCGGATCCTCTGAGCACCGTAAAGAAAATGGCCCGGGTAAGTACCGGTCCCGAATCCCGGAATATCATTACTCTCACTGAGGTTATTCCCAGATTAAAGCGCGCCGATCTTGACGTCGAGATTTTTCTTGTGGGTGGGATCGTCGAGGAGGGGCTTGTCACTCATGATATCGATATTGTTACCCGGCAGCCATTAGACGAAAACCAGGTCGCCGCTTTAACCGACGCTCTTGGTTCGCATCTGTCACAGTATCTCGATATCACCTGTGATCCTGATGGACCTGCCGGGCCCAGCATTTCAATACTTGCCGATATGAAAATTGCCGACGGTAAATGGAAGTATTCAAAAAAGTTTGTTCTTCAGGAGCATGGCTGGGGTAAAAAGGTTCATTATGATTTACGCTTTGGCGCTCCGAGAACTAAACGCATGTGGGGCTGGACATGTTTTTCAATGCCACCCACCGAGGCTGGGACTAAAAAAACCCGCTGCCAGGAAAAGAAGTATCACGATCCGAAATGGATGGACGTTGACACAAAAACACTCAAGCCGGGAGAGCCGGGGAATCCCACTAAGAATCTCAATGCCTGGATGACAAAGGAAGATACCGGCACCTATGAGTATATTCGGCGGAAACCGAAATTCCTCGAACTTGTCCTTCACGGCAAAAAGCTGAAAGGTCGATATGTTTTCCGTGAGATTGAGGTTCCCATCAAATCTGTCAAGACCGCAGAACGCCATCAGGTCGATGGTGACGAGGTAGGTGCGAAGACAGATAAGATCTGGATCATGTGGAAACCGAAAGATCAGAATGCTAGCGCGCCGGTAAAAAAACTTGCGTATCGGATGATGGAAGACTGTCTCGTTTACTGGGAGACAGATGAAATTGACACTGTACTTGAGCAGTCTGACGAACTGCCCTGTATTGATGAATAGCGAATCCTCCTTTTAAATGAAAGGTGGTTGGTGACTATTAACGGTCCTTTCGGCGGCGGGGAACTGCCGCCGATTGGGCTTTTTTAAAAGTTCTCGTCTTTCCTTTCGATATACTATCTTTATACTATGAACCTTTCTACTTTATCCGTCCGCCAATTCAAAGATCTTCTTGTAAAGACTGCCTATTATCCACACCCTTCCATTGCCACCGGTTCTGTTATTTGTTCCGCTGCTGCCGGGCCCGCTGATACTGATAACAGTCGGATATATCTGCATCCCCGTGCCCGGCTCGATGTCACCGCTGATATTATTATTGGTCAATGGGTTATGATTGGCGGTGGCGCGCATATTCTTACACACACTCATGATTTTGCCGGAACTGAACCTTTGCTTTTAAAATCAGCCCGGGATCCCGTTGCTTTTACCATTCCACTTTCTAAGGATATCCGGGATGATGTTTGGATTTTCTCTTCTGTTGTTTTGCCGAAGTGCAGATTTATTGCAAAAGGTGTTTTAATTGGAACGGGTAGTATTGTTTCTAAAGATATTACCGAGCCATATACAATATGGGCAGGGAATCCGGCCCGACAAATTGGAATGCGTTAATTTAACTGGAGGTTTTTATGGGTAGTCATGGTGGATATGTTAGTGAAATTTTGCTCGTTAATAAGACCGCAGACCAGAATCTTATTAATGATGCTTCGTTAAACGATGATCCTGACCTCACTATTCCCATCGCGGCTGGTGAAAATATGTTCGTTGAATTCTTTGTTCACTATCAGGCTCTTGCTGGTGGTATTCGAGCTTCTGTTAATGGCCCTGCTGCTGCTACTCATTTACACTATACTGTTAAAATTGCAACCGGCGTAGGGCTTGACACCAGTAATGTGGAGACTGTTTTTGATCAGCCCACGGTTAAAGCCGGTGCCACTCAGGGTTTTATCACTATTACTCTTGGTGTTCACAATGGTGTGAATGCCGGGAATATTGTTTTTCGCTGGGCCCAGAATGGTGCGGATGCCAACAATACAACCGTTCATGAGGACAGTTACGTTCGTGCTATGCGTCTTTCTCCCTAATTTTTTTAAAGGAGCCCCTGGGGGCGGTGGGTATAAAACGAGCTGGACTGAAAGATCCAGCGCACAAAGCTAAGGCTGACGGCAGACTGGAAGATCTGCCTGAAGCCTGTTTTAATTTTGGGAGGTGGGGGTTATATCGGAGCGCGGTTCCCGAACTCCGAAGATCTTCCCGCTGGGGTTTACATTAATGCTAGTTTCCCGACATTGTTCTTTAATGTCCCGTACCATGAAGGGGAGGGCTTGCGGGAAACCAGCATTATGTAAAATTCGTAAGCCAGGACGGCTGAAGAAGTCCCAGAGCGGGCTACAATATTTTTATTGGGTAATACCCCCAGCGCAGGAAGTGCGAGGTACGAGCGGTGGAGGGCGCGGACGTATGTTCTTTAGAGACCAAGCTTGACCGAAGCCGACATTGTTTCTTCCGGCTAGAGACGAAACGAAGCAGACCCGGAGCTTTATCTTCATTTTTTTTGGTGGGAGGTATCCCACTGTTCAAGGCGCTTTGGGAGATCGGTTCACCGTGAAGCAAAGCGCCGTATGCTGCTCTGGAAAGAGCAGCGTTAAAAGGCAAACCGTCAGGTTTGCCGTATTAGTGCCAGGTATGGCACTGTTAAAGCCGACTGCGAGACTGTTCACAGCGATGTCAGGGGGCGTATTGCTGGCAAGGTATTGCCAGCGTTAAAGGTGAACCGCAGGTTTGCCGTCTGCTGGTTTGTTAAAACCAGCGTTAAAACCAGGCTGCTAAGCCTGGGGTATTGCTGTGTGGGAACACAGCGTTAAAGGCGCGTGGAGAGAATTGCAGAGCAACGAAGACGCGCGCCGCACAACAGAGCGGTAGCGAAGTTATAAAAGGCGGTATACCTCCGGTTTATCGGAGTTTTCCGCCATATGCCGGCAGTGATGCCGGCGTTCAACGCGACTGGAGAGATGGCTTGCCACGATGCCAGGCGCTGTATGCTGGTGTGGAAACACCAGCGTTAAAGGCGGTATAGCCCGATTTAGAGGGCTTGGCGCCGTATTGCTGCCAGGTATGGCAGCGTTAAAGGCGGACTGCGAGACGCGCAAGCGCGATGCCAGAACGCCGTTTAACAGAGCGGAAGCGAAGTTATCCGGAGGCAAACACAGCCGACACTGGTCAGGTGGCGCTGTGTTGCCGACCTGCGCCAGGTATGGCGCATTTCTCTCGTTCACACATATTACTCCCCGTTTACCATTACATACACTGACTACGTTCACACAAAGCAAAGCTGAAGCTGACTCCCCGTTTACCATTACATACACTGACTACGTTCACACAAAGCAAAGCTGAAGCTGACTCCCCGTTTACCATTACATACACTGACTACGTTCACACAAAGCAAGAGCTGAAGCTGACTCCCCGTTTACCATTACATACACTGACTACGTTCACACAAAGCAAGAGCTGAAGCTGACTCCCCGTTTACCATTACATACACTGACTACGTTCACACAAAGCAAGAGCTGAAGC
>Ga0307379_10007179_pt1 | contig 15191 bp, 14 predicted proteins | sample UN2MG_FD_202237 | JGI IMG/M metagenome (GOLD analysis project Ga0307379, IMG submission 202237) | Soil microbial communities from Risofladan, Vaasa, Finland - UN-2 | ecosystem: Environmental > Terrestrial > Soil > Coastal area > Acid sulfate soil | place: Finland: Risofladan, Vaasa | collected... | reverse complement strand
AGGAAGGCACTGAGAATAATTATCGTTTGAAGCCGTGTAGTGCGAATGCCTACATACAGAATTTTAGAGGGGACGATGGAAACGGAGCAAAGTTAAGATATTGGAGCACTGTCAGCCGAAAGGGACAGAGCTAAATAGGCTGATAGGTGAATTGTGAGATTGAAAGGGATGGAATAAATCCCGCAATCTGGATTTATTGAAAATAAAAAAATTACCTAAAACTCCCATTATGCTTAACCTAAGAAACTTGTACGAACCAATTACCTTAAAATCTTTAGGCTTTATCTATGAGGGAGTAGAGAGGGGTTAGATATTATTTAATATGAACACAGTTCAAAGAATTGCGAAAAATACGGCAGTTTTACTTATAAAGATACATTCATAATGAAAATATTTATAAAAAAATAAAAGGAAAAAAATGTCACATAAAAGAATTTTGATAAAAAATTTTGCCTCACTTAGCATAATGCAAATTGCGACCTTTATTTTACCACTTATATATTTACCTTATTTAGTTAGGGTGATAGGTCCTGATAAATATGGAGTTGTTGCTTTTGCTCAAGCTATAGCGATATATTTTGACTTAATAACTAATCTTGGTACTAATTTATATGCACCACGAGAAATTGCATTAAATAAAGACGATTATTTTAAAATTTCCAATATAGTTTCAAATATTCTATTTTTAAAAATTATTTTTCTTCTTTTAGCAATTTTTTCTTATTCTATAGTTATTTATGTTGTACCTAAATTTAGGGCTGAAAAGATTCTTTTTATGTTCACAGGGGGTTCACTTATTATATCTGCGTTATTGCCTACCTGGTTTTTCCAGGGGATAGAAAAAATGGCTAATATTGCCATAGCAGATCTTTTATCTCGAGCTTTAGGAATATTTCTTATATTTACAGTTATTAACAAAGAATCAGATTATATTTATGTACCCTTAGTAAATGTTTCATCCCAAATGTTAGGTTTATTTTTTATGTGCTATATAATGTTTAATAAAGAAAAGATCAGAATTGTTATACCAAATATTCCTTTAATGAAAAAGATTATCAGAGAATCTATCCCGCTTCTTATTTCAAGTATTTCCATTCGCATTTATACAGGTATTAACACCGTAATATTAGGTTTTCTTACCAACTATACTATAGTAGGATATTATAGTGCAGCAGAAAATATTATACGAGCAGGATTATCCATGCAGGGACAACTTGGAGTTGTTTTTTATCCTCATATTTCTAAAATGCTTTCAATCTCAAAGGAAAAAGCAATTATATCGATTAAGAAAGCTTTTATAATTACAATGCTTTTTGTAATTCCAGTAACTATATTTATTTTTTTTAATGCAAATGAAATAATAAAATTAGTGTTCGGAAATAAATTTTTTGCGAGCATTGTCCCACTACAAATTTTAAGTTTTCTATTTATTATTATCGGACTTAGTAATGTTTTTGGAATGGAAATTTTACTTCCTTTTGGTAAAAGTAAAGAATTCATGAAACCTATCTTGACAGCAGGGATTATTAATCTTATTTTGAATTTCCTTTTAGTTCCTTTTATAAAACAAAATGGTGCTGCGCTAGCTTTTTTAAGTTCAGAGATTTGGGTAACTTTTTGGATGTATTTGGAAATTAAAAAATTTAATATATCTCTACTTGATCAAAATACGTGGTTAAAATTAATATGTATAGTTTGTTGCTTGTCTATATTTATTTTTACTGCTAAATATATTGGAATCAATATTATTTTGAACGGAATTATATATGTTTTTGTATACGGATTTTTAATTATTATTTTAAAATTAATAGATTTAAAGAGTAAAACAGTTATTACTTAAAACTAAGTTCTATTTGAACATTTTATAAAATATTAAGAATGTAAGTATTATATAAGAGGCATTATTATATGAATTTTAATTATGTTATTATTGGAGCTGGCCTATCAGGATCAGTAATTGCTGAAAGAATAGCCAATGTGCTTAATAAAAAAGTTTTGGTTATTGAAAAGCGTGACCATATTGGTGGGAACTGTTATGATTATGAAGATAAAAATGGTATTTTAATTCATAAATATGGACCACATATTTTTCATACTAATTATAAAGAAGTTTGGGATTATATTTCACAGTTTACAGATTTGATTTACTACCAACACAAAGTTTTAGGATTTATTGAAGGGAAATTTGTGCCTATTCCTTTTAATCTAAATACTCTTTATCAACTTTTATCAAATAAACTTGCAGAGAGAATAGAGGGAAAATTGATAAATAAATTTGGGTACAATAAAAAAGTTCCAATATTAGAACTTAAAAAAATGGGAGATAAAGACTTGCGTTTTATAGCTAATCTTATATACGAAAAAATATTTTTAAATTATACTAAAAAACAATGGGGGTTGAAACCCGAGGAAATTGATTCTTTGGTAACAGCTCGTGTTCCTGTTGTAATCTCGCGAGATAATAGGTATTTTCAAGATAGATACCAAGGGCTTCCCAAAAATGGCTATACAAAGATGTTTAAAAAAATGCTTCAAAATAATAATACTGAAATTAAGTTAAATACAGATTTTAAAAGTATTAGGAATAAATTAAAATATGAAAAGATATTTTATACTGGTCCAATTGACGAATATTTTGATTATAAATTTGGAAAACTTGATTACCGCTGTGTAAATATTGACTTCCATACTTTAGATATAGAAAGTTACCAGCCAACAGCAGTGGTTAATTATCCAAATGATTATGATTATACTAGGATTACAGAATTTAAAAAATTTACAAAAAATAGATGCAAACAAACAACTATTGGAATTGAATATCCAGGGAATTATGGTTTTATAGCCTGGCCAGTATTAAACGAAAGAAGTAAAAAAATATTTCAAAAATATTGGAAAGAAGTAGAAAAATTAAAAAAAGAAAATATATATTTTGTAGGCCGTCTCGCCGAATATAAATATTACGATATGGATGATTCCGTGAAAAAAGTTTTAGAAGCATTTGAGGAAATAATATGAGTATACAAGTAGATAAAGATTCAGTAATTTATGTTGTTGTCCCTGCAAATGTTTCTACTGGTGGTCCAGAATTGCTTCACCAATTAGTATTCCATTTAAGAGTTGATTTGAAAATAAATGCTTATATGTACTATATACCGAATAATTGTCCTAACCCTATCCATGATGCTTATAAGAAATATGGAAATCCATATGTTAGAGAACTTGATGATACCAAAAAGAATGTTTTAATAGTGCCTGAATTGTACCAGGCAATATTAACCCTCGGCAAATTTAAAAATTTACAAAAAGTTATTTGGTGGTTAAGTGTTGATAACTTTTATACAAGTTTTTTACATCAAAAATTTTTTGAGAGGTTATCTTTAAGAATAATTAACAGGATAAAAAAAGGCATAGGTTTAGAATTATCAGACTTAAATGAATTGGTTTTAAAGAAATATAAAAACTATGACTTAAAACAAAATATCTATATTAAGCAAGCAATTCTTCATCTTGTTCAATCAGAGTATGCTAGACAACATCTTATAACAAAAGGGATCGAAAATATTAAATACTTATCGGATTATTTAAATGAAAATTTTCTAGAAATTGAAACAGATATATCTAAATCTAAAAAAAACATTGTTGCATATAATCCTAGAAAGGGGTATAAATATACTAAAAAAATTATAGATGCTGGTAGAAAAATCGGTATAAAATTTGTACCCATAAAGAATATGACAAGGAATGAGGTTATAAGATTATTACAAAGAGCAAAGGTTTATATTGACTTTGGAAACCATCAAGGAAAAGATAGAATACCAAGAGAAGCTGCAATATTAAAATGCTGTGTAATAACTGGATTAAGAGGTTCTGCAAAATACAAAGAAGATGTTAATGTACCCTTTGATTATGAGTTTGAAGGTAAAAAAGAAAATATCTCAAAAGTTATAAAAAAAATTCAACAAATATTTAATAATTATGAAATAAATATTGAAGAATTTCAGGAATATGTAAATCAAATAAAAGAGGAAAAAAATAAGTTTTTAAAAGATTTGTTTTCTATTTTTACTGTTTAATATATATTAATTTTAAGTATTGTTAATAATTTAACAAAAAAATGGTCATGTATGTTGTTTTCCTTATAGAATTAGGAATAATCAAAATATTCTAAATGTGAAAAATTGAAGGAGTATAACCAATGAAAGGTATAATCTTAGCCGGTGGGGCGGGGACCAGGCTCAATCCCTTAACTAAAGTAACAAGCAAACAGTTAGCTCCAGTCTATGATAAACTGATGATATATTATCCTTTGTCTACTTTGATGTTGGCGGGGATTAAAGATATTTTAATCATTTCTATTCCTAAGGATTTACCTAAATTTATGGAGCTTTTTGGAGATGGCGAAGAAATTGGCCTAAATATTTCCTATAAAGAACAGCCTCGACCGGGAGGAAAATTAATTATTGAATGCCTTGATTTTGATAAGTCTGTAAAAGAATATGTAGAGGGAAATGAAAAACGAATAGATAACATTTTTGGTCTGCAAAGATTCCTTGGAGACACTCATCTATTTGGATATAATTTCAAAAGATTAAAAAAACTTTTAGAGGATGTAGGTTTTAAAGATGTTCAAAGGAGAGAGCCACGAGATTATCATACCAAAGATAAACCATGTTTAAGAGTTGAGTGTGTTAAAGGTGATAAATCATGAAAATTTCCATTTTAACTCCTGATTTATCCCTTAATTGTCTTGGCCGAGCGCATCTATTAGCAAAAATTCTCCAAAAGTATTATGAAGTAGAAATTATTGGTCCAATGTTCGGAGAAGGAATTTGGGAACCTGTTACTGATGATAAAAGTATAATATATAAATCTATTAAGATTTCTGGAAGATTAAAACCTTACTGGCAAATTGGGGAATTAATCAAAAAAATAGATGGAGATATTATTTACGCAAGTAAACCACTTTTTAGCAGTTTTGGGATTGGATTACTAAAGAAAATTTTAAAAAAGAAGTCATTAATCTTGGATATAGATGATTGGCAGATGGGTTTTGTAAGAGAAAATTATCGTAGATTATCTATTTATCGACGTTTTTTATTTATTGCAAGCTCAACTCTTTATTTTTATAGTTTAGATTCATATTGGAATAATCTAATTAACGAAAAATTAATAAATTTTGCAGACGAAATAACTGTTTCTAATAATTTTTTGAAAAAAAAATTCGGTGGAGCAATTATTTGGCACGGAAAAAATATAGAAGTTTTTGATACAGCGAAATTTGATAAATATCTACTGAGAGAAAAATATCAAATAGAAAAAAATAAGAAAGTCGTGATGTTTTTTGGCACTCCGATAGCTCATAAAGGTATTGAAGATTTAGTGAAAGCCATAGATTCAATTAAAAATCCTAATATTATTTTAGTTATTGTAGGAATTGATGAGAGAGATCAATATTGTAGAAATTTAGCTAAAGCTGTAAAAGAAGTGCTGGGTAAGAGATTTAAAGGTTTTGGTCTCCAACCTTTTGACAAAGTTCCAGAATTTTTGGCTATGGTTGATATTGTGGTAATTCCGCAGAGAAGAAACTTAGCTACAGTTGGTCAGGTTCCGGCGAAGGTCTTTGATGCAATGGCGATGGCAAAGCCGATAATTGCTACTAATGTCTCTGATTTGCATGAAATTTTAGATGGGTGCGGCTGGATTGTAGACCCTGGAAAACCGGAGCAATTGGCGCAGACAATTAAATATGTTTTAGATAATCCAGGAGAGGCAGTAGAAATGGGTCGGAAAGCTCGACAAAAGTGTATAGAAAAATATAGCTGGGATGCGATGGAAAAAATATTATTGAAGATATTTAAAAAATATGAATAATATTCTTTTATAATTAATATTAATAGGCAATAAAAAAAGTTATATTTAATATCAAAAAGACTATAGAATTTTCGAAAATCTTTATTATAGATTTTTTATATTAAAAAAAGAGGAACAATTCATTGAAAAGAATAAGAATATTTATTAAAAGAGTAATCCCGAGAACATATTATCGGAAAATATCAAATTTATATAACTATTTACGATTACTATTTTTATTTGGTTTTAAATATCAATGCAATTTTTGTCAGGGTCATTTTCGAAAACTTTCTCCAGATGGATTAAAAAATGATGTCGCTATGAATCTTGTTGGGGGGGGGTATCGTTATTGTTTATGTCCTCGATGTTACTCAACAGATCGGGAAAGATTGATTTATTGGTATATTGTTAATAAGACAAATATCTTAAATTTGGATAAAACAATAAATTTATTACATGTTGCTCCTGAGAGAAATTTACAGAAAATCTTAAAATCTTTTTCAAATATTGAATATGTCAGTGGAGATTTAAACCCATTAGTAAATTGTGATGTTATTCTTGATATTACAGATATAAAATTTAAAGATAATTTTTTCGATGTCATTATCTGTAATCATGTTTTAGAACATGTTAAAGATGACCAAAAAGCAATGCATGAATTATTTAGAGCTTTAAAACCAAAAGGGATTGCCATTTTGCAAGTACCTATTTCTAAAGTTTTGAAACAAACTTTTGAAGATTTTTCAATTAAAACTCCAGAGGAAAGAGAAAAATATTTTGGGCAAAAAGACCATGTGAGAATATATGGCAGTGAAGATTATAGAAATAGGCTTGAAGGTGTTGGTTTTAAAGTAGAATTATATGATGTTAAAAAGGATTTGAATATTAAAAATATAATAAAATATGGTTTAAACAAAAACGAAATTCTATATATATGCTGGAAATTATAATTAATATAGTGTAGTTAATTATATTTATCGTGATGTAAAACTTTTAAGCACTTTTAAGTTTAGTTTTTTATTTCTTATTGAATAAACTTTAGAGAATAAGAAATTACATAATATATATTGATTATTGTTGGTTTAAAAATAAAGATACTTCAGAATGTAGAGGTAAAATATTGTGCGAAATAAAAAAAAACCTATAAAAATATGTTTTATTTCTCATTCTTCAGCGATGGATGGAGCGGAAAGAAGTTTGTTGATTTTATTAGAAAATATAGATAGGAAATATTTTACACCAGTTGTTGTTTTACCCAGATCTGGACCTTTAAAAGAAAAGATACAACATTTGAGTATCAAAATATACAAAGTTAAAATACCTTGGTGGATAAACTATAGAAAAAATAATTTATTGTCTTTCTTAAAATTTGGATATTCTATAATTCAAGAAGCTATGGCTCTTCCTAAGCTCTATAAAATAGTTAAGAAGGAAAAAATCGATATGATATATACAAATACAATAGTAAATTTCTCCGGGGCAATAATAGCTTTTATTACTAAAAAACCGCATGTTTGGCATATAAGAGAAATAATTCCTGATAACCCAGATTTACATTTTTTCTTACCAGACAGATGGCTTTTTAACTTTATTTTAAGATATTCAAATAAAGTCATTACTAATTCGAGTGCAACATCAAAACAATTCCGAAACAGTAAATTAGATTGGAAAATAAGAATAGTTTATAGTGCAATAGATGTTGAGGAATTTAAAATTCATCAGCCTTTTCCATCTATTAAAGGAGTAAAAACAACAGATTGGTTAGTCGCTGTAATAGGAACACTTCAAAAAAGAAAGGCTCAAGATGATGCGATTCGCGCTGTCAAGATTGCAAGAAAGGTAATTCCGGATATTAAACTTCTTATAATTGGTGAAGAAGGAAAAGAGTATAGAAATTATCTGGAGGCGTTAATTTTTAAATTAAATATTTCCGATAAAGTCATTTTTACTGGACATAGAGATGATGTTCCAAAGATTCTTCCCTATTGTAAGGTTTTATTGGTGCCTTCTTGGAATGAACCTTTTGGACGTGTGGTTATCGAAGCAATGGCTGCATGCATTCCAGTAATAGGCTCAAATAGAGGAGGGATAAAAGAAATAATAGAAGATGGTATAAATGGTTATCTTGTTCCTCCCAAAAGTCCGTCAATAACTGCAGAAAAGATGATATATTTATTTCATCATAAAAATATAGCAAAAAAAATGGGAAATGCCGGGAAAGAAACTGTAAGGAATAAATTTAATGCTCAATATTATATACAAAATATTGAAAAGATTATTATGGAATCGATCTTTTGAAAAAATATTATTTAAATAATTGTTGATATACAAAAAAATTATAAAAATAATTTAAAATGTTAGAATAGATTATAGAGATATTTTAATTATTTCTACCCCATTAGACCTACCGAGGTTTATAGATTTATTTGGTGATGGGGAAGATATTGGATTGAGAATTTCCTATAAAGAGCAACTAAAACCAGAAGGAATTGCTCAAGCCTTTATTATCGGAGAAGAGTTCATTGACACAGATTCGGTATGTCTGATATCAGGAGATAATATCTTTTATGGGGTGTATGCAATTGCTTTAGGGGACATTGTCAGTGGATTGATTGCAACTATAATTAATTCTTATCCGAATACAAAGCTGTTGAATTACAGCTACAAAGTGTAATGAAAAGACATTATACTATCGCCGTTGTTGTCTTTAGTAATGGGGGTGATAATTTACAGTGTTCAACTGATAGGAGTGACAGTTTGGCTAGCTTTGCTAATTCAGGTGTGTTTTGGGGTGATATTATACTTGGCAATGGCACCGATATTTAAACTTGAATATTTTGCTATTTAATAATAACTTTCTAGGAATTTTTCGATAACAGGAAAGGAACAACTGAATGAAGATAGGAATAATGCAACCTTACTTCTTCCCATATCTAGGTTATTTCAGTTTAATAAAACATACAGAACGTTTTATATTATTAGATTCTGTGCAGTTCATTAGGCATGGATGGATCGAAAGAAACAGAATACTAAAACCAGGAAGTGAGTGGCAGTATATTTCGGTTCCTCTGATAAAGCACAGCCGAGATAGCAAAATCAGAGATATTAGGATTAAAAACGCACTCGATTGGCGGAATAATATTTTCTGCCAATTAGAACATTACAAAAAGCGAGCCCCTTTTTACAGAGATACAATAGAGGTTTTAAAGACTGCATTCAATATTGAAACAGAAAGCATTGTCCAGCTGAATGCGCATGCTCTCAAAACGGTCTGTGGTTATATTGGGGTAAGGCTAAATGTAGATATTTTCTCTGAGATTCATCTATCAATTGATGATGTTAAAGCACCAGACGAATGGGCGTTGAACATTTGCAAGGCATTGGGCAATATTAGTGAGTATTGGAACCCTGAGAGCGGATTGGAGTTCTTTGACCGCAGCAAATATTACAAAGCTGAGATTGATATTAAGTTTTTAAGTATGAACATCCCAAAATATTCGCAAAGGCGACCTGAGTTTGTCCCTAGGCTTTCGATTATAGATGTGATGATGTTCAATAAACCGGAAAATATTAATGAAATGCTTGACGACTATTTGTTGTTATAGAAGGTGGTGGTATTAATGAAAGAAATAGGTGGCTATTTTGGCTTAGAGCAGCTTATAAGTAATGAGTATTATAAGGATTTGATCCCGCTCAACATTGGAAGAAATGCTCTTTTATATCTTTTCAAAGCCAGAGGTATAAATAAGATCTACATCCCTTATTACCTTGACGGCTCTGTGAGCGATATGTGTAGTAGAAATGGCTATAATTTTGAATATTATAACATAGACACTGAATTTATGCCTATATTCAATAAAACTCTTGCTGATGATGAATATCTTTATATTGTCAACTGTTACGGACAATTGACAAAAAGGAAGGTTCTTAATTTAAAACGGCAATTCGTGCAAATTATACTCGACAACACTCAAGCCTTCTTTCAAAAGCCAGTGGCGGGTGTTGATATTATATATATCTGCAATAAATATTTCGGTGTTCCTGATGGTGCATACCTATTCACGGATACCAAGCTTGATGAAGAACTAGAGGTTGATGTATCAGGTGGTCGAATGACTCATATCTTGGGACGCTATGAGGGGACAGCATCAGATTACTATAGTTACTTTACAAGGAATAACCAGTCTTTCAGGACAGAACCGCTGAAGTACATGTCAAGGCTTACGCACAACATCCTAGGTGCTATCGATTATGAGAGGGTACGCCACATTAGAAATGAAAACTATGCGTATCTGGAAAGGGAGTTTGGTGCACAGAATAAATTGAAACTGGTAGTTCCTGATGGTGCTTTTGCATATCCGTTCTATATGGAGAATGGAATTGAAATTAGGAAGGTATTGGCACAGAAGAAAATATACATTCCAATACTCTGGCCAAATGTTCTGACTGATTCACCAGAAGCAGAAGCAAGTATTGAACATGACTATGCTAAAAATATACTGCCACTGCCGTGTGACCAGAGATATGGAATCGAGGATATGGAATACATAGCAAGATACATGAAAAATGTATTTCTGTTTTAGGAGGAAATAAAAGTGAAGTATATATTTGTTGGAAATAGGACAAAAGGTTTAATTGACTTAAAAAATTTGTACGAACCGGAAAAGGTAAAAAGTGTAGGGTTTATCTATGAAAGAATACGAACCTGCCAAAGCAAAATTCCTGGATTTTATCTATAAGGGGATAGGAAGGACTAAATATTAATTAATATGAACACAGTTCAAAGAATTGCGAAAAATTCATTAGTTTTGCTTGCTTCTAATATAATTAGTAAAATATTAGGCTTTTTTTATGTAATGTATATTGCTCGCTATTTAGGTGCAGAGGGATTTGGTATTTTATCCTTTGCCCTTGCTTTTACCGGAATCTTTAGCGTATTTAGTGATTTAGGGTTTGGCCCATTAACAGTAAGAGAAGTTGCTCGTGATAAATCATTAGTCAGGAAGTACCTTGGAAATATTACAGTAATAAAAATATTTTTGGTTATCATTACATTTGCATTGATAGCAATCACTATTAACCTTCTTGGTTACCCAAAACAAACCATTAAAGTTGTTTATCTTATTTCTCTATCAGTTGTATTTGATTCATTCACTATAGAGTTTTTTTCTATATTTCGAGCATTTGAGAAGATGGAATATCAATCTTTTGGACAGATATTGAGTAGCATTTTAATGCTTGTTGGTGCTTTGTTTGCAATATCACAGAGATTTAGCGTTATTGGTTTTGCCTCTATTTATTTTATCGTAAGTGTATTCGCTTTAGGGTATAGTTTTGCAGTTTGTACGTGGAAGTTTAGTTTACCAAAGTTAGAGCTTGATTGGAACTTTTGGAAGCCTACAATAAAAGAGGCTCTGCCATTTTTTCTATCAGCAGTTGTAGATATGATTGCTTTTAAAATTGATATAATCATGCTTTCAATGATGAAAGGTGATATGGTTGTCGGGTGGTATAGCGCTGCATATAGATTGATAGAGGCTTTAATGTTTATTCCTGCAACTTTTGCAGGTGCTATTTATCCCGTTCTTTCTAATTTTTATGTATCATCACAAGAATCTTTAAAGTTAATATATAAAAAATCTTTTAAATATTTATTTATTGTAGGTTTACCTATTGCAGTAGGAACGACAATTTTAGCTCACAAAATTATTTTATTTATTTATAAAAGTGGTTTTACTCATTCAATAATTGCACTGCAAATTCTTATTTGGACAATTCCGATTATTTTTTTGAGTTATATGTTTGGAACAATGCTGGCCTCAGTAAATAAACAATTTTTAGCCCTAAAAATAAATTTTCTATGTATGATATTAAATATAACGATAAATTTAATACTTATTCCAAGATATGGTTACATAGGAGCGTCTATAGCGACTGTAATTACAACATTATTATCATTTATCCTATTTTTTCGTTTTCTTTCTAAATTTATTTATAAAATACAAATCCATAAATATATTTTAAAACCAATAATGGCAAGCACAATAATGGGCTTATTTATTTTTTCCTTTACTAGAATGAATATTTTCTTATTAGTATGCATTTCTATTGTTATATACTTTGGCGTGTTAATCCTTTTAAAGACTTTTTCAAAAAAAGACATTATTTTATTTAAATAGATTGTTAATATAAAAAGGAAGGTGGTAATAATGAGTATTCATTCTATTATTAGGTATGCTTATTCAAAATCTCGTCTGGTTGGAAAAAGGATATGGTATAATTATTATCTGAAGAATTGGGTTGAATGCATAAAAAATAAAGGACTCTTAAAGAAAGTTAGAAATGATTTAAGAGATGATTTAAATAATGAAAATCCCCTCATCTCCGTACGTATTGCAACATATAATCGAAGTAGGCTTTTAACAGAACGTGTAATACCTTCTGTTTTAAGACAAACATATCAAAACTTTGAGATAATAATAGTGGGAGACCATTGTACAGATGACACAGAAAAGCTACTTGAAAGATTTAAAGATGAAAGAATAAAATTTTTTAATTTGCCGGAGAGAGGTAAATATCCAATGAATCCATATGATAGGTGGTTGGTTGCAGGCACGGTCCCCGCAAATAAAGCAATCGAACTATCTTCTGGAGAATGGATAGCACCATTAGATGACGATGATGAGTTTTCTGAAAATCATTTAGAGATTTTATTAAATTATGCATTAAAAAATAATTATGAGATGGTTTATGGTGTAGTTGAAATGGAGAGAGAGCCTGGCAAATGGGTAAACTTAGGTTCGTATCCTCTTAAACGCGGAAAGATATCTCATATTTCCGCTTTATATCATTCAAAATTGAATTTCTTTAAATACGATATAAATGCTTGGAAATATATTGAACCAGATGATTGGTATATGTGGAAAAGAATGAAAGAAGCAGGAGTAAAGATTGGATTTATTGATCAAGTTGTAGGGAAACATTACCTAGAAACTCCACAGAGAGGTTTCAAAAATGATTGATATATTGGGTACTCGATCAATAGTGAAGAGACTTTGGTATTAAATTAGGAGGCAATAACATAATGATAAATGTTTTTAAATCAAATCTTCCTTCTCTTGAAAAATATACTGAATATTTAGAAAAAATATGGTCAACTAGATGGTTGACGAATAATGGGGAGTTTGTACAATTATTAGAGAAAAGATTAGCAGAATATTTAAAAGTTAAAAATTTGGTACTTGTTACTAATGGGACATTAGCCCTACAACTTGCTTTGAAGGTACTAGATATCAAAGGTGAGATAATTACTACACCTTTTACTTTTGCTGCTACCACAAATGTTATCTTATGGGAAGGGTGTACTCCTGTGTTCGCAGATATTGATGCCGAAACATTTAATATTAATCCTCAAGATGTGGAAAGAAAAATAACTGATAAAACCAGTACAATACTTGCGGTACATGTATATGGTAATTCATGCCATGTTGAAGAATTACAAAGAATTGCTGATAAGTATAACTTAAAATTAATTTATGATGCTGCTCATGCCTTTGGAGTAGAATATAAAAATCAATCCATATTAAATTATGGAGATTTATCTACATTGAGTTTTCATGCGGTGAAACTTTTTCATACCATTGAAGGAGGAGCTATTATTGCTAATAACGTAAAAATAATGGAAACGTTGAAATTATTAAGAAATTTTGGTATTAAATCGGAAGAACAAATTGTTCTTCCAGGGATCAATGCAAAAATGAATGAATTTCAAGCTATTATGGGAATCTGTAATCTTGAAAATATTGATGAAAAAATTCAATATAGAAAAACAATTTATGATTATTACAAAGAAAAATTATCAAATATAAAAGATATAAAATTTCAGAAAATAATCGCCTCCAAATATAATTATGGATATATGCCTATGTGTTTTGATAATATTGAAATGAGAGACAAAATATATTTAGAACTTATTAAGAATGGGATTAAACCAAGAAAATATTTTTATCCTTTAACCAGTAATTTTGATTATTTTAAAGAAAAAGATATAGATATAGTTAAAAAAAATGAATTAAAAATTGCAAATTATATTTCAGATAGGATTTTATGCCTTCCTTTATATTATGGTTTAGAAATAGAAGTAGTAGATAGAATTATTAAAATTATTAAAAAAGTAATTAAAAGTAATATAATTTAAATAAAAGGAGAACAAAAATATGAAAGGTATTATCTTAGCAGGAGGAGCAGGAAGCCGCCTTGATCCGTTAACTAAGGTTATGAGTAAACAGTTGATACCAGTTTATGATAAACCGATGATTTATTATCCCTTATCTACTTTGATGTTGGCGGGAATTAGAGATATTTTGATTATTTCAACTCCTCAGGATTTGCCTAAATTTATAGAGCTTTTTAAAGATGGTCAAGAGATTGGATTAAATATTTCTTACCAAAAACAACCTATGCCAGAAGGCATCGCCCAAGCATTTATTATTGGAGAGGATTTTATTGGGAGCGATTCAGTATGTTTGATACTGGGTGATAATATATTCTATGGTCATAGCTTGTCAACAACTTTACAGAGAATAGCAAAACTTAAAAGTGGAGCCCATATCTTTGGCTACTGGGTTTCAGAGCCTCAAAGATATGGGATCATCGAATTTAATCAAAATAATAAAGTGATAAGTATTGAAGAAAAACCTGAACATCCGAAGTCGAATTATGCTATACCTGGTTTATATTTTTATAGTAAAGGAGTAATTGATATTGCTAAGGAATTAAAGCCCTCAGCTCGAGGGGAGTTAGAAATAACCGATGTTAATTTAGAATATCTAAAGCAAGGTAATTTGAAAGTAGAACTTTTAGGAAGAGGTTATGCCTGGTTAGATACCGGAACCCCGAATAGTTTGATGGATGCCTCTAATTATATTGCTACCATTGAAAGGCGACAGGGATTAAAGATTGGTTGTATTGAAGAAGTAGCTTATCGGATGGATTATATTGACCAGGCTCAACTAAAAAAAATAATTAATCAATCGCTGGAAAGTGAGTACAAAAAATATTTAAAAGTAATCTTGAATGAAAAGATGTAATCAAATGAGGAGAATATAAGTTTTTAAAAAAGAGAAATTGAAAGAGTTAGATTCAAAAAATTATACAAATATATGGATATAAGATATCCTTTGGGGATAGACATTTTGGGAAGACATACTTCAAAATAGATTGAATCCAATAATGAGTTATATTATAAAGGAGAGTATTAATAATGAAAAGACCATTAAAAAATATCTTAGTTACCGGAGGAGCTGGTTTTGTTGGTTCAAACTTTATCCGTTATATTTTTA
>Ga0307379_10007178_pt1 | contig 15191 bp, 21 predicted proteins | sample UN2MG_FD_202237 | JGI IMG/M metagenome (GOLD analysis project Ga0307379, IMG submission 202237) | Soil microbial communities from Risofladan, Vaasa, Finland - UN-2 | ecosystem: Environmental > Terrestrial > Soil > Coastal area > Acid sulfate soil | place: Finland: Risofladan, Vaasa | collected... | reverse complement strand
CGCATTCGACGGCAACGCCAATCCGCTCGTCCATCACAGCCTCGTGTTCTCCTCGTAGTGAAGAGCGCAAGCACACGCATCTGCATCGCCGAAACACTCCCGCTCTTTCAGCCTCTCGTTCTCCGCTTCCAGCTCGTCGATACGTACCGCCTGCCTATTCGTCTTGCCTATCAGGTCCGCGCACTGCTGACGAAAGTCATCGCGCTTCGCCTTCAACTCGTCGATGATGGCGAGAGCCTTGGCTACGTGCTTATTCCACACGCCAATTGGAACGTATTGCGCTACCTCTCGTATTTCCTCAACCCGCTCGTCAATCGTCGGCTCAGTCATGCTCGACACCCGGTGAAGTCCAGTTCGGGTCTTGCCAGTAGCTGAGCTTATCCTTCAGCCTCTCGTTCTCCGTCTTCAGGTCTCGATTCTCTTGCTTGAGCCGCGCCATCGGCCCGACGCCTGGCTCGTTGACGTGCTGTCCGCCCTTGAGTAGATTGTTCATTTTCTCGCTCAGCTTGGCGAGACATTCGGCGCACAACACCTTTGACGGTGCCTTCACAGGCCGACCGTCTCCATTGCAGCATTTCGATTCAGTCATCGCTCGCCTCCTCACGGAGCTTGCTCAGAAGCAAATCGAAGCGCTTCTTCCAGTCCGCGATCTCTTCGTTGGCTCTGTTGAGTCTTCCGCGCGCCTCGTCGCGTTCCATAAGCAACACTCGCCTGGCGTTAAGCGCGTAAGTGTTCTCGCGTTTGAGTTCGTTCATCGCACGCTTGAGATTTCGGATCTCCGTCTCCGGCTTCATCGCTCACCCGCTTTCTTGTCGAGCGCATCGAGTGCATCGTCCAGTGTGCATTGGAAGCAGTGCTCATCATGCGGCGCAGAATGCGAAACGACTTCGAGCTTATCCGCCGCCTCGATCACGGCCAGGAGCTCCGGCAAGCATCGATCCAGAAAATCGCGCCGCTGGAATGCGGTGTTGTCGCTGCGATTCAACTTCCGCGCCCGTTCCAGGAATGTGCTCACTGCGGTTTCCTCTTCAGCATCTCTTCGCAGGCTTCGATGATGAGGGACTTGATGGACGTTCCTCGCCGGACAGAGAGCTTCTTCAGGCGAGTATTGAGCTTCTTCGGAAAGGATCTCACCGAGAGTTGTATCGTTTCTTTCTTCGTTTCTTCTGTCATGGGACGCAAGCCTAGCATGCTATGCACGCATCGTCAACCCTGTTTCCTGGGAAGCATGACCGTAATCGTGTTCCCGTTCGGCAGTTCCGTCGTCTCTATGTCGAACAGCTCACACAGGCGCTCGTACCAGGCCATGATGGCCTCTTCGTCAACCTCAGCGCCTAAGTCGTCTTCCCAGATTAACTGTGTCATTTCACCCTCTTTTCTTAGAAGACACCCGACAAGACACCCCCCTAAAGGGGGGGGGTGTCTGTCTTGTTGGGTACAAGACACTCAAACAAGACAGTCTTGTTGGTGTCGTATCAGTGTTTTCAGTGACTTACGGGCACGAACAAGACAACAACAAGACAGACACTCCAAAGTGTCTTGAAGACACTTTCGGCAAAAGTGTCTTGTCACTGTCGTCTCCCGACGTACCCGCCGTCTAACAGTATGAATTTGTTTGGGTTACGCTTCGCGGTCCTGCGAATAGTGTCTGCTGGGGTGTCGATTTCGTCTGATAGCGCCTTCACGGTCATGCTGCCGGCGCTAAGTACGGAGTCCATCCTTTGGCGTACGGTCATGCTCTCGGCGAACTCTGGAATCTCGGATATGTCGGTCTTCTGGACGGTCGTGTAGTTGGAGCCGAAGCTGAACTCGAGCCCGACAGGCTTCTCTAGCGGCCCGAGGTTGGCTTTCCTGTGGAACAGGCCAAGCTCCACTGCCCGGTCTTTCTGGCTCTCGGAGGTCCTTTTTGCGAACCATGTGCTCCTGGCCCCGTTGTGCCAGAACGAGCTACCGAACGGCTTCTTGTCGGCGCCTTCGGCTTTTGAGACGTGAGCCACATGGAGCGTCCCGATTTTGCCCAATCGACGCGTCGCCCGCAGGTACTTCATGGCCGTCTCTGCGGACTCAGGAGGACCGTCGCAGGCCGCGGCAATGGAGTCGAACACGGCGTATTCGGTCTTCTCGTCGCTCACCGCACGACTCAGCCGGTCCAGCTCGGCGTCGATCGTACGGTCGCAGCGGACGTAGTGGATGTGAGGCATCTTGGGTCCGAACAGGAGACTGAGGCGCCCCCGGTGCTCCTCTTCGCTGAGTTCCCAGTCGAAAAACGCGACTTTTAGCCCGTCGAGCGCCAGCCTCCCGATGTAGTAGAGTGCCAGATAGCTCTTTGCCGAGCCCCCATCACCGAACAATATGGCCGGATGCTTCTTCGGCAGCCGGAACCCCTCCACGTCGAACAGCCGGGCAGGCTCTGGCTCCGCAACGTCCTCGAGCGCGACTCCAGGCGTACCCTTGCGATCGGCGGAGATTACGTTGATCGAGAACTCTTCCAGTAGCTTAAGCCACGGAATCTCGTCGGCAGTCTTCATGCGCCGGATGAGGTATCGAGCCTTGTCCTCTTTCGCTCGAGCCGAACTCATGTTCATGTCGGAGATTGCCAGTATGTTGTCCTTGACCGTCCCCGCGCCCGGCATACGCGTCCTGACCGTGAGCTCGCCAAAGAGCTGTTTGCGCTCCCAGCGAAGACGGTCCACGTCGAACGTCATCTCCCATTCTGGAATGTCCAGTCGGTAATGATCGTCGTTGACGACCACGAATCGCTTGTTTTCTTCTTCTAGCTGGAGGTTTCTTAGGTCGTCGTAGTCACTCATTATCAGTCCAGTCGAATTCAGGGTTGAGGAGGTTGTCGTAGCGTTCTGCCGGGTACAGGCGCTCTATCTCAGCTTCTAGCTGGTTTAGAGCGCGATAGTGAGCAAGTTTCATCGCGCCGGATAATTCTGCGGCGATGTTTGAAACCAGTTGATTTTTGCGGGTGGGTTCGGTATCGTTCGTCTGAGCCAAGGACTTGCTCTCCTTTGCTTGCGGTCTCGGGCCGGGGCGTCAGTGCCCCGGTCCTTTTTTTGTTCCCTAAGTAGACACCGCATGCGGAGCCGTGTCAATATCAAAACGTGACGGTATCGGATCACAAGCTCCTCAAGGCTCGCGCTGAGCTCGGTGTCGAGTCTCCCTACTACCTCGGCTCTCAGATCGTGGGCCTTGCCCATGACAGTGAGTCTCCCCGCACCGGGCCAGAAGTCGAGCCCTACTACGACTGGCTTGACCGTCCCCGTCCCGAGTCCATGCCTAAAAAGCAGAAGTGGCTCCGCTTCTGGTCAACTCCTCGCTACACCATCAAGACCTACGGCCTGTGCATCCAACTCCTCGAAGAGATCATCCGAGAGCCGAACGTCGCGATCATCTACCAGTGCCAAGAGAAGCAAAACGCTATCGACGCCGTTGACCTCGTGCGTCAGTGGCTCATGGACCCTGAAGTCGTTCGCCTCTACGGCAAGTTCGAGTCGGACGATTGGTCGAAGCAAGAGTTCACCGTCGCCCAGCGCGACCGCGTCAGGAAAGACCCCACCATGCGAGCGCTCGGCCTCGACGTGCCGATGCAGGGAAAACGCTGCGACATCATGGTCTGGGATGATTTGGTTGGTGAGACCAACTACAACTCCGACGAAGGCTTGCTCAAGGTCGAACTTCGGATAGCCGCGTCGCTCCCCGTCCTACGTCCTGGCGGCAAGGCTTATTACATTTGCACCCGCTGGTCTCCATACGACCAGTCCACCGAGGGCTATACCATCTCGAACTCTCCCGGCATCATCCGACAATGGAAGAACCACTCCGACTCGAAGACCTTCCCCACCTGGGAGTGCGTCCCTCCGCGTGGATGGTTCGGAGCCTACGCCCAGGAGGGCGACCAGCTCACCTACCCGGACGCGGTCGTCGGCGAGCCGCTCTACCCCTCCATTCTCGATGAAGACCAGATAGCTCGAGAGCGTGAGGCGTACACCTCTCATGCAATGTTCTCGAGCCAAATCCTCAACGACCCGATCCCGGACGAGTCTCGCTACTTTGAAGAAAGTCAGATCATTCACTTCGACTACCTCAACGACGAAGGCAACCGCACCGAGCTCCTGCACGGCGCCGTCCCGTTCATATCGGTCGATCTCAACAGTGGGAAGACGAACTTGAAGAAGGGTGACGACACGACCATTTGCGTGTTCTACATCAAGTGGCTCGACAACATCTTCCACGCCTTCATCGTCGAATGGGTCGGAGGAAGATGGAAGCCCTCCGACACCAGAGCTCGTGTGCTCGCGTTCAACGCGCAGTACCGACCACGTACCATCTATCCCGAGACGAACATGGGGAAGGAATACTTCCTCGAGCCTCTACGCAAAGAAGCACTCGACATGGGCATTATCCTGCCCATCAGCGAGGTCACCGCGTCGCTGCATGGCACTGGAAAAAAAGAAGACCGCATATCTGCGTTGCAGCCGTTTTACTTCCAGGGACGCATGTACCACGAACAAAAGCTCAAGAACAGCCGCGGAGAAGAGCAGCTTTTGAAGTGGCAACCAAACACCAAATCGCACGATGACTTCCCCGACGTTCTCGCTCACGGCATCCTCGAGGCAACGAAGAGAAGACACGTCACGAAAGACAAGACGAAGCGACTGGTCACGATAGGCGGCAGAGGGATACGCTACCGGCAAACTAGGGTTTGACTTTGACGCCTACGATCCGTGTATCATGCTTCTAGACGTCAGCAATAACTTTCGCGAAAGGAGATCACCGATGAAGATGGGCAAAGGAAAGAAGGGCGGGGGTCGCTCCCAGAAAGACACGGGCGGGCATTCGGTTCCGGGACATGTGGGACAGGATGGAAAGCCTGGCACCTGGGCAGCGCGCACCGGCTACACCTCCGAGAACAAGATCGGCGGGTCGGAAAAATCCCGGAAGCTGAGCCTTCCTGGGAAAGGTGTCTGAACCTTCATGGGGCTCTTCGGAGCCCCATCTTTTTCTCGGAGATGACGATGTTTGAAAAAATAAAAAAGCCTGTACTAGCCACTCCTAAGCCCGCCAAGAAGGAAGACGAGCTCAGCGCGGCACAACTGGACAAGCGTTTGCGGATGCTCAAGTCTGTCTATGGCGAACGTAAGGGCCAGAATAGGTACGACGCTGGCTTCACGAACTGATTTCAATGGCAGCTTTCAACGTCGCCACTGGGTTCCCGTCGCCGAACATCCGACGCTCTAACTTCAACATAGGCTCCTCTGAAGCCAAAGCTGCTCAGATTGTTCTCGACGCTCAGTCCGATTCAAACGCCCGGTTTGCTGGGCAAAACTCCAAGTTGCGCGAGCTGTCGCGCTACTACCTCTCGCTCTCACCCCCCTTGCTCGGACGTGAAAACGATCGTCCTTTGAACCCTGACGACCAAGACACGCCCGATCTGTTCGTCGGACGCTCCTTTACCGCAGTGGAGGCCGCTACCCCTCCTTGGGTCTTCGCCACGCTGGGCCAGACCCCCCGAGTCTTCGCCCGCAAAGCTGAACGCGAAGACAATGCCGGCGCTGTTGAGTCGATGCTCAAATACGACTGGGAGCGCTCCGACGTTCTTTCTCGCTCCATCGACGTTGCGAAGCAGATGTTCAAGTACGGAACCGGCATCGCAAAAATCTCCTACAAGTACGATGAATACGAGATCAGCCGCTCGTACGAGCGCACCATCCCCGTGACGCTCAACGATGACTTCACCGCCTCCACCACCCGAACCGACCGCTTTAAGAAGCCTGAGACGGTCGTTCGCTTCGATGGCCCTTGGCTGGAGCCGTGGTCGATATTCAACTTCCACCCGGACCCGTTCTACCCCCGCATCAAAGAGATGCGCTGGTGCAACGCAGGCAGATGGACCGACCGTAAAACTCTCAAGCTAGAGGACGAGAACCACTTCAAACACACTGGCAAAAGACTCTATAAGCATCTCGACAAGATCCCCGCAGTCAAGCGCGGCTACGGCGAAGAGATGTACCAGCAAGACACCCACGGAGACGACATTGCAGAAGCTATGGGCTGGTCTGGTTCCGGCGGAGTCAAGCGCAACCGCTACTCCGGAAATGGTTCACGCGGCGTTGACGACGACCGGGTATATATCCTCGAGCACTGGTCTCGCGACGACCGTGTCATCTACCTCGCCAACGGCGAGACGCCAATCCTCGACGGCCCGAACCCCTACGACGACAAAGAAATCCCGTTCGTAGCGGCACGCTGCACTGTCATCGACTTCCAGTTCTTTGGCATGGGCATTCTTCACCCGATGAAGCGGCCACAGGAAGAACTCAACTCTCACCGCATGTTGATGATGCAGCAGGCCCGCTTGAATATCATGAACGTGTGGGGCGTTGACTCGCAGACAGGAATGCCTCCGGGCCTAGAAAATCTACGCCCTGGCGGCGTCTACGAGATTCCGTTTCATGCGAACGGAAACCCTGGCCTCGTCCCTCTCGTCAAGGGCACTCCTTTGCCACGAGAGGCGTACGAAATCGAAGATAGGATCGACCAGGACATCCAGACGGTTATCGGGATGCCTGGTTATCGTCAGCAACTCAACTCGAAGACGGCCACGGAGGCCACGCTCGAATCCGCCATGATCGAGTCGCGCTCAAGGCTCCAGGCGCTCCAGGGCGAATTGAACTACGCCAACGAGGTTGCGCGCCTGTTCCATTCACGGCGCCAACAGTTTCTGAAAAACGAGGGAGAGTCGTTCCGGATACTCGGTCCCAAGGGAGCGGAGTACAAACACTACACGCACCAAGACATTGCCGGCGAGTACGACTTCCTCGTCGCTGGTCAGCACGTCCATGCGTCGAGAGACGTCATGCGTCAGCAGCTACTCCAGGCCATCGCCCTCATCAAGGGCGACCCGAACCTGATGCAGATCACCGACATGCCCGAAGTATGGCAGGAGTTTTGGAAGTCCATGGACTACCCGTATCCGGAGCGGTTCTACTCGCCTCCTCCTCAGCGTGTGCTGTCTCCGAAGCACGAGAACATCATCCTGTTGCAAGGTGAGTGGATCGATGTCGAAACGAACGACGACCACGAAGAGCATGTGGCGGAGCACTCCCGTGCGCTCCCAGAGGCGCAGGGCGAGGAAGCGATGGCGCAGCTACAGGCTCACATCGACGGACACAACCGCTACATCAAGGAGCTCCAAGCGCAGGCTCCTCAGCAGGAGCAGCCAGGCATTAGCGGCTACTCCGGCAACCAGCCCAATCTCGAAAACGCCTCTGAGAGTCAAGCTGGCCTACAATCTCGCGTCGGCGGAGCAGGACAGGGGCAATGAAGACGGTAGGCGATGCGCGAGCGGAGATGCAGGGACTCTTCCCTTCTCATCAGCTATGGAATAACCCTGAGTTCATCATGTGGCGCGCTGGCGTCGAGGCTGAACTAGACCTGCTCAACGACGCTGGGATAGCGATTCCTATCGGAGACGACAGCAACATTGCTCGCTCCAAGATTCTGATGAACCTCGGCCTCGCGCCTCCGCAAACAGCCGAAGAATCTATACGTGTTTACTTGTCTTTGAAATCCGTGGTAAGTTTCTGGAAGCGGAACCTGAGACTCCTGGAGTCTCAATCCGTCAAATACGAAACACTGGAGAAACAAATCAATGCAGCCGGAAGAACAAATGTCGGCACCGCGTAGCGGATCGTCGTCGGGTGATTCCACAACCTCGGAAGGTGCTTCTACCGATTTGCAGTCTCAGAACACAACGCTGAGACAAGAGCTCGCTCGAGCTAAAGACATCATGCGTCAAGCCGCACCGATCGCGCAGCTTGGAGAAATGCTCCAAAATGCGCCCGGAAGCGAAGCTATCATCGCAAAGCTCAGGAACAAACAACCTCTCACCGAAAGACAAGCTGTCACCGCGACTGAAGAGTTGCGAGCAGGCGGCATGTCCAAGGCGGAGATCAAAGAGCTTCTCGATGAGAACGCAAGAACCCTCGAGCAACGCATGTGGGAAGGACGCAAGGCGGAACGCGATATGGAGGCTCTCAACAACCGGGCGAAGAAAGAATTTCCCGGCTATGAGAACGTCTACAGGAGCGCTGCGTTTGGACGGCTCCGGAATATCGTTATCGCTGAAGTCCAGAGTGACCCGAGTGTCATACCGGCTGGTGAGTCGGACCCCTATTGGTGGGTCGAGGCTGAGGCTTGGAAGATCCTTAAAGCCAAGAATCCTGAGCTAATCGAAAAGCCAGCAGGCAAGACAGAGCCAGAACGACGTGGCGCTATATCAGGTCAATCCACGAAATCGGGCGGAGCACCGGAAGCACAAGACAACGATGAGCTTCCGGACTACGTTAAGAACCTGGGCACACGAAGGTACGGCGGGCGACTGTCGGACTTGAGGCCCAAGGGAAGATAGCGTAAGCCAGAAGTTCCTCCTTCTTGTGAAACCAGGAGGAACCGTTCGATGCCTACCGTACAATCGGGAGGACGCGGAACCATCTCTTTGATGGACGATGCAATCGTTCAAGAGATGATTGCCGGCGTTGCCCAACTCGAACCTTCCAGTGGTCCGCTCACGACCGTCCTTAACCAGCTCAAAAAGGTTATGGATTCGGACACGGCGGAACCACAGCACATGGAAGACGAACTTCTGCCCAACGTAGATCTGGCCGCAGCCGCATCCACCTCAGACGATGTGACCATCGCCGTCGATAACCCGCTTTTCTATCTGGTAGGAGACGTGTTGCACGTCCCCCGCACCGGAGAGAACATGCTGGTCACGACAGCGTCTGGTACGTCTCCGGTTACTGTGACACGCGGACTAGGCTCGATGGCAGCGGCAATCGTTAATGACGAGCCGCTGTGGATTCTGGGCGGAGCTCAACGAGAAGGCGACACTTCGCGTACCGCTCTCAATACCCTCGAAACCCAAAAGACCCATTTCATGCAGATCGTTCGTAACTCGATCGAAGGACTGGGTACTCAACTCGCTACCAAGCAACACGGTGGCGACTTCGATGAGCAGTTCGAGAAGAAGCTCATCGAACACAAACGTCAAATCGACCGTCTCTTCAAGTTCGGAACGCCAGCGAAGATCACCTCGTCTAGCGAAAACCTCCGGACGATGGAAGGGATCAACCACTGGATCCAGACGAACCGAATGGCTATTGACGGCACGCTCGGAGAGGGTGAGTTCGATGCCTTCCTCGAGATGGGCTATCAGTACGGCTCTTCGGAGAAGCTCCTGATCTGTTCGCAGAAAGTCAATCGATCGATCACGAACTTCGCCAAGAATCGTATGCGCCAGTACACGGGTGAAGAGACGACAGGTCTTAGCATCAGCGAGTACATGGGAAACGCTGGTACGACCATGATCGTCAGCGACAGGGAGCTCAAGGGCACCACTTACGGTGGCTACGGCTTCTTGCTCGACACCGAGTACATGCTCGTCCGCTACTTGCGTGCGGCTTCTGGGGGCTCCCGTTCGGAAGCCTACAGCGGCAACATGTACTGCAAGCGCGTCGAGAACATCCAGGCCAACGACGCCGACCTCCGGAAGGATGAGATTTTCTCGGAGCTTTGTCTCCAGCTCATCCACGAACGGACGGCGGCGGTGATGACCGGAGTGGAGGGCTGATATGGGACGCATGCAACCTATCAACTTCAAACCGATCACTCGCTCCGTTTTAGCGGACACGTCTGCCTTGTGCTACGTGAAGATCCAGTCAATGGGTCCACTCGTAACCACGGACGCAGGCGCGGAGATCACGACGGCAACGGTACAAGTCACCTCGAACGACCTCACCCTTCTAGTGAATACTGCGGCGGAGACGGTGATTGGTACCTATACCGGCAACAGCGGAGCGGACAACACGGCTACCTTCGGCGACACCAACTGCTCGACGATTCAGGAACTTCTGAATGTCCTCAACGGTGTTGCCACTGGTCAGTCGTCGGTTATTCGTCGCTGGAGAGCGGGGCTCGGGGACTTCCGTCCTCAGTTCGTGATCGGAACAGGCGATGGGCTGGCAACCGCGGCTGCGAATGCGATGCTTGGCAGAGGATCAGATGGTCTCATCTGTTTGGCTGACTCGTCCGCGCTCGCCTCTGCGAACACGCTGGCTATCGGCTTGGGCACAGATCGCGCCAGAGAGGGAGGGGGACAAAACTTCCCTGACCACTTCGAGACGGACTACACCTCAACAACTGGAGGGGTGAAGACTCCGGTGCGCTCGTCTGCACGGCGAATCGAGGACCAACCAGGACAGGCTGGGACGCAAGTCGTTCTGACTGACCTCCAGGTTGGGGCTTTGTTCGCTACCACCAAAATTGCCACCGTCTACGACGACGCGGGCAACATTCTGAAGTCGTGGGCGCTCGGTGCTGCTACTGCCATTCCTGGGGGTCCGTTTACAGCGGAGAACCCGGCAGTGGCGGGTCCTGTCGGCAGTCCTCTGTTCATCGAGATCACGGGAACTGGTGGCTTCACTGATGGCACCTGTACGGCATCTGGCTACACGCGGATCGCCTAGTTGTAAGCATGGTAAGGCGGGGGTCTTCGGACTCCCGCCTACCAAATGGAGGAGTCTGTGGCAACGAAGAAGGCAGTCAAGAAAGTAGCGCCTCAAGCTGAGGCGAAGAAGATTACGGCAGAGGACATCGTTGCCGCTGTGTCCGCCATGAGCGAAGAAGACAAGTCCGTCTTCGCAAGCATGCTCGGCGCCGTCCCGGACAAAACGGGGGCTTCGACCCGGCGCACCGTGTCGGAGAAAGTAGACATCAGTGCCCCGGTCAAGATGGAGATTGCGCCGCCTCCTCCAAAGCCTGAGCCTATCAAAGGCGTCATCTTCAAGTCCCCCCATCTCGGCTTCTGGCAACTCTTGAAGAAGAGTTGGAAGGAGCGTCTCACCGACGACGACTACGAGATCCACGCTCCTGTGTTTGCTGAGTTCACCAACGGTACATGGCGCGGAGAGACTGACGAAGAGATTGCGTGGATGCGGGCGAAGATCGAGAAGAAGCGAAGGCGTGGTGGGCAGATTCAAGTGATTGAGGTGCTTGACGAGCGCATCACCGACATCCTCGACAAGGGTGGAGAGGTTGTTACGGTGAAGAACAGGTCCGGGATCACGGTGGACACTCCGCTCGCGGAGCTCGTGACGTGAGTCAGCACAAAACTCCCCTCAATCTGGACCCTAACTTCCAAAACTGGGATTCGGAGACGGCCATCGACACAGGGAGTTGGACGTTTGCCGGCACGAACGCCACCGAGATTCAGCTCGACCGGAGACACACTAGGGAAAACCCTAAGCGTGCAATCTTCCCATCGGCGGCGGGCTCGTCGGACTACATCTACAACGGTCGATTCTCGTGGCGAGGAGAGATCACGGTAGCGGCCGGCACGTTCACTCTCACCTCGAACGAGTTTGCCGTGCAGTCCGGCTTGATGAATCCGGCAATGCTACTGGTATGCCGTCAGGCTGCGGGGCTCACTGTCCAGGCCCGCGTTGTTGTCGCCGACGCTTTGGGTGGAACGGACAATGGATCGCTCTCGATGGGAGTTGGTGCCATCTCGAACAACACTGTTCCCAGAAAATTCTTCTGGGATACCGGGACAACGACTGACCTGGACCTAGGCGCCAATGGTGGCGCCATCAACTATTGGAGGTCAATCGGCATTCAGATGCCGGTTGTTCCTGCGGGAGCAGCAGCGATGCAGGTTCGCATCGAAGTGACAGACGTCTCAGCGACACTCCCGGCGCATTTCGATGTTGGCGAGCTCTCAGTTGTTGGACAGGGATCGGTAATACATGGAGTCGGATAAATGACAATCAGAATGGTCGGTTCTCCTACTGTTGTCTCGATCAATGGCTCAACGGCAGTCTCGGATCCGATTCTCGTTGCTGGGCAGCGCACGACAGTGACCGCCGAAGTGCCTGCTACACTGGGCCTTATCCAGGGATCGATGGACTTGCGGAACTGGATTACCGCTACTTCTCTTGTTGACGGTACGACAGCCTTATCGACCCTTGCCGATGCCAGCGTCAATGAGATATTTCAACGCTTCAAGTGGATCAGGCTTGCAGTGACTACCGACACGTCAGCGCCAAGAAACTTTCATTTCATGGTCCACACCTACTCCGAAGAATAAATAGCTAAGGCAAAGAGATGACATGGCATATAGGAGCGTTGCAGAAGTCAAACAGTACGCGATCCAGATGCTCCATCAGGACGAGACCTCGCCCGCCCTCGCCGGCTCTACAGCGGAGTCACGACAAGACCTAGCTGAGCGCTGGGTAACACGCAGCTACGAGAAGATTGCTCGGTTCCACCGCTGGCCTTGGCTCGAGGAAACCCGGACGTTTGCGTGGCCTACCGGCACCACAACCACTGGCGGCATCCTCTACCTTCCTGACTACGTCTATCGAATCTACTCTGCGTACTCGGACGGCTACCCGGTCTCCATCATCACGAAGAGCTCCTTCGACCGTTCGCGCCCTTCGTCGCCCATCAATCAGGGCAAAGACATTCTCGTGCAATTCGGCCATTACGGAGTCGAGGCAGACGTTTCCGCCGCAGGAGTCCTTACCGTCGTCACCGACATTGCGGCGAACGCTGACGATGGTTTGCAGGTGCGCCTCGAGGGATTGACTGGTAGCGGCAACACAGCGCGTACGCTCATCGAGACGGTTACGCTCTCGACTAGCACGGCTACCACGACAGGGAGCTTCTCTTCTGGGCAAGGCGGGCTACGTCGCGCAACCATCGTTCCTGGAACGGTGCCAACCGCGGGAGGAGGGCTGATCACCGTCACCGACGCTGGCGGAGTGACGCTCGAGCGACTGGACTCGTCTCGGGAGCGGGAGCATCAGCACATCCGAACTGAGATGCACTCACGCTCTGGCTCCGGCTCGACGCATGAGGTGAGCTTCTACCGGCGTACGTTCGACATCACGGTTGATACGGACGTCATTGAGATGCCCCAAGAGTTCATGGACATGATGGAAGACGGCATCATGATCGAGATGCACAAGTTCATGGGCAACCCGGAAGCGGCGAAGATGATGCACATGCAGCGCAACGCCGACTTGAGAGAGCTCGTTGCCTTCTCGAACCAGCAGCCAGGGACGACGGTTACTCTGTCGCCGAACATGGGCCGCGGTCAGAGAGGAAGAGTCTTCTCTTGACGAACGGATGGGACGACCCTAACGGCTCCGAGCGTCTCCTGTGTAATTTCGTTGGCGACGACAACATGATCACTAACGTATTTGCTGGGGTCATCAACGAGGGCAGCGTTCTTTCTTCATATGCCTCGTACACGCTAGGAACATCAGACTTCAGCGAGGAGTTCTGGTGGAAGTGGAGTGGCGTTGAGGCGGACGACGACAACCCATGGCGTTTCTATAGATTCATAGTTCCGGTTGTTGGCGCTATTCCTTTTTGGAAGGTCACAAGCGAAGTCAGGCTTACCTTTCCAGGCACCGCGGCGGATATACAAACCGGCACTATGCCTACGGCTAATGCTTGGACCCATGTAGCCGTCAACTGTGACCGCAGTTCCAACATGGAGCTGTTCTTCGACGGTGTATCCCAGGGAACCGGAGACATCTCGGCGGCGGTCGCCACCAGCATTGCTGCGGGAGACGTGGGTGTTCCGCTTGTGAACTCTACAGAGCTTGCTCTGGCTACCGATGTGACTATCGGTCTTTTTGGGCCAGCTGCAATACACAATAGACTGCTGACTGCTAACGAGATCAAAACATCTATTGACTTCAAGTGTGTCAACGACTTCGGCTCCTCCATCACCATTGCTCGCTACAATTGGGGCGTAGAGGAGGAGACAGGATGGGAAGTACGCTACGACCACGGCAGCTCTGGTGGGTTTGGTGGAGTTGGTGGGTTCATTCAGCTATTGGGGGGTTACGTGGCAGAGCCAGTCACCTACGTCTCCCCGACAGGTGTCAACGGAACCGTTGTCGTGCGAGACCGTAGCGGTAACAACCGGCACTTCTACCCGCCAACAGCGGCTACCTACGGCACTACGTTTGCAGACTGGTTCCAGAGTGCTTTCGCGATCGACAGAGGCTTCGAGAGATAGATGCCAAAAGCATTCTTCGACGTCGCCACCTCTCACCTCTGTAAAGGGGTGAACTTCCGAGGTTTTACCGGCTCGGTGACGATGCAAGAAGGCGAGGCTCAAGATTCCCTCGACTGTCTCCCCAGAGACGATGGCGCCTGGTTCGGGACATTTGGCTGGGAGCGCATCAACGACACTGCTCTGACAGGTCGCCCGATAGCCACCCGCGGCTTCTCGTACCGAGGCAAAAACGGTGATACCGGCGGTGGCGACACGGCGCGCACAGGCAACTTCGGCCTCGCCGACGATGGGGCCGACTTCACCCGCCGCACCGACGAGTTCTCGACTCATATTGTATTGACGGACTCGACTGGCTATTTCTGGAACCCATCAACTCAGACATTTGACACAGTTGCTCTTCCGGGAGGGGTCACGGTAGACCCGAGCCCAAAGCCCTCTATCCAGGTCTTCAGGGAGAACGCCTACATCGTCGGCTGGGCCACGAAGAATCTTCGCTACGACCCGACCGACAGAGCTTTCTACCTATGGGGCTGGGAGGCTGCTGCGGCTGCCCCTACAGCCGTCTTGGCCGCAGGTGGCACCCTTACCGAGGGAGCCGTCTACAGGTACGCCTACACCTATTTCAACCTCTACACGGGCGAAGAAACGACCATGGGGGCTATCTCAGAGGTGACCCCGACCTCCGCCAATAAGACGGTCAATCTGACGGTCATCGCGTACACGGGGAGCCGGCACTTCAACACCCTGGCCGTCACCACGGACACGGACGTTGGTGTCGCCATCTACCGCACCAACCAGGACGACCACGCCTACTATCTGCTGACCACGCTGCCGCCAGGCACCCTCGTGTTCGCGGACACTGGGTTAGCCGTAGACACGTCGTTGTCGCCCTTCCGGGGAACGATGCAGGACGAGCCCCGCTTCTCGGCGCTCGAGGAGTTCAAGGGTCGCTTCTACGCTCTTGCGAAGAAGACCAACTCGAACCGGATGTACTACTCCGCGTTCACTCACGCTCCTTTTGTCGAGCGGTGGGGAGTGCTTGCTTACAGAGATATGCCGGTGACAGAGGGGGACTCCCTGACGGCCATTGGCC
>Ga0307379_10007176_pt1 | contig 15197 bp, 14 predicted proteins | sample UN2MG_FD_202237 | JGI IMG/M metagenome (GOLD analysis project Ga0307379, IMG submission 202237) | Soil microbial communities from Risofladan, Vaasa, Finland - UN-2 | ecosystem: Environmental > Terrestrial > Soil > Coastal area > Acid sulfate soil | place: Finland: Risofladan, Vaasa | collected... | reverse complement strand
ACTTTCTCTTCAGCAGTTTTTTCTTCATTTTGATTCACCTCCTTAAGATATGAATAGTAAAATCATTTTTTGCGTTTTTTTATTAAATATACGCACTAAAAAGATAAATCAAAGGAAAAGATATCCTCCCCCTTTTTTACAACTTTGCTTTTAGATTTTTCAGGAATGGTATTTCCAGAAGGGGCAATTTATCCCCTTCTGGAATCGGTAAGCCATGCTATCAGCAAAGATAAAAGAGTTCAGACCTTTCTTAAATAATATCATTAGTATTGATTATTTTTTGGTCGCCTCGACTCGTTCTTCCTGCGACATATTGGCGAGGCGTTCCACTTCCTTAACGTCTAACCCGAGCCCATCGGCCACACGGGTACCGTACTCAGGGTCTGCCTTATAAAATATGGCACACTGGCGGAGCTGGATGCGCTTTTGTGCTCCTCCAAGATGGGCCACAATGTTTCCAACAAGATGCTCTCGGTCGGTGTCGGTCATGACCTTACGGTAGAGGTCTCCGGCCTGGACAAAGTCATCCTGGGGATAAGCCGGCTTGTGCCTTGCTGCCATGCCTTTGACATCGATGGGAGGCTCGGCAAAAGAAGGATCTGGTTCTGGTCCGTCGAAGCTGTTCGGATAATAGTTCGGGAAGCCATCGCCGTTAAGATCCTGGCGCATAAATCCGTCACGCTGGTAGTTATGGATCTTTGCGGCCTTGGCTCTATTGACCGGTAGCTGCTCGTAGTTAGCACCAAGGCGATGACGGTGCGTATCATGGTATGCAAAAAGCCTGCCCTGCAACATTTTATCCGGCGATGCTGCTATTCCAGGCACGAAGTTCCCCGGCGAGAAGGCTGACTGTTCAACCTCTGCGAAGTAGTTTTTAGGGTTTTTGTTCAACACCATACGTCCAACATCAATAGGAGGAAAATCAGCATGGGGCCAGACCTTGGTAATATCAAAGGGGTCGAAGCGGTAGTCCTTTGCCTGCTCCGGGGTCATGATCTGTACCTCAAGCCGCCAGGAGGGAAAATCTCCGCGCTCAATGGCATCGTGTAGGTCACGGGTATTGCAGTCAGGGTCCTTACCGGCTATCTCCTGCGCTTCCTGACGCGTGAAGTTTTGGATGCCCTGCTCGGTCTTGAAGTGGTACTGCACCCAGACATGTTCACCCTTTTTGTTATACCACATGTAGGTATGGCTGGAATAGCCGTTCATGTTACGGTAGGTTCTGGGCGTGCCGCGGTCTGAAAAGAGGATGGTGACCTGGTGGATAGATTCGGGCGTTAGCGACAGGAAGTCCCAGAACATATCAGGATTGGGTAGGTTGGTCTTGGGATGTCGCTTTTGGGTGTGGATAAAATCGGGAAACTTGATGGTATCTCTTATAAAAAACACCGGTGTGTTGTTCCCCACCATGTCATAGTTGCCGTCCTCAGTGTAAAATTTTAAAGCGAACCCCCGCGGATCTCGCGCTGAATCAGCAGAGCCCTTCTCGCCCCCCACAGTGGAGAAACGCGCGAACATGTCTGTCTTTTTGTCCACCTCGGAGAGGAACTTGGCTTTGGTGTACTTGGTCACGTCATTGGTTGCCTCGAAGTAGCCATAGGCTCCAGCTCCTTTTGCGTGCACAACACGTTCTGGAATCCGCTCACGGTTGAAGTGAGCCAGTTTCTGTAGCAGGTGAACGTCTTGGATAAGTATGGGTCCTCGCTCGCCCGCTGTAATACTGTTCTGGTCGTCAGCCACAGGGACACCGGACGCAGTTGTCAGTTTTTTCTTCATTTTGATTCACCTCCTTAAGATATGAATAGTAAAATCATTTTTTGCGTTTTTTTATTAAATATACGCACTAAAAAGATAAATCAAAGGAAAAATATCTTACCTCTTTTTCTGCATTGATTGCAAATGTTTTCTCATTCCATCCATTCATAGATAAAGCTGTATTATGTGATTGTATTAAGTAGGTTTAATGAACTGATGTAAGGTGTGTCTATTCTTTGTTAGGGTCTGGGTGTAAGCTATTTACTTAACCGCCCTCTTGCTCATATCATAGACACTCTTGAAAGTCTCTTCACTGCCCTTTAGATTGGGTTGTGTTTCTTCCTCTTTTACCACTTCCTTAATCGTTATTTCCGGACAGATCATTCTCCAGCCATCTTTAAATTCTTCTTGTTCTCCTTTTTTACTTTTTTTGAATATCATAGAAGCTTAAACCTCCTTTCATTCTAATCAGAGCTTGAATCAAAACCAATACTTTTTATCAAAAAGAGAGAATTTAGTCAATAGCTTTTAAAAGGTTTTTGTTGATGGAATTATAACTTAATCCTTTTGATATTTCAATAATTGGGAAGGGGGGTGAGGGAAGAAAAAGTAAAAAAAGAGTTATCCTTTCTCTTCCCTGTCACTCATAAGCAAGGAAGGTAAAAACTTATAAAAATCTTCTGTATCAGAAATGAAAAAAAATTACTTTTTCCTAATTTTAATTCCTACTTTTTCTCGGACTCTCCTGATGGATATACCTTAAAGTACTGTCCGCACTTTTTACATCTCCATCTTTCTCCATAAGCCGTCTTTACAACATCTTTACTTTTGCAACTTGGGCACTCCGCCATAAGTCCCCCTCCTTTCGTTAAAGATTAAAATGATTAAAAATAACTTGCGTGGATAGAGAAGTAGAATGAAACAACGGACAAACGCGGACTGAGCTCTCTTGAGCTAATAATCTGATAATAATGGTATAATCAAACATAAAAACCTCTCGAGAAAGGTTTTTCATGTAATAATTACGCCGATTATCAAGTGATTTAAACTACGAAGATACCCTTTTAAAATAATTAAAAACTCTATAGATGTCAAGTAAAAATTTTGTTAAAAGAACCTCTAAAAATCATCTAAATCAACAGCAAAAATCAAATAAAACCTTGAATTTAAATCAGTTATCTTCTGCCTCCCCCTCCTCTTTGTTTGCCTCCCTGTCCCTTGTCTCGACCTATACCTTCTCCCCTGTCTCTAACGCCAAGCTCTTCACCCCTGTGAAGACCCATATCTCTTCTTTCCCTTTCTCTTTCTCGCTCTTCCCATCTCAGTTCTTTTTCTTTCTCTTGCTTACTCAATTCCTTTTCTCTCTCTCGCTCCTCTTTTCTTAGCTCCTTTTCTTTTTCTTTCTCTTCCTTACTCATTTCCCTTTCTCTTTCTCGCTCTTCTTTTCTCTGTTTCTTTTCAAACTGTTTTTCTGCTCTTACCTCTTCCTTTGAGGTTGCTTTTTCCTTTTTTGGCTTTGCATCAAGGCTCTGTAGACTCACCACTAAAAATATCACACTGAAAATCAAAGCTATCCTCTTTAACATCTTGCTCCTCCTCTTATATGGACTTTTTACTTTTTCCTCTGCTCTGATTTTGAAGCCTCGATTATCTTGATCAGTGATTCTGTGAGCTTCTCAATAATGGGTATGGCTTCTTTTGATGCCAGGATATCTTTATCTAACTTCTCTGTCTCCTTTTTGAGAGTCTCAACCTTTGTCTCGAGGGTACCGACTTTTTCAGAAATCTGTTTGCTCTCCTGGGTCTTTAAGAGGGACGCAACATCTCGCTCCAGCGCAGCCAATTTTTGAGAGAGTTGTTTTATCTGAGTATAACCTAAAAAAGTAAAGACAATGGCGATAACAACCCCTGCAATAATTAACTTATCTTTCATTTTATTTTATTCCCCCCTTTCGATTTACTTAAATAATCTGAGTCTCTTTTCTTATCAAAAAAGATGGTTTTAGTCAATAAGTTTTTGCGGTTCTTAAAACCCCTTTTGTTTTTTAGGGATTTTTTAAGTGAATTCGGAATTGATTATCTTCTATCAAAAAGAAATCATTTGGTCAAGTGGCAGGCTTCTCATTTTTCGTCATCGCTATTCCACATTGAGAAGCTTAAGCATTTTACTCTTATCTGTTGTTGGGAGCTTACAGTTATAATTGAGACAGACATAGGCAGTGGCTGTGCCGTTAATAGGCTTTTGGTATTTGACAAACGGAGAGAGACGATCAATTTCAGCGGATTCTTGAATTGGGCGGAGAATGACCACCTTGTTCGGTATAAAATGGCTTCTGATAGCCCTTAACATCTCTTTTGTGTCCTTCCTCTCTGGGTTGCCCACAACCACCACCTCATAAGAGGGCCCGACTCCAAAATCCAAGGCAGCCATGAGATGGGTATGTGCAGATGGGGACGGCTTGACCATGTCGGAAAAAAAGCTCCCGATTTTCGCTGCTTTCTCTTCCAGATCAGAATTAGCAGTGATTCGTCCAAGTCGAAGGAGGTTGAGCTTTGCCACCGAGTTTCCAGAGGGTATGGCACCATCGTAAATCTCTTTGTTGCGAACAAGGAGTTTCTCACCATCATCAGCCGTAAAATAGAATCCCCCACTACTTTTATCCCAGTAGTGTTCTATCAAATCCCTGTTCAAATCAAGAGCCAATGTAAGGTATTTCACTTCAAAGGTAGCCTCAAAGAGTTCTAACACTCCCCAAATCAAAAAGGCATAATCATCTAAATAAGCAGATATACCAGCCTCTCCATCGCGGTAGCGATGAAGGAGTCGTCCATCTTTAGTTCGCATATTCTTTAGGATAAAATCTAAAGCCCGCTTTCCGGCTTTGACATACTCCTCTTCATCAAAGACCTGTCCACCTTTTGCCAGTGCAGCGATCATGAAACCATTCCAATCAGTCAAAATCTTATCGTCTTTATGGGGATGGACTCTTTTCTTGCGATATGCAAATAGCTTCTGGCGTATTTTTCCCAGGCGATTTTGAAGCCCTTGCTCGGACATCTTAAAGTTAGCTGCGTGCTCTTCAAGTGATTTTGCCAGATGCAGGATATTTTCACCTGTTTTTTCTCCGGTTGCCTCTTCTTTGAAATTCCCCTCTTCTTTGACAGCGAACACCTTAACGATCAGATCTGCCTCTTCTTTTTCAAGAATTTGTCTGATTTCTTCATACTTCCACAGATATATCTTCCCTTCTTTGCCCTCGCTATCAGCGTCCTCAGCAGAATAGAATCCTCCTTCTTTGTTCGTCATATCCCGAAGAACATAGGTAAAAATCTCTCTTGCCGTTTTTGCATACTCTTCCTTTCTGGTTGCTTGATAAGCCTCAATATAAGCTATAGCGAGTAGTGCCTGATCGTAGAGCATCTTTTCAAAGTGAGGCAAAAGCCACTTTGAATCTGTTGAGTAGCGGTGAAAGCCAAATCCGATATGGTCATAGATGCCACCACGTCTCATCTCTTGAAGGGTCTTTTCAACCATAAAAAGAGCTTCCTTGCTTTCTTTGCGCTTCCAGCAACGTAAAAGGTAGCTGAGACTGTGGGGGGTTGGAAATTTCGGTGTGTTCCCGAAACCACCATGCTCCCCATCAAAGTTTCTTCTCAGCTGCTCATAAGCGAGATTCAGGGTGGATTCATCCAGCTTTGCACCCGGTGAGCCAGGCGATACCTGCTTGAGGGCTGCAGTAATTTGATGTGCTGCACCTAAAGCATCCGATCGCTGTTCTTTCCAGAGCTTCTTGATACGTGGAATCAGATCCATCATACCAATCCGTCCATACCGTGTCTCCTTCGGAATATAGGTGGCGGCAAAGAAAGGTTTTTTGTCTGGCGTCATAATGATGGTAAGAGGCCATCCCCCAGTGCCAGTTAGTATTTGACAGATTGCCATGTAGATGCTGTCTATGTCAGGTCGCTCCTCGCGATCGACCTTTATCGAGACAAATACCTCATTCATCAATCTGGCAACCTCAGCATCCTCAAATGACTCGTGCTCCATTACATGGCACCAGTGGCATGTCGAGTATCCAATAGAGAGAAAAATAGGCTTATCTTCCTTCTCTGCCTTCTCAAATGCTTCTACTCCCCATGGGTACCAATCCACGGGGTTGTCTGCATGCTGAAGGAGATAGGGGCTCTTTTCAGATTTCAGCATATTATACTCCTTAGCTTCTATAGATTGAGTTTTCTTGGCTATAGCCTTATCATTTAATAAGAGTAGCACTAAGCCAGCAGCTCCCATAGCAAACACTAATAAAAATATAACCAAGCATTTTTCCCAATCAAGTTTCATAGTGCACAACTTTGCAAATTAATGAACGTTTGCCAAGCCGAACTACTATACTGTTTAATTTAATATAGACTCATAGAGATGACAAATAGAACATCTGTTTGATTTGAAAAAGTTTTAAAGGAGATGAGGTATAGCAATCTTATGTAAACCTTTGAGAAGAAAAAATAAATATGATAAGGCTGCTTATCTTAACCATTGCCACCACAAAACAGGTCTTTACCAATCCAAGGATGGGCAGAAGAACGATTCCACCGATAACCCCTCCAATGTAGCCCCCAAAAAGGTCAGCACCATAAAGTAAGCCAGCAGTAGTTCCCAGCTTAGGAGAAAACCGTGAGTGTATCATTGCAGCCAAGGGGAACTGTACGCCAATCAAAAAGCCAGAGATAAAAGAAAGGACGAGAAAGCTTACCTGTGTAAGAAAGAAGACTGATCTGTTTTCTAAATGAGGATGAAGAATGAGGAATATTACTGGAAGGATGCCTGAAAAAAGGATGATTGAGAGTTCTACTTTCATAAAAAAAGGAATGCTTTTCTTAATCCTCTCCAAAAAGAATGTCATAAGCCCGCTTCCTACGGTTGTCCCGACCATAAGAGCGGTTACCAAGAGCCCTATTTGATAAAAAACATACCCGCAGAGGACCTGGAAGGTAAATACGAGTATGAGGTCAAAGAGCATTCCAGCAAATCCTGTAAATAGAATAGCAAGGGGAACAGCTATCTTTAAAGATCCTTTAATCCTTGAGCAGATAAAAATAAAACTTAAGGTAAAGATGGCAAGGAAGAAGATAATCTGTTTTAAATTTATCTTCTCAAACCACTGAAACCACTTCTGTATATAAGGAGAAAAAAGGGCATTTCTGTAAGCAAGGCTATGGAATACTGCCAGAGGAATAAAATCTGAGTTTATTTTCCTCTCTTGGTTTAGGGAGCTTAAAAACCACTCCAGCCTCCTTTTATCCAACTTATACTTTAGATGCCCCTTTGTCAAAAGATTTGTCCTAAGCTCTCTTTCTTCGAGCCTTTTACTGAGTAGGGTCTCGTTGATAAGCGTGATCTCTTCTGAGTTTGAAGCCAAAAAGAGATTAAAATCTCCTGGAATGATACGAATAGAAGGGTAAATGCTCCTCAGCGTATTAAGAATACAGCCATTAAGATTCTTTAGTTCTTTACTCAGAGAGGTTAAAGAGCCAGGGAGACCAATAACGAAAACCCCTCCTGGCTTAAGCTTCTTTTTGGCCAAAACAAAGAACTCTTTTGTAAACATTCTGTTTACCTGAAGATCAGTTGGATTTGAGACGCCAACGAAAATGAGGTCATATAACTTTTGTGTCCTCTGGATAAACAACCTCCCATCGATATTTTGGATATCTACTTTTTGGTTTTCCAGCTCCGATTGGGTAAGGGGCGTAGGAAATTTCTTTACTGCTTTCAATAGAAGAGGGTCCAATTCAGCATAGTCTATTTTTTTTACACTCCTGTATTTGAGAATCTCACCTATCACACCCCCTGCCCCACCACTTAAGACCAAAATCTCCTCTGGGCTTTGGTGGGAAAGCATCGGCAGATGAACAAATTCTTCTACAAAGACGATATCCGGAGTGGGAGTCGTAATGGTGGGGATGCCGTCAGTGAAGAATGTATACTGCTTTTCCCTCTCAACAACAGAAACATTTCCATAAATAGAATTTTTGTAATAGACGACCTTCTGACCCTTCCATTGATTTTTTATGGAGAGCCAGTGAATCTTATCTACTCCCCCACCAAAGAGGAGATAACCTCCAAAAAGAAATAATAATATGGATAGGCCTGTTAACGTGGCTTGAAACCAGTTCTTTAAGGAGAACCTCAGAAGAGCTGCACAAACAATGAGATTCAGTAGTGCTACAATAAAGGCTATCTGTAAGGACTGAAGGTATGGAATCATCAAATAAACAAAGACCAATCCACCTATGATGGAGCCAATGGTCTCATAGACATAGACCTTACCGATAATACCGGCTTCAGCTTCTTGTTTTTTTTGAATTTCAGAATATACCTTACAGCCAAAAGTAAACAATGCGCCGTGAGGAAGGCTTACTGGAAGAAGGATCAGGAACGAAAAGTAGAGAACAGGGATGAATCCCAAACCTTCGCCAGGAACAGTCTTCATGAAACCGCTTAAACTCCGGGTCAAAAAAACCGCTAAAGGAAGAGCCAGGGAAAAGACCAGCTGAACAAGGACAAACGCTTCAATCTTTCTTGCTATCTTTTCAATTCTTTTGCCCAACCAGAAGGAACCTGCGGCCTCTAGAAGAAGCCAGTTGGCGAGGATAATACCGATGGAGAGTTCATTACCGGAGAAGATAATCAGTAATTCCCGAAGGAGGAGTATCTGGGCAACGATGCCGCTTAGGCCCATGATCAATATGGCAAGGATGAGGGGCATCAATCTCTACCCCCAAATCCCAGGGATACGATGATCACAGAACCTGCACCTGCCATTCACCACATTGTTTTTCAATACCTCGAAATGAATCCTGTGGATCAACCTCTCTTTACATTTTGGACAGAATGTTGAGTTAAGCTTGTGTCCAGGGACATTACCTATTGTCACATAATTCATGCCCACATCCACTGCTATTCCATGTGCCATTTCTAAGGTCTGGATTGGTGTGGGGTCAAGATGGGTTAATTTATAATTCGGGAAAAAACGGGAAAAGTGAAGAGGTGTTTCTACACCAATCTCTTCTCTAATCCACTCACACATGCGCCTTAAATCTTTGGGATCATCATTTATGGTTGGAACAACCAGATTTACAATCTCAAGCCACTTCCCTTCATATTTGATAATCTTTAAGGTTCTCAACACCGGTTCTAAATCTGCCGAGGAGTTCTGGTATGCCTTCTTGGTAAATCCCTTTAAATCAATGGTCGCAGCATCGGTAACTCTCAAAAGCTTTCTTAGTGGTTCGGGATTCATAGAACCGTTTGAGTGCCATAATATTCGTAATCCTCGCTTTTTAGCGAGCACTGCAATATCATAGACATATTCATAGAATACAGTCGGTTCATTGTAGGTAAAAGATATCGTGGGTACCTTCTTTTTAAGAGCACTCTCAACGGCTTTTTCTGGGGATATATCATAGGTATAAAAATCCCCCGGGCTTACCTGGGAGAGATGCCAGTTGTGACAGTGTCGACATTTGAAATTACATCCGACTGTACCAAAACAGAGTATATGAGATCCTGGAAGATTATGGTGCTGCGGCTCTTTCTCAATAGGGTCTACATGCACAGCAGAGGGTTCACCGTAAACCAGGCTATAATATTTGCCATCTCTGTTTTCTCGCACACGACAGAAGCCCCGTGCTCCAGGAGGTATGACACACATCCTGAAGCATGTTTGACACTGCACCATTTTATTTTCCAGCTTTTGATAAAACATGACCTCTTTGAGGAGTTTGGTTGAGGTAGTTTGGGCTTCATCATTGACTTTAGGTTGATTCATTAATAAGCGTCGAAATCCCAATATTTTCGAAAAGCTATCCCAGAACCAGGTTAATATGAAGGCCGCAACTGCTAAGATCGCTCCTAGCAGGAATTTTCTACGGATCATCATTGTCTCTCACCCTCTCTATGCAATATAACATAGAATAGGATTATAATACTATTTTTAAATTTACTTCTATTTGTCTGAATAATAAGTTATTTATTTTTTAAAGAGAAATACAGGAAAATAACACTCTTAGGGAAAGAATAATAGTTATAAAAGTAAACGAAATAAAGTTTGAATCAACGATCTTCTATCAAAAGAACATATTAAGAATCGTTTTTACCATTGAATTCCTTTTGACCGCAAGAAATCCTGTGATTTTTTATCACCCAGCCTTGAAGAAGTTTTAAGATCCTCAATAAATTTCTCCTTGTTGCCAAGTTTCCAATAGGTCATCCCCCGATTATGATATGCATTTGAATATTCGGGGTCTAATTCAATGGCTTTATCAAAGTCCTTGATAGCCTGTTCTTGGTTTTTAAGTCGCCAATAAGCAATTCCCCGGTCATTATAGGTATCTGCATATTGAGGATCGAGTTCGATCGCTTTATCGAAGTCTCTGATTGCTTCTCTATTATTTCCAGTTCTTTTATGAGCATTCCCTCGATCTTTATAAACCTTAGCATCATTGGGGTTTGATTCGATTTTTTTTGTATAATCATCTATTGTCTTTTCTGAATCACAGCCCTGCTTAGACTCTTCTGATGCACCCACTTCTTTTTTTAAAGCCAAACAAAAAAGAACGAACATAATAAGAAAAGCTACTGAGAGAATGACAGATGACCTCTTCAATTTTTTACCTTTCTTTCTTGGGTTTTTATTCGTTCATTGCCTGCTCTCACCAAGGGATCCCTCGTGATAACAAAAAATCTTTTGCTTGCTCAAGATCTAATCTGGCAGCAGCTTTATACTCCTCGATGGCTTTTTGATGATCGCCAAGGAGAGAATAAGCATAACCTTTGTTAAAATAGGCCTCTGCAAACTTTGAGTCCAGTTCTATGGCCCTCTTACAATCCTTGATAGCCTCGTTATGATTGCCCAGAGAAATATAAGCGATCCCTCTAAAAACAAAAGCATTCGCATCTTTAGGGTTTTGCTCTATGGCTCTTTTAAGAACATCGACCGCCTCCTTATACTTCTTCTCAGCTACTAATGCCTTACCCTTCTCTAACCAATCCATTAATATAATCCTCCTTTGATTTCATTATGATAGGTTTCTTTTTCAAAATGAACTAACTCTTTAATAAATGATAATACACATTACCCTATTTCCAAATAAGAAATATTTTAAGGAAGAATAGTTGGAAAAGAATGATGAAAATTCCTGTATAGGCAATATTTGACATATCTAAAAAAATTCTTAAAAATCTCATTCTTTTAAATAAGGTAGCAATTCATTAAGCTTTTATAAATCATATAATTATTTTGATTCTGCATCTCTCCTTAAATAATCTTTTTGAGGAACAACTATTGCATGATGATTATAGAAAAGCTATACTTCATTCATATTTTTATGTATGAAAGGAAGGAGATATGAAGAAAAAAAGGAGAGGCTTGTCTATTCTATTATTTTTATTCTTTTTATCCTTCTTATTCTCTTCTGAACTCTACTCTGAGTTTTACAAGTATATCGATAAAGATGGAAAGGTCTTCTACACGGATGACGCAAGCAAGATACCGAAGGAATACAGAGATAAGCTGAAAATTTATAAAGAAAAATATGACTCTCTTCCTGAAAAGGAAAGATTAGAGAAGATTGAAAAGGAGCGCAAAGTAGGGGGAGAAAAGGAAGAAAAAGAAAAGGAGGAAATTGCTAGCGAAAAACCTTTAGAGGATACGGAAACAAAGGTCATGATAAAAGGAAACCAGGTTTTGGTACCAGTTATTCTGGGTTATGGGAAAAAAGAAACTGAGGCTTTACTCCTTCTGGATACAGGGGCCTCAATGATAACCCTGCATGATGAGATTGCGGATCAATTAGATATCAGTAAATTTCTAGAAGCGAAGACAAGAGTAGCAGGAGGAAAAGAGATCAAAACCAATGTAGCGAAACTGAGCTATGTTAAGGTCGGGCCGATTAAAAAGAGAGACCTTTTTGCAGGCTTCATTGAATACAAAGGTTCATCTGTTGCTCACAAAGGCCTGCTCGGTATGAATTTCTTGAAAGATCTTGAATACAGTATTGACTTTAAAAATCAAGTTATCAAGTGGAAAAAATAATTTTAAATTCCTGATTTATCCCTCTTCAAGCACTTACTTTTTTTTGCAAAACTCAAAAAACTATCTCCAGAATGAGCGAGGCGAAAGCCAAAGAAGTAGTTGTGAGGAGATGATGGTATGAATCCGGTTCGTGCTGATGCTCGCGCGAAATGAGACTTAAACATCATCGAACCGCCACGAAGCCCTTTAAATAATCCTTTATCTAAACCCTCAGGGTTCTTCTTAGGGCTTTTACTGTAATAATCTTTATGATACCAGTCAAAACACCACTCCCAAACATTACCACCCATGTCATACAATCCCAGGTTATTTGGCCTTTTCTGTCCTACGGGATGGGTTCTCTCTCCAGAATTTTTATCATACCATACATACTCTTCAAGCTCTGATTCACTACTCGTGCCTGGCCATTTATCTCTCTTTCCTCTACTTCTTGCCGCATACTCCCACTGCGCCTCTCTAGGAAGACGATAAGCTTTGCCTGTCTTGTGGTTGAGCTTCTTTATAAACTCCAATGCATCATTCCAGCTAACGTTATCGACAGGGTAATCATCACCCAATTTAAAGTAGGATGGATTACTATCCATTAATATCTCCCACTGCCCCTGAGTCACCTCATATTTCCCCATATAAAAATCATCCAAACAGACAGTATGAACAGGCCTTTCATCGCTATCACCATCACCAAAAGTATCCCCCATCTCAAAACATCCCCCCTTTACAAACACAAACTCCATACCAGTGATGGGTTCTTTATATCCATCCTTTGACGATTCAGGTTCTCCATCGTAAGAGATAAAGAGGAGAGGAGCAAAAATAATAGAAAAGATAAGAGCCTTTAATGATTTTGTCATAGGATTTCAAATCTAGAATATCCCTGTGGTGGCTGCCAAAATTAAAGCAGCCATACCTTTTAAAATAAATTTCAAAAGATTATGTTTTTCTTTAGTCTTTATTAATTTTAATATAGGAAAAATTATAATTAAGTCAATAGGTTATTGCATTTTCTGCTTCTAGATTTTTCTTTTCTTAACGGATTTTTCAAAACCCTTTAACTGAAAGCTTTCTTTCCAAAAGAAAAAATATAAAAGATTTGACTTTTAGTATAGAAGAATTTATTATAATATTATCTTGTTGTTGAGAATCGTTCTTGCTTTCGCCATTAAAACTTTTACCTAAAGATTTCTGAGAAAAAATAATGAAAATAACCATTTTAGGCTCTGGAACGTCTACGGGTGTACCAACGGTTGGATGTAATTGTGAGGTGTGCCGCTCTACCAATCCAAAGAACAAAAGAACTCGTACCTCGATTCTTATCTCTGAAAATGCAAAGAATATCCTGATAGACACATCAACTGATCTCAGATATCAGACCTTAGAAAATAATATTGATCATATCGATGCAGTTTTATATACCCATTCTCATGCTGACCACATTCACGGAATTGATGACATGAGATCTTTCAATTTTATTCAAAACACACCCATACCCTGCTTTGGAAACAGAGATACTGTTAATAATATAAAAAATATTTTTAAATATATCTTTCATAAAGACCAAAATGGATGTACCACCCCTCAACTGGAATTCAGCATCATCAATTCCCAACTGAGTCTCTTCAAAACAAAAATAACGCCTATCAAGATTATGCACGGTATCATCCCTATCCTTGGATACAAGATCAATAATATGGCTTATATAACAGACTGCAGCTACATCCCTCCTCAATCTGAAAAAAAGCTACAAAATTTAGATCTCCTTATCCTGGATGGCCTTCGATATGAACCCCACCCGACCCATTTCAATATCCATACGGCCGTGGAAGAAGCAAAAAAGCTAAATCCTGCAAGGACTCTCTTTACTCATCTTACACATGATTTAGAATATGAAAAGGTCAACAGAGAACTCCCTGAAGGAATGGAACTGGCCTACGATGGAATGGTCGTTGAGATTTAGAGGAAAAACTCTTTTTCCGAGAATCAGGACTTCTCTTTTAGATAATGGTCAAAAAATTCTATGACCCTCTCTCTATAATCACTTCCAGCCATAAAGATTGTCTCTCCGTGACTGGCATCCTTAATAATCCATAACTTTTTTGGTTCCCTTGCGGTTTTAAATAACCTCTTTGCATAAGAAGCAGGCATCAACTTATCCCCTTCTCCTCCAATAATAAATACAGGAATAGGTGATAAATGGCTTATTTTTTCTAAAGGGGATATTTTGTTTACATCTGTAAAGAAAAAGATGTTATAGGTCCACATCATAAAATATACAAAGGGGAAAGAGGGAAGATGATAGAAAGATCTTAGGATTAAAGCTCCCTCTTCTTTCAGGCTTGTATAAGAGCTATCTGATACAACTGCCTGAACATTCTTATGTTTTGCTGCGGTAAGAATTGCCACTGCAGCACCCATCGAAAATCCATAAAGCCCTATCTTCTCTTTCATCACATCTTCCTTTCCTCTCACATACTCAATAGCCCCTAAAAGATCTCTTTGTTCTAAGTAGCCTATGGACGATCTCTTCCCTTTACTTTCTCCATGACCCCGGAAATCAAATAATAGGACGCTATATCCCTTTTCTGCTAATTCCTTGGAAAATTCTGTAAAGTCAGATTTGCTTGCTCCTAGGCCATGACAGATAATGATTGTTGGCCACTTTCCATTTTGAAAATTATCTCTAAATTTGGCTTTGATAAACCACCCCCTTAATAAAATGTTATCTGTTGAATGAAATGTAACCTCTTCATATTCAAGGTCATACTGGGATGGAGGAATATGGAGAGGATAACGGGGTGGATGAGTATTCATATAAACAAAGATGGCATTTAATAAGAAGATAATAAGAAAAGAAAATCCTAAAATTTTTAAGACAATATTAAAAATCATATTATGAAATTTTATATAAGACAATCCATAGAAATATTTAAGATATTTAGGGTGAGAAAAATAAATAACCCTTGTATTTTAAATTAAATACCGAAGAAGAACGGTGGCAAGGCTAAAATATATCAAAAGACCTGTAATATCATTTGAAGTTGTGACAAACGGACCAGAGGCAATGGCAGGATCTATATTTAACCTCTTAAATATAATGGGAACCAAAGCACCCATTAAAGAAGCCACGGTAATGGCAAAAAACATAGAAATACTAATGATTATACCGAGTATAAAATTCCCATGCCAGATATGAGCCACAATTCCGATGATAGTCCCGCAGAGAGCTCCCATCACTGCTCCTGTAAGCATTTCTCGAAGGATATGTTTTGTAATCACAGAAGCATCTATTCTTCCCGTAGCAAGACCTCTAACCGTTATTGTAGAAGATTGGATAGCAACGTTTCC
>Ga0307379_10007175_pt1 | contig 15198 bp, 10 predicted proteins | sample UN2MG_FD_202237 | JGI IMG/M metagenome (GOLD analysis project Ga0307379, IMG submission 202237) | Soil microbial communities from Risofladan, Vaasa, Finland - UN-2 | ecosystem: Environmental > Terrestrial > Soil > Coastal area > Acid sulfate soil | place: Finland: Risofladan, Vaasa | collected... | reverse complement strand
CGGCGACAAACATGGTGAAGGCCATGTGGACAAATGAATAGGTGGGCCGAACCGAGCCCTGTTCCGGTGTACGAACGAGAAAAAAAAGATTGCTGTTCAATGTGAGAGACGTTACGGCCAGTCCGAAATGAAGTTTTGCCGTGATGAGCGATTAGCGTCCGAGCAAACAACGATAGCTGTTACGGAACCGTAAGCATCGATAAATCATTACACAGCCAAAGGTTGTTCGAAAAAACAAAAGATGAAAAAAAGAGAAAACATAATACTTGACACCAGACAGCCTTTCATGAATAGGGTTCAAGCCCGAAATCCCACAGATCCGTGAGTTTTTTGTCGTCCGAAACCACATCGGCTGGATTGAACTCTATGGTCCCGACATCGGCAGGACAGACAAAAGTCTTGGGCTGTACCTCGGCATACTTAACCAGAAGGTAGAAACAGGACGAGATACTTCCCTGGCCGCTGCGCGGCAATATCCCGTCGTAGTCGTTGGCATATATCAGCATTGCCTTGCCGAGTACAGAAAGATTCCTGGCACATTCGATGCGAAAGGCATCGGATCGCGTTCTCCTGCCCACAAACAATAAGACGGCCAGAAGAAACAGACACACAAACACCACAACCAGAACCTCAAATGGCCTTAATGTTTTAGATTTGTCCGGCTTCGACATTTCTGCTTTCCCTCCAAAGGATTATCTCGTCTAATCCGCAATACGCCATAAAAAAGATTTGGCAACCCGATTAAGACCTCTGATGTTATTGTAATAACAAATCCGAATCAAATCTTCAAATGATTTCAGCTTTAATAATATCTTTATATCCACTTATGCCACTGAAGATTTATGCGTGTTATTCTGGAAAAATAACTTGAAATTACATTCGGAAGACTTTTTAATACGGTCTGAGGTCCATTTTCATTGGTTCGGTTAGGAGTTAAAAAATGACTCTGAAAAAGTTCTGTGCTCAAACAAGCAGGTGGCTGCAGGTACATAACCCGTTTACGCCCACAGGTCGTCAGCCGCAGATAGATAATGACGGCCTTATCAGCCAGGATGACGACCCTGCTGAGCCGGCTGCCGAAGGGTTCCTGCGAGCCCAGACTCAAAGTAATAATGTCGTAGTAAGAGCGGTTCCGCCAACAGACAGACAGGAGTCGCTCGTAAAGCTCCAGGAGGGATTCGATAAACTCGTCGAACAGCTTCAGGGTATTAACGAGCATTTGAACCGTCAAGCCAGTCAGCATGAAGATTTAATGGGCCGAATCCAGCAGCTGCCCCAACTGCTCGAAAGCTTTCCTGCTGTCGTGGAAAATCAAAAGCGGATAACAGAACAGCTTCTCGAGCATCTAAAATCATCCGCCGCCAAGAATGAGCAGTTCGTCGATGCCGTTGAAAAAATCCCGAACGAAACCGCCAAACAAACCGATGCTCTCGTTAATATCGACCATCAGCTCGCCGCCGCCGCCGATATCGATGTCCAAATGACGGAGAGCTTTAACAATTTTAACGAGACTCTGGATAAACTAAACCAAAGCACTGTAAGCCATACTGACGGTATTATCCAGATGAGCAAAACTTTTTCTGCCAGCGACAGATACCTAAAGTACATCATATCCAAGCAGAGCAAACGTTTTATGTGGATATTTATAGCAGCCATCAGCGTTTGTGTAGTTTCCATTTTGATTCTCGCCGGCATCATTATTTACCTAAACCGCTCATAAACTTCTGATTTACACAACAGAAACCTCGATCGCTCTTTCAATTCGATAAAAATAATCACCATAAAAACAGGGGGTATTGAATAAAACAGTTGAAAAACAATTCTTTTTCGTTAAACTTCACGAACTTTTGTGTTTGTTATTGAGTTTGTTATTGCTGTCAAATTCGAAAGGAGTAAAAAAGTGACAATTTTGAAGAGAATCGCACTTTTGGTGCCGGCTTTAGCCTTTAGCACAGTAGCTATGGCGGCCGAAGGCACAAATGCGGGCGGGACCGGCGTAACATTGGTATGGTGGATCGCACCGATCTCGGCTCTGCTGGCGCTGGGTTTTGCCTTCTATTTTTACAAGAAGATGATGGAGGCTCCGGAAGGCACTGAGAAAATGATCGAAATTGCCCGGTACGTGCGCGAGGGCGCCTACGCTTATCTGTTCCGGCAGTACCTCGTAGTTACGATGGTGTTTATCGTGCTGCTGGCGATTTTTGCCTTCCTTGCCTACAAAGGCGTCCAGAACCCGTTTGTGCCGGTGGCCTTCCTGACAGGGGGCTTTTTCAGCGGTCTGTGCGGATTTCTGGGGATGAAGACGGCCACTAACGCCTCGGCAAGAACCGCTCAAGGCGCCAGCAAGAGCCTCAACAGCGGCCTGCAGGTCGCCTTCCGCTCCGGTGCTGTGATGGGTCTGGTCGTTGTTGGCTTCGGCCTTTTCGACATCTCCATGTGGTATCTGATACTGGATAAGGTCGTCTATACGGCCCAACACATGACGGACGGGCTGACGCTCTGGGGGCTGACGCTTGTCAAACCCGGGATGGAAATCGAGCATAAGCTCGTGGAAATCACCACGACCATGATTACGTTCGGTATGGGTGCTTCGACCCAGGCGTTGTTCGCCCGTGTCGGCGGCGGTATCTATACGAAGGCCGCCGATGTGGGAGCCGACCTTGTCGGTAAAGTCGAGGCTGGGATTCCGGAAGACGATCCGAGAAATCCCGCCACCATCGCCGACAACGTAGGCGATAACGTCGGCGACGTGGCCGGCATGGGCGCCGACCTGTACGAAAGCTACTGCGGCTCGATCCTTGCGACCGCCGCTCTGGGTGCGGCGCTGCCGATGTCTGCGGTTGCACAAAGCGGTATGGATCCGCTAAAGGCTGTGCTGGCCCCAATGGTTGTTGCGGGAATAGGGATTATTCTCTCGATTGCAGGAATCTTTATGGTTCGCTGCAAGGAAGACGCCAGCCAGAAGAACCTCTTGCGAGCCCTGCTGTTCGGTACGCTCGGCAGTTCCGTGCTGATATTGATCGCAATCGCTGTTATGGCGACAACCGACTGGATTAGCTGGGGCATCTTCGGCTCGGTCGTATCCGGTCTTGCAGCCGGGGTCATCATCGGTCAGCTTACTGAGTACTACACTTCCGATGAATATGGCCCGACGAGAGGTATTGCGGGCCAGGCCATGATGGGCCCGGCCACGACTATTATCGATGGTCTCGCCACGGGCATGTATTCGGCCGGACTGCCGGTTATCACGATCGTGATCGGCATTCTCTGTGCGTTCGGTTTTGCGGGAGGCTTTTCGAATATCGCTATGGGCCTTTACGGCATCGGCTTTGCGGCGGTCGGAATGCTCGCCACACTCGGCATCACACTAGCAACAGACGCTTACGGCCCGATTGCAGATAACGCAGGCGGCAACGCGGAAATGAGCGGTCTGGGACCGGAGGTTCGCAAACGCACCGACGCCCTGGATTCGCTCGGCAACACCACGGCGGCAACCGGCAAAGGTTTCGCAATCGGTTCGGCGGCCCTGACAGCCATGGCACTTCTGGCCGCCTATATCGAAGAGATCCGGATCTGGATCGGCCGACTGGCCAACGAAAGCGCCGATGGAATCTATCAGGTCGGCAGTATCGTGTTCTCGGGCAAAGAAGGCGTTGCCGATGCCATTAACGTCAAGACTGCCTCGATGGCGGATTTTGTCGAGGCCTACAACCTCACGATTATGAGCCCGAAGCTTATCGGCGGCATCTTCATCGGGGCGATGATGGCGTTCGTCTTCAGCGCGATGACGATGAAGGCGGTCGGTCGAGCAGCCGGAGCGATGGTGAACGAAGTTCGCCGGCAGTTCAAGGAAATCGTCGGGATCATGGAAGGTACAGGCAAGCCTGACTACGCCCGTTGTGTTGCAATTTCCACAAAGGGTGCCCAGAGAGAAATGCTTCTGCCGTCCCTGCTGGCAATTATCGTCCCCGTCGTGACCGGCCTGCTTCTGGGCGTCGCGGGCGTGATGGGTCTTTTGGTCGGCGGGCTTACGACCGGTTTTGTCCTCGCTATCACGCTGAACAATGCCGGCGGCGCATGGGATAACGCCAAAAAGTATATCGAAAAAGGCGCCCACGGCGGCAAAGGCTCCGATGCACATAAGGCGGCTGTTGTCGGCGATACCGTAGGCGACCCATGTAAGGATACTTCCGGGCCGAGCCTGAACATTCTGATCAAGCTTATGACAATGGTCAGCGTAGTCTTCTCGGGCGTCATAGTAAAGTTCGCTCCCGTTATCAGCGGCTGGCTCCATCTTGGCGGACAATAGCACGCATTCAAAGCTCTGCTATTGACGCAGACGCTTAATAAAGGTAATCTATCGGGGTGGCCGAATTGGCCGCCCCGTTTTTTGTTAAGTATGAGGATATAGAATTTGACGAAAAAGCGAAATATAAAGGCAAAAGCATTAGCCTTGACTGCCGCCAAGCTTGCGGCAGAGCGGCATTGCACCGATATTGTGGTTCTGGATTTGAGGGACATTTCGCCCGCTACCGATTATTTTGTGATTGCAACCGGCACGAGCGACCGGCAAATGCGCTCCGTTGCCGACGAAATCTGTCAGGCGGCGAGAGAGCAGGATCAGCAGCGCTTCGGCAGGGCCGGCTACGAGCAGGGACGCTGGATCCTCCTCGACTTCTTCGACGTCGTTATACACATCTTCGACGCCGAATACCGGGACTACTACGACCTCGAACTGCTCTGGGGAGACGCAGAGCGATTGATTATCGATGATTGATTATTGATTATTTGATGAAAGCGGCCGTTGACATACTTGAGGAAAGAATAAATACGGCGATGGGAATTGTCGCCGGGCGGGATGATTGTGCGGCTATTGTCAGGCCGGCGACGGATGCCAGGTTCGGCGATTATCAGGCCAACGGCATCATGGGGCTGGCGAAAAAGTTGAAGACCAATCCGCGCAAACTCGCCGAAGAGGTGGTGAAGAATCTGGACATCAGTGACATCTGCGAGCCGCCGGAGGTTGCCGGGCCGGGATTTATCAATTTGCGGCTCAAAGCCGAATTTGTTGCCGGCGAGCTTCTCGAAATCAATAAAGACGCCGCCGGCCTCGGTATCGATAAAACGCCTGAGCCGAAAACCATTGTCGTTGATTTTTCGAGCCCCAACATCGCCAAGCAAATGCACGTAGGCCACCTGCGAAGCACCATCATCGGCGACTGCATCTGCCGAATACTCAAATTCCTCGGACATAAAGTAATCCGCCAAAACCACATCGGCGACTGGGGCACACAGTTTGGGATGTTGATGGCTTTATTGGATGAAAAATCGCGTCAAACACAAACGCATACCGGAGTCGGTATTCCTTTCTCCCAAATACAACCTTCTTTCCCCCTCCCCGTCTTTGAGGTTTTTTACAAGGAGGCAAAACAGCGATACGACAGCGACGCACAGTTTGCAAAAGCAGCAAGAGAAGCAGTCGTTTGTTTGCACAATCATGATCCGAAATATACTTTGCTCTGGCAGAGAATTGTCAATGAGTCTCGCTCTCATTGTCAGGCAATCTACGATACTCTCGGTGTGAATCTGAACAAACAGCATGAACGCGGTGAGAGCACGTACAACAACATGCTGTCGGATGTTGTTGAGGAATTGAAGGATAAGGGACTTGCCTTTGAATCGGATGGGGCGGTTTGTGTATTTCCGGAAGGGTTTAAGAATAAAGATGGGCAGCGGTTGCCGTTTATTATTCGCAAGTCCGATGGTGCGTATCTTTATGCTACTACGGATTTGGCGGCTCTGCGCTATCGAGTGAATGAATTGAAAGCGAACGCTATCATTTATGTCACTGATTCCCGGCAGAAACTGCATTTTGAGATGCTGTTTGCGGTTGCGAAGATGGCGGGCTGGGTGCGTGACGACCTTGAGCTTTCGCATGTTATGTTTGGGAGCGTTTTGGGTGAAGATGGCTCACCGTTAAAGACCCGGTCCGGCGAGAATGTGAAGTTGAAGGAACTGCTGGACGAGGCGGTGGAGCGAGCGATGTCGGTCGTCGAAGAGAAGAATCCGGATTTGCCTGCGGACAAAAAGGCCGAGATTGCAAAGGCGGTCGGCATAGGTGCCGTCAAATACGCAGACTATTCCAACAATCGCACGAGCGATTATATATTCAGCTTCGATAAGATGCTGGCGATGGACGGCAATACGGCCCCTTATATGCAGTACGCCTACGCCCGGATAAAATCTATTGAGCGAAAGGCCCAGAGCAAGGATGTGGATATCGAGGCTGAGCTTGCCGGCATAGAATCTCTGAGCCTGACAGAGCCGGCGGAATTGGACCTGGCAAAATACCTGGTTCGTTACAGCGAGGCGATACAAGCCGCCGCCGCTGATTATCGGCCGAACTACCTGACCGCTTACCTTTACGAGCTGGCGCAGAAGTTCAGCGCGTTTTATACAAATTGCCCCGTCCTGAAGGCCGAACCGGACAAAAGACCCACCAGGCTTTTACTTTGTGATTTGACAGCGAGCACTATCAGGCATGGCTTGAGTGAGCTGTTAGGCATCGAAGTCGTCGAGCAGATGTGAGAGGAAACAAAAATGAAGATCGTCCAGGAAAACTTGCGCATAAGCACTAAAAAGCGTAACCAGATGATAGATATCACAAGCCAGGTTAGCTCGTTTGTCGGACAATCCGGCGTCACCGACGGCGATGTTATTGTCTATTGCCCTCACACTACGGCCGCAATCACTATAAACGAGAACGCCGATCCGTCTGTCCCGCACGACATACTCTTAACTCTCGAAGAACTGTTTCCCCAGCATCGCTCAGGGTACCGGCATTCCGAAGGCAATTCCGATGCCCATTGCAAAAGCTCTCTGCTTGGCTGTAGCGAACAAATCCTGATAAGCGACAAATCTCTGGAACTCGGCACCTGGCAGGGCATTTTTTTCTGTGAATTCGACGGCCCACGCAGCAGAAAAGTAATAGTGCAAATCCGCGGGGTATGAAGCATAGAAGTGTCACCACAAACTGTATCAACGTTTATAAGCCAATGAAAAACGTGCGCAAAAAAGAGGCGAGGTGGTGGTACCGGCTGGGGGGGAGACCGGTGGACCACACTGCCTCGCCGAGGTCTAATAAACTACTAAAAAAGCAGTATTATTTCAACTTAAAGTACAACTAAAAAGACTAATACTTTCCAGAAATTCTGTCAAAAAACAACAGGACCGGAATAACTCCTAAGGGCTTCTAATATCCACCCCATACCAAATCAATACAGTTAGTATACAATTTTTGGAGGTAAAATGCAAGTTTAAAATCTGGTTTTTTCCATTTTTTTGTGAACATTACCTTTTCCATCCTAAAACCATAAAGCCGGTTAGCCTAAATATTTACGCTTTTCGATGCTGAGAACAGCCGATAAATTCGAGTTGTTTTCCAATGAAAGCCCTCCCGGCAGAAAAAACCATCATAATTTATGTACTTATCTTTTTTATACTGGCAAAAAACCTCATAGATTGATATTTTGGGATATGTCCCTTATTTTAGATGGATTGAATTGTTAATTTTAGTTTCTTGTTACTCTATGACAAAAATTTCTGAAAGAACAAAACGAATAAAAGGCATTATTAACTCCGCCTGTGCACGCGCCGGCAGAGAGCCTTCTGAAGTAACGCTTGTCGTTGTAACCAAATCCGCCACGATCGAGGCTGTTAAAGAGGTCATTCATCTGGGCTTCACCCACTTAGGTGAAAATCGGGTTCAGCAATTAAAAAAAGTCTCCACCCAGGTAGCTGAATTTTCGCAGAGACCAAATAGCGACACGAAAGAGATCAGTTGGCATATGATAGGCCATTTGCAGCGCAACAAGGTGCGCCAGGTCCTTCCTATAGCTTCCCTGATACATTCTGTAGATACACTTCGTCTGGCGGAAGAGATAAACACTGCAGCAGCAAAGCTTAATTTATACCCGAAAGTGCTCATGCAGATGAACACTTCCAACGAACCACAAAAATACGGCGTCCCTGTAGGCGCCGCTACGCATCTGGCCGAACAGATAGAAACTCTGCCTAACATTAAACTGGTTGGCTTGATGACAATGGCACCGTTGACTCATAATAAGGACATTGTCCGGGCCTGTTTTGTCAGGTCAAGAGAGATATTTGCCGAGATGCGAGGCGAAAAAATCGTCGGCCCTCAGTTTACAGAACTGAGCATGGGTATGAGTTCAGATTATGAAATCGCCGTCGAAGAGGGGGCAACAATTCTTCGCATCGGCTCGGCAATCTTCGCCGGCTGATGTCATACTATCCCGAGTCTGTAACATCCAATTCCGCCAACCTCATAAGTTTGGAAAAAAGGCAAGAAAAATACAAAGTGCCGTCTCTAACAAGCCGAAATTAGCTTATGGATAGTGAACAATTGTGCGACCAAACACCAACAACTATTTGAACGGACATTTGCTCAATGTCCTATAACTCAATAAGAACAATAAATATGCAAGAAATAAAGTTACTAAACGGCATTAAACTGGAAAACAGCTTTAAGGACATCCTTTACCTGACAGATAAGGGGCAGATGCCGGTTGAGATAAAGCGACTTATGAAAGAAAGGAAGCTTTCTTATTGTATTCTTCCGATATGTAAGTTTTCCGAGGTGCGAGACAGACTTGATTTGATAGGAACGGTCATTATCGACACAAAAGACTCGGACGCTTCAGAGCACCAACTGGTTCGAATAGTAGAGATCCTTGAAATGGAGCATGTTGGAGTGATTCTACTTACAGACCGGATGCAAGTGCCTGTAAAAAGTTTTTCCCTGTCACCGTCCAAAACGAGTTTCTCCATGGGCTGTACAATGGAAGTGGTTTCCATAGATGAGCTTTGGGCAAGAGTGAGTGTAAATCTCGCGTACCGTAAAAGAAGTACCGGGATGGCGGTAAAACCTGCAATAACACCAAAACAGGTACGAACAATTTACAAGAATAATCTGGCGGAGCAACTTAAAATGACAAAGGCGTTAGCTGATAACCTGACAGAGCAGCTTCGTTTAGCTGGTCTTGTTCAGCAGGATTTTCTGCCCGCTAAGTTACCCAATACCGATGAAGTACAATGGGCTACGGTTTTTTTGCCGGCCGAGTGGGTATCAGGTGACATTTATGACGTTGTCCGTATCGACGAGCAGCATATGGGCTTTTACGTAGCTGACATAGTCGGGCACGGGATGCCTGCTGCGCTTTTAACAATCTTTTTAAAGCAGGCCCTGGTTATGCGAGAGACCATTGAGAACAATTACCGTATATTCTCTCCGGCCGAGGTTGTGACAAACCTCAACATTCGGATGGCCAGGCAGAAACTCTCCGGCTATCAATTTGCCACCTGTTGTTATTGTCTGCTGAATACAAAAACGCTCCAGCTAACGTATGCACGTGCGGGACATCCATATCCGATTCTTATCAGGTCCGGGCAGCAGCCGGAACAACTTCAAATAAGAGGCTCGCTGCTGGGAATTTTCGAGCAGGCTGAATATCTCCAGCGGACTATTCAGCTTCAACCGGGAGATAAGCTGCTACTGTATTCAGATGGAGCCGAGTCTTCCATAGGCAGGTTTAATGACCAGGCAGACTTTGAATTCAGCGAGAAATTCAATAAAATCAAAGAATTGCCAATCGCCGAAATGATAGGCGAGTTTAACGCCTTTATGCGCGAACAAGAGATCGAGCCACCTGAAGTTGACGACATTACAATGATTGGCCTTGAGATACTTTCAAACACCTCCTGCGATTAAATAACAACCTTGACGTCATACAACTGGCAGAAAGTTCTCAGTTGCTTCGCGTAATTGCCATAAAAAATAACCTGATGCATACCCTTGACATCACATACGTCATCCACCTCATTGATTGTCATCTCCACGTTTGTGCGGCAACCTCCAGTCGTCGGAATAGGCGGGCAGCCCACAACAGTCCCGCTGTAAATGTACATCCGGGGCGTTTCTCCTGAAAGGTACTGGGCCATCGTGACATCCTGTCCGGTGCGCCAGAGGACCCGGGGGACACAGCCCCAGCCCGCTTCAGCATGACTCATTAAAATGTACGGCTCGGAAGGGCCGTTTGTGCCGCCCAGCTTCGAGGCACAAGTGCAATGTGCACCGAAATAATGATTCTTTTCCGTCTCCATCGAGGCGTTATGCTGAAACCCGGGCCGATCGAAGAGCTGCTGGGCCAGCATTAATGTCAGTGTAGCGTTGAGATCGGCCTGGCACCCGGCAGCGACACCTTCATCCCTTAAACTCATAAAGCCCATACAGGGCGGGCAATGTTTGTGTGGTTTTTTAAGTCCCGTCAGGCAGTCCATCATCACGGCATCAGCTTTTTCTGTTTCAATGATTCGTTTAAGGACAAAATATGCCCTTGCGGCGTCGAGTATGTCGGCCTTGTTTGGCTGGATGACCTGTTGAGCGTTCTTCAGATATTCGTCCGCGAGTTTTTTCACGGAATCCGTATCTTTGGTGCGTTGAAATTCCTCGTAAAACTTCGTGTGCGGTACGTCACGTATATGCGTTCCAAGATGGGGGACTGTTTTGTCTTTGGTCCCTGACCCTCCAATATTGATGATCCGGCTGTCTCTCATCCAGCTCGCCGTTTTGATCATCTTCATCCCATCCTCGACGGCATCAAGATTGTCCAACGAATTGATCAGATAAACGCCCGACCTTTGACGAAGCTGATTAATGTGACTAACAAGCAGGATGCCCAAAGTGGCAAGCACGACCGTGGGGATTCCCGTTTCCTCAACGATGCGGATTACGTGCTCCCAATGCCCTTTCTTGAAAATGATAAGCAGCAAACCATCGGGCTTCGATTGTTTAACCTCGTTGATAAACCGTGTTACACTCTCGGCCTCATCAAGCTTCCTTTCGTTCATTGAGATGCGCATCCTTAGGTTTCGCTCGATCCTTTTTAGCTTTTCCATATACTGTTTCTGACGCCCTTCGGCATCAAAGCCGGAGCCCGGCCAGCTATAATAACCAACTTTTTTTAGAGACTCGGTTGGAGGATAGATAAAAGCCCCTCGCACCGTGGCGGGTTCCTTATGCGCATCGGCGCTCTGCGCAGAGGCCGCAACGCCGAGTAACTGATTTGAACTAAGCGAAATGCCTGCTGCAGTGCCGCTCACTGCCTGCAGGAAATTCCGCCTGGACATTTCCCCCGCCTTTTCCGGTTTTGACTGTTTCATATCAATTCCTTTCCACTTTGACTGGTGTGGTCTAATATTGTTCGAAATCCAATCCGAGCAGTATAAAATCGTGGCCGTCGGTGGCAAGCCTTTCGTTGTCCAAAAACAACCGGGCTTTTCCATGTTCAAAAAAATCCTGAAAAGAAAAATAGCATTTTACGCCTTTTTTTCGCCGCTAAACAAGGAAAAACTCGCAAAACGCCAAATTTTACTAAATGTATGATAAACGAATACGAACAAATACTCGGCCGGGGCGTACTTCAAAATGAACTCATCCTCCTCCTTCAAAAATAAGAGGCAGCGGCCAAAACCGCCGCCTCTTATTTTCCCTGAAAATCGTTACGCGACAATGCATATTAACACAATCCATCGCGAATTTTCAACTAATTTTAACTTCTTCGGCAACTTGTTCCAACGGATATCATATCACCTATTGTCTGTTTAGATATGCTTTTGTGCGGAAAATTCTCTTGACTTAATTGGCAAGAACGGCTATAATAAATATATAATAAATGTTTTTAAAGCCCCTGCTATTAAATTCGTCCTCCGATAAGCAGGGGCCTTTTCTTGCCTGATCAAAGGGGAAGATTTGTGATTGCCCAATTCGCCCGTGCCAGAGAAGTCGGGCACAGAACAATCGGGATCCCGCTAATATAATGCCAGTGCAAACTCCACCAGGTTTATCAATTACCTGTCCAGACAATCGACATGGGCAGCGCCAAATCGTGAGAGCCAGGATCGAAAAGGTCTATCAACTGGATATCATTGCCGTCGTTGGTGATCTTTGCCAAAGACGGGTAGTAGAACGCCGTCCGCGTCGGATTAGGATATTGCGGGATGTTGTACATATTGAAGCCAACCACCCAGAGTGTCCCTGTTTGCGGATCCTCCGTAATGCCGGTTACATGTTGCATACCGTTTATCGTAATAGACCTCTGGAGAGCCAAAGCACCTTTAGTGGAAAAGCCGTATATCACCGTTGAGTCGGAATCCAGCGAATTATACTCAGCGGATGTCAGATACAGCATGTCGGTTGTTTTTGATGCATACATCCCAACCGGAGCAGGTAAGTAGCTATCGGTATCCGGCCTGCCTAAGTCTAAGCGTTCGACAGTCCCGTTCGGATCGTACTTCCAAAGAATATCACTCTCATTAAGAGAGTTAACGTTGAGAACATACAGGTTACCGGCATTGTCGAGTTCAATTTCTCGTAAATTATTTCTGCATTGATTGTCACATAGCAGAGGAGGATCGTCATAGAGTGTTACTACTTCGTAGGGTGGATTTCCTGAGTCCAGAAGCTTGAGCTTTGCTGCTGCTGTATAAGGTTCACCACCATCCGGATTAATCACCACCGGAATGACATAAATATGATCCGCATCCAGGGTTGCATCGAGAATTGGTCTACCGAAAGAATCCGATCCTTGCTGCTGCATACCAACATAAACAGTAGCCGCCTTGTTATAGCGTGGTTCGTTGGTAAGCTCAATCTTTCCTGGTGGCATGATTACTTCATCCGTGCTGTCAAGACGCAGTAAACCTGTTTCCGAATTGAGCTGATAAATTCCATTGTCAGGGCCCTTTAGCAGTCTGATATTGCAGCGATCCAACGCAGGTTCGAACCATCCACTACAAAGGCCATCACTGTTGAATACGTAAAGCCCGTCTTTTAACTTGCTGGGTGCATCCGCTGCACCCTTTTTACCGGCAATCAATAAGTCACCCAGACCGCCGGGAAGGTCTACAAGGGATAATGGAGTACCGGAGCCTTCAAGGCCACCCACAGCGATACTCATCATGTTCATACCTCCATTTCCATCACTAAGAGGTACTGCACAGTAATTAAGGAGACGGTCATCAGAGTTGAGAGCCCAATCCCAGGAAACTACATCATAAGAATCCAAATATCCATCGGCACTAAAGACACCTTCCAGGCAGGCCGCATCTCCGGTTGCGACACATCCACTCCCACCTATTATCATCAGAAAGTCTGCCTCGTCGACAAAGTTGTCCCAGTTTATGTCCAGACAAATACCATAACACTGTACCGCAGGGCTCCAATTATCGATATGTGCTGAGGTGTTCCCGGAGTCGGTCGATTCCGCTAACACATAACTGGCTAAGGGAAACTCGCTCGTGTCCGGCTCAACCAGCTCCAGCTCAACACACACACCCTGGCTGAAATTCAGGTGACCCGTCCAGACAACCTTTTCAAAAACACCGAAGCGGCCGCTACCTGCCGAACCGGGCCGTGGAAAAGGCGGTGCAGGAATCCGGGCAACCTCAAGGTAATGGTCCGCACGCTGGGGGTCGTCAGGATCCAAAAGTATTTTTGAATCCGACAGGTAGACCACTATTTCAACGCCGGGCTTGGACGTACTGAACAAATACATGAAACGGATCAGAATTTCATCCGCTCCGGTCTCGATAAACAAACCCTTGGCGCGGGCAAAGACTATCCGCCCGTAATTCGACGACGTCGGATCGAGATTCCTCAGGTTGTGCATCAACATCACACCATTGGGATCGAGTTCAGGATCCTCAACACGCTCGATGTGAATCCGGTTATTTTCCGGCTGCTCCGGGTCAATGAAATTATTGTTGACAACGCGGCTGTCAAACTCCTCATCGTCGTCAAAGTCGATACTGTCAAGAGAATAACTCAGCATCTGTTTAAACGTAACGTGAACCGTGTGATCTTCATAAATGGGACTGACCGCGAAGGAAGTACCGCCGCTCTGGGCTACACTGCCGTCAAGAAACCATGTGTCTACTTCGTACCCGCTGTCGGGAGTGGCCGTAAATGTCTGGTTACCACCGGAACTGACTGTAACACTGGAAGGACTAACCGAGCCATGCGGGCCGGCTGAAGCATCGATCGTGTACTGAAGCTGTCTGAATGTAACGTCAACAGTGTGATTAGCCTGAATACCGGTCAACGTGTAGTCCGTACCACCTGTCTGGTCCTCAACGCCGTCAAGAAACCACGTATCTACTTCGTACCCCATATCGGGAGTGGCCGTAAAGCCCAGATTATCTCCGTAATTGACTGTAGTATCACCGTCTGGATCAATAGAGCCGTTCGAACCGGCTGAAGATGTGATCGAGAACGAAATCCTTTTAAATGTGACATCAACCGAATGATTACCATCTATACTGAGTGTATAACTGGTGCCCCCTGTCTGGTCATCAACACCGTCTAAATACCACGTGTCAACCTCGTAGCCAATGTCGGGTTCAGCATCGATTGACACATCCGCCCCTTGAGGATATTGAAACGATCCCTCACCTGGCGAAGTCACTGAACCTCCGCCTGACGAAGATATCATCAATTCGAACATCACCGGACCTGGCGGGACATTAAAAGGGGGTACTCCGGGATTTTTTACAGGGATCCGAGAGACCTGGATATAAGAATCTTGTTGTAGTGTGTTAAATTGCAGATTTGGAATATCCGGACCAATTTGTCCCGATATTCCAGAGATATCTCTAATTTGAGCTTCTGCCGGGGATTTTGAAACAGCTTGGTCCAAGTAGCCTGGCTCGCCCGAGAACGAAAGGCCAGACATCGCCACTATCAGAACCACAAACAAACAGGTAAAGCTTTTCATAGCCCTGCCTCCTTTCTGTCACAATGGTTAGATTAGTGTATAGCAAAATAATTATAAAACAATCGCGAGTCAAATGTCAACTAAAATTACCACTTAAAAAAGTTTTTTTATTTTTCACGGGAGACTGTATTCGTAGGAGATTAAATTTGAGATGCGCCTGGTGCCGCTTTCGATCTCGTTTAGTTTTGTAAAAAATAACCACTATGGGTTTATTGCTCTCTCGACAGTCATAAGTTCTCGCAGCCTTCTTGCGTGTTAAGGTCAGGCGTTTTCCTTTAGCAATGTCATGTTGATCATAGTCATTTCCTCAACGATAGCACGAAGTTTTCTGTAGTTGTCTGAGTAT
>Ga0307379_10007173_pt1 | contig 15203 bp, 12 predicted proteins | sample UN2MG_FD_202237 | JGI IMG/M metagenome (GOLD analysis project Ga0307379, IMG submission 202237) | Soil microbial communities from Risofladan, Vaasa, Finland - UN-2 | ecosystem: Environmental > Terrestrial > Soil > Coastal area > Acid sulfate soil | place: Finland: Risofladan, Vaasa | collected... | reverse complement strand
CTTGCGCAGCGGGAAAATTCTGTTCAGCAGCCGGATGGTCTGCCATGCCGCTCTGCTCGACGTATACGGACCGAAATAGATTATGCCATTCTTCCTGACCCTTTCCTTCTGCACCTTGCTGATTTCTGCCCGCCGCTTCCCCGTTGGGAGCTGAACACGCGGGTACGGCTCGTTCAAGTCGATCGCCAGGCAGATGTAGCTCTTGTCATCTGTGAGGCGGATGTTGTATTTCGGCTTGAACTGCTTGATGAAGTTGTTCTCGAGGATCAGCGCCTCCTTCTCCGTGTTCGTAACCACGTAGTCGAGGTCTGCTATCCTTTTCACAAGCGCCGGGTACAGCACGCGACCGTCCTCGCCCGCCGTGAAATACGTCCGCACGCGGTTGCGCAGGCTCGTCGCCTTGCCGACGTAAATGACGTGCCCCTCGCCGTCCTTCATCAGGTACACCCCGGGCGATTGCGGAAGCGCTTCCAGCTTCTGCTCAAGCTCCGGCCCCAGCCGTGTTTCCCTCTCAATTGTCTTCGCCTCAGGCTCAGCCATACAAATGCATTTTACCCCGGGCCGCCGCCCCATTTCAAACACAAATCATACCAGTTTCCTTCCTCCATTATACTACGCAACCCGGATGGAGTTTGGGGAAAAACGGCCTTATCGCAGGCACGGGGGGCGCCAGCGGAATCCGCGAGGCATGCTGGGATCGCGGGCGTCCCGCCCGCATCCGGTCGTCGTTTGGGCCGGTGTGACGATTAGACGTGTGAGGCGTGAATCGACGGCGATGGCAGTGTAGTATCATTCGGATGATACATCATCGGATGGCCGAGCCATCTCCGCCGGACGCCGTCTGTGCCCGGAGGCACCGCCAGCCTACTCGCACGGGCTTGGATCAAACGCACCAACGGTGCGTCATACGATAGCCTATGGCAAACGAACGCCTGAAGGGCGGAGCGCAGCCATAGGGAAGCGTGAAAAAAACAGGAAGCCCTGAAGGGGCTTCGTAAGGGACGATTTCCATATGCCGCAGTCGCTCTCGAACATCCTCATACACACGGCCTTGAGTCTGGGGATGGATTTCTTACGACGCTCCTACAGAGCGTGATGTTATGTTTTGCCAGTACCTATGGCATCGCTCGGCGAAGCGCCTCGCTTAGCCATAGGCTATCATACGACGCACCTTTGGTGCGTAGACGACCGGAATGAAGAAACCGGTTCTGGCGCTCCTCGGGCCGGAGAACACGATGTGAATCAGTCGCCTTCATCAGCGGGTGAAGGCTGGAATGAAGGCGTGGCTTGAAAGCATTTGACTTCCGCACCGCGTGATGTATAATTATCCATCCGTTGCCAGAAGATCAGAGAAAGCGCGACAGGCGTAAACAACGGCTTGCTTATCAATTTCACCCTCTCGGTACAAGTCAAACGAGAATACAGGAAATACAGACCAGGACAGGACTTGCGAGACTAGCCCCGATACTGAAATACTTATCGGCGCCCCTGTCGGGTGACGGCTTCCGCGCGTACATCACAAGAGCTTTTGAGACGTACGTCATCTCACCATCATCACGATTCCGGTGATGAGCAGGATCAGGCCAGCCAGACTGAACAGCATGTTGGCTATGGTGATCCAGTCGGGAACGGACTCGGCTTCCGTAATGTTGAAGTCGTAGAACCCGCCAGTGAAGTTCGACCTGCGCTTCGCCGCCTCGCTGGCATAGTTGTGCATGATGCCCCAAGACCAGAAAGCCCCGACGGCCGCAACGATAGCGAGGATCATCAGAACCGTGTGACCGGTCCTATAGAGAAGAAATGCCGCACCGCCGGAGAGGAGAACCGAGAGCCATCCCATCGTTCAGTTCCTTTCTTGTTCGAACTTCTTCTCTTATCTTGTCAATCTTGTAAATCCTGTCCATTCTCTTCTTTTCTTATCCTGTTAATCCTGGCCAATATATTCCTCCACAACCTGCATCGTCTCCTCCACCACCTCTTCGCGGGCGGTGGGGAAGGGGTATGACACTCCCTGCGGGATGAAATAATCGCATTTGTTGCCGGCGGCTCGCACAGCCTGCACGAACGCGCGGGTGTCGTGCAGCATCTCGGGGCTTGCGGCGGCGCTGTGGATCACGAGCATCGGCGGCAGGCCGGCCGTGATGTGGTGATACGGCGAGATGCGCCGGGCACGCTCGTCGGGCCTGGCGCCATACTGCGCGACGTCCGCCACCGGCTGCGGCTGCTCGCCCGGGCGCGGACGCGGCGCCTGCAATTCCTTCACGCCCGGCAGCTTTGCGAACGACACGAAACTGGTGGTGTCGATCTTCGGATTCAGCAGCACGGCCGAGGCGCGGCGCGGTCATCGCCCGCGCGCCTCGGTCTGGGCGGGTCGCTCGGGTGCGGCCGGAGCGTTGCCATCGACCGGATCGTATCCGCCCGGGTTGAACGGGTGGCATTTCAGCAGGCGGCGCACGCCGAGGTATGAACCTTTCAGGGCGCCCTTCTTCTGCACCGCCTCGATGAAATAGCTCGAGCACGACGGATGGAACCGGCATCGATTCCCCAGCAGCGGGGAGATGGTGTATTGGTAGATTCGTATGGGCAGTATTATGAGCGTGTTGATGATTTTCATTTTTCCCCCTCCGATCCCGCGATTGCCCGCCGCAGCATGCCCGCGATATGCCGCATTGCCTCCTCCAGTTGTGTCAGGTGCGGGGCGTTCCAGTCGTAGCTTGGGAGGAAAATGATGTCGATGCCCGCCGGCATTTCGTGCTTGTTGAGCCGGTATGCCTCCCTCAGCAGCCGCTTCGCGCGGTTGCGCTGGGGTGAGTTTCCGAATGCGGTGCGGATCGCCACGGCCATTCGCGGATGGTCAAGCCCGTTTGGCACCCAGCGTGCGAAGATCGGGCCGCTGCGGAGGCGCCGCCCCTGCTGGAAGACCCGCTCGAAGTCGTCCCGTTTGCGTATGCGTTCTTCGGCTGGCAGCCCGAACCGCTTCTGCATCATCGGCGGACACTCCGATCACGGCGCCTTGCAGACTCTCGTTCCCTACAATTTCATTCTACATCAATCACGGCCGAAATGCAACGGTCGGGCCGCGCCATCGCCGGGCCGGCAACGCTGCTGCGCGAGGAATCGCTAACGGCCGGGCGGTACCGCGCTATACTACGATAGCCGCGTGCTTTCGCGGCTGTATGAGTTGGCGGGGAGGAGCCGCAGGAATGAGAAGAATGGCAGGCATCCCGGTGTTGCTTGTGCTGCTGGCGGCCGGCTGCGGATCGTTGTCGTCGACTACTCCGCGCCGCTCGGCGCAGGAGCAGTTGCTTATATCGACTGCGGCCGACCGCGCGCTTTCGAAGATCGCGCTTACGGCCGTCGATGGCAGGCGGGTGTTCCTGGATGAAAGCTACATGGACGCCTATGACGGCGAGTACGTCACGGGCAAAGTCCGCAACGCCATCTCCTTTTTCGGCGGCCGGCTGGTCAACAACACCGCCGAAGCCGAGGTGATCGTCGAGCTTCGCTGCGGCGGGCAGTCGATCAACGAAAGCACTTTCCTGCTGGGCGTGCCCGAGATTCCGCTGATACTTCTGGGGTCGGGATATGTGATTCCGGAGATTCCATTCTTCAAGTATGAGCGCCAGACGAGCATATCGAAGCTGTCGCTGTTCGGATATCGGGCCGACGACGGCAGCATCCTGTTTTCGTCGGGCGAGGCGTTTGGCTCGAGCAAGGCGACGAGCTACTGGATCGCCTTGATCGGGCCGATCACGTTCGACGATCTGCCGAAGCTTCCCCCCGAGACGTCGGGCTACGTCTACCCGCTGCGCGAGCCGCCGCTCGACGAGGCCGCTCAGCAGCCATAGCGTTGCGCAGGCCGGGCAATATACCTCAACATTCTTGAAACGCGCCCAGCATCCGCATACAATGCATGCTGGCCGGAAATTTTCCGGGCGGCGCGGCGATTCACACGCGAGCCTTGCATCAACCGGCCCGGAGAACGCAATGCTTGTCAAGGGCATACACCGTCTGCGGGAGTTCAAACGTTCGGTCGGCGTAGTCGGCCTGGCGTGGTCGGGCAAGACGGTTTTCCTCACTTCGCTGATCGATCATTTGAAGAACCACGAGCCTGAGAAGCTGCGCCTGGAAGCCCGCCGGCGGACGTGGCTCGGGCGCAGAATGTTCGGCCAGGAGCACACCGTGCTGATCCGGCGGTTCGAGGAGCTGCCGGTTCGCGGGCCGTTTCAGCAGTTTCCTTACAAGCGGTTTCGCGACACGCTCGCGCAGGAGCGCCCGCAGTGGCCCGAGAAGACGCGCGACGTGTATGAGTATGCGTGCAGGTTCGAGCGCTCCGACCAGCGGCGGGCGGTCAGGCTCAGCTTTCTGGATTTCCCCGGCGAGCGCCTCGCCGATGTTTCGATGGGCGGCAGCTACGAGCAATGGAGCGACCTGATACTCGAGGAGTTCGACGCCCAGCACGGCTACCGCGAGCTTGCAGCGGAGTTCCTCGAGTTGCAGGATGGCCGCGACCTCACCGCCGATACCGTAACCGACGCCTACCGCCTGACGCTCGCGCGCTTCGTGCGGGAGTATAAGCCGCTGATCTCGCCCTCGACATTCCTGCTCGACAGCAGCGGCGGCCAGGCGCAGCACAAGCCCGCCGAGCAACTCGCCGCCGAGCGAATCGCGGGCATCGCGGCCGACCGGCAGTTTGCGCCGCTGAGTAAAGATGCGCGCTCGAACAATGCGAAACTGGCGGAGGTGTTTTCTGCACATTACCAGGAATACCGGGCAGCCGTGCCCGACAAGCTCCTCCGGCGGCTGGCCAGGTGCCATCGCCTTGTGGTTCTGATAGATGTAACGGGCACACTGGCGGCGGGAGTAGGCCGCTACAACGATACACAGGCGATCCTCGAGTCGCTCCTCGGGCTGTGCCGCCGCAAGCCGTCGCTGCTGAACAAGGCCGGCAGGCTGCTGGCGTCGGTGATCCTTCCCGAGGCATGGCGGCCCGGCGGGATCAGCCGGATAGCATTTGTAGCCAGCAAGGCCGACATGGCCCGTTACGACCAGACCGACCGACTGGTGGGCCTGTTGCGCCGGATGGTCGAGAAGAAGGTGCGCGACTACGACATGCGATACGATTTCTTCGCGTGCTCGGCGGTAACGTCCACCCGGCCGGCGGGCACCGAACTTGCCGGGCACCTGACATACGACACCGACGGCAACCTGATGCCTCCGCGCGGGCGCGAGGATGCGGTCGACACCTTCTACGTAAGCTCGCCGCCCGAGGCGTGGCCGGACCGCTGGTCCGAAGGCGACTACACGTTCCCGCAGGTCTACCCGGCGATGTCGCCGAAGAAGGACCAGCCGCCCGACCAGGAGGGCCTGGGAAACATCCTCGATTTCCTGATGGAAGAAGACTACACCGAGTGAACGGCCGGAGCCGTAGTATCGCTGCCAACCCATACAGCCGCAGCGTGTGAATAATCGCATGAATGACCTGGAACCGTCCGATCAGATTCAACCAGCCGGGCACCCGCAGCAGGTGCCGCGAGACCGCCATGCAAAGCCGGCTGCGACGGCGCAGGCTCGAAGCGCGGCAGATGATGCTGCCGCGAGCTTGCCGCAGGCGCCGGGCGGACGCGCCAACGATACGATGCTGGGCCGGCCGACACCGCTGCCGCGCCCGCGCGGCCGCGACGATGCCGGCGACGTTGACGACCGGAAAATCCTCGACGAGGTCGCGCCTGAGGAAATGTTCGCGAGCCGGCGGATACCCGTGCCGGGTTTCTGGCTGGAGACGACGTTCCTTACGGCCGTGCTGCTGCTCGCCGGCATCGTGGGGCTGGTGGCGTATTCGCAGGCGCTGTCGGTGATGTCGGACCTCGCCCGGCTCAGCGAGCCGCTGCGGATCGGCGGCTATGTGGTGCTGGGCGCGCTGCTGCTGGCGGTGGCTGCTGGTATTGCGAAATTTGCGGTGGTCTATTTGCGTTTGCGGCGCGGTCGGCAGATCGCGCTGCGGCAGGTTCGCATGCTTTCAGAAACATCGCCGCTGCGCGAGAAGGCATTCCGGGCGGCGCGCAACTACATTACCGAATACGTCCGCAGTTTCCGCCTGACCATCCCCGAGAAGGGGCGTTCGGCGCTCGAGAAGGCCGGGCTGGAGCGCGAAAACATCGAGCGCCTCCAGGCGGCGCAGGCGCGGCTGCTGCGCGACCGCAGCGTGGCCAGCCGCGAATGGCTGCGCGAGTTCGAGGTCGATTTTCAGGCCGTGCTCGATGCCGCCGCCCGCGAGCGCATCTCCCGTTACGCGCTGCGCGTCGGGATCAAGACGGCCATCTCGCCATACGCGCTGCTTGACATGCTCGCTGCCATTTACAACAACTTCCTGCTGTTTTCCGACCTCGCCCGCATCTACAACAAACGGCTCGGCAGGCTTGAAACGATCTACCTGCTCGCGTGGGTGCTGATCAACACCTACGTGGCCGGCGAGCTGCAGGAGCCGGCGGAGGAGGCGATGGAGCACGTGACCGAGAAGATAATCGCGGGCTGCCCGGCGGTCGTCAAGAAGCTTGGCGGCAAACTGACCGAAGGCACCGCGAACTACATACTCACGCTCCGGCTCGGCAGGAAAAGCATGAGCCTGCTGCGTCCGCTGCAAACGTAACAGCAATATGCCGCACCGAAACACCTTGAACAAGGAAGCCAACCAATGAAGTACCTCGGATGTGCGTATTACCCGGAATACTGGGGCGAAGAACGCTACGAACTTGACGCCCAACTGATGCAGGAGGCGGGCATCAACATCGCCCGCATCGGCGAGTTTGCGTGGTCGAGGATGGAGCCTGAGGAAGGCACGTTCACGCTCGATTGGCTGCACGAGTGCGCGGCGGTGCTGGCCAAGTATGGCATCGAAGTGCTGATGTGCACGCCCACGGCCACGCCGCCGGCATGGCTGACGTCTGCCTGCCCGGACGTCTGCCTCGTTCATGCCGACGGCTCGCGCTCGATCCACGGCAACCGCCGCCACTATTGCAGCACGTCCGACACCTACCGCCGCCATACCGGGCGGATTGTGTCGGTGCTGGCCGAGCAGATGTCGCAGAACGACAACGTCACCTGCTGGCAGCTCGACAACGAGTTCGGGCCGGAGGCCGGCTGGTGCCACTGCGAAGGCTGCCAGGCGCGCTTTCAGGCATGGCTGAAGGCGAAGTACGGCAGTATCGAGGAGCTGAACCGCCGCTGGGCGACCGGCTTCTGGAGCATGGACTACTCCGACTGGCGGCAGGTGCGCCTCGGCGACAACGTGCAGAATCATTACTCGAGCCGGAACCTCGACAGCCGGCGTTTCTGGAGCGAGATGATGACCGACTACGCGCTGTTCCAGGCGGAGATCATACGCCGGATACACCCGGGCGCGCTGGTCACCACCAACGGAATGGGGCCGATCTTCCCGCCGATCGACTACTATAAGATGTTCGACAAGCTCGACGTTGCCTGCGACGACCTGTATTTCGACATCGCGACGATGGACGCAGATGCGGCCGCGATGAACGTTTTCCGCGCGATGAAGCCGGGCAAGCGTTACTGGATCACGGAAACAGGCTCGGGCGCGCTCAGCCACGATAAGCCGCCGGTGCCGGGGCAGTTTCGCGCGTGGGCGTGGAGCAGCTTCGCACACGGCGCCGACGCGCATTTCGTTTTCCGATGGCGGACGTGCCTTTCCGGGCAGGAGCAGGAGGTGCAGGGGATGCTCGAGCATTCAGGCGAGCCGCGCCACCGCTACAATTCCGTGAAAAGCTGCTTCCGCGAAATCGCCGCGCTGCGCGACGAGCTGAAGGACCTGCCGCTGCCGGAGGCGCCAGTGGCCATCGTGCAGGATTACAACGTGCTGTGGGGATACGAGTCGTCGCGCGTCGGCCGCGACGTCGATTACCAGCGCCGGATTTTCGACATTCACAAGCAACTGTACGACCGCAACATCGTGGCGGATATCATTCCGCCGGACCGGCCGCTCGACGGCTACCGGCTCGTCGTGCTGCCTTCGCTGATGATGATCGACGCCGACCTCGCCGCGAGGCTGAAAGATTTTGTGGAAGCAGGCGGCACGCTGCTGGCGCTCGGGCAGATCGGCATGCGCGATTTCAACGACAACTATCTTGCGGAGCCTGGCCCGCAGCACCTGCGGCACCTGCTGGGAGTGACCATCCACGGCGGGATGTATCTCACCAGCTTCACGGGGACCGACGAGGCGCTGTGGGTGCCCGCGAGGAATTGCAGGGCGGTGGAACTGCCGGTTGCGGGGAAGATCGCGGGCGAGCCGGTAACCGGGACGGCGCGGGTGTGGGCGGCGGACGTTGCACTCGCGGGCGGCACCATGCTGCTCGAGTTCGCAGCCGACGCATACGACCGCCAGCCGGCCGTGGTGGAGAACCTGACGGGCCGCGGCTATTCGCTGTACGTGGGCGCGCTGGCGCTCAACGAGGCCCTGGCGGACGAGATCGTTCAGCACGTGCTGGACGTTGCGGACGTCGCGAGCGGCCCGGCAAGCCCCGAGTATGTCGAGGTGATCCGACGCGGCAACGTGACGTTCGCCGTCAATCATACGGCGGAGCCGGTCGAGGTGAACCTGGGTGTTTCGGGCACGGCGCTCGTCGGCACGTGTGCGGGCGGCGTGACCACGCTGGACCCGTACGGCGTGTGCGTGGTGCGGGCTTCGTGACGAGTTGAACATTTCTGAGGCTGAACGCGGCTGCGGCGTGTATTCGCTGCGGCCGCGTTTTCATGTGCGGCCGTGCAAGGATGTTACACGGCCGTTACACACCGGCGGGCTGTTTTGTGATATAATCTGAATGTCGGCGAAGCCGGTGCGTGACGCGGCGGCGTTTGCGGTCGTCGAGGCGATTGTTACAAACCTGTGACGAACCCTGTCGCGTTTCGTGCGTCTAATTCATAAGAGGATGGCGCGGGCGTTCCGCGTCTCGACCACGGATCGACAGGCGGAGGATGTGCTATGAGAGCGTTTCGAGTGGCGATTGCGGCGATGATGGTGCTGTGTGCGGCATCGGCGGGCTGATCAACGCCGCCCGGCAGAAGCTATGGGACGTGGTGAGCGAGCTTGCCCTCGCGCAGCCGGAGCCGGAGCTTCGCGTGGCGCTGATCACATACGGCAGCCCGGCATACGGCGCCCCGAGCTTCGTGAAGGTGCAGTCTGACCTCACCGGCGATCTCGACACCGTTTATCAGAAGCTGATGGAGCTTGGCACCAGCGGCGGATCCGAATACGTGGGGTGGGTGCTGCACGATGCGCACGAGCAGCTTTCGTGGGCGGAATCGAACGACGCGCTCAAGCTGATTTTCGTGGCTGGAAACGAATCGGCGGACCAGGCGAAGCAGCAGCACGATTTCCGCAGCGTGGTGGCCGGAGCGATCAAGGATGGAATCATGGTGAATTCCATCTACTGCGGCAACGTAAGCGATAATATCGCCCCCGGCTGGCGCGAGGTGGCCCAGCTTGCCGACGGCCATTTCTCGGCCATCGATCACAACAATGGCACCGTGGTCATCGCCACGCCGTTCGACGACAAGATCGCGGAGCTTGGCACGCAACTGAATTCCACATACGTGGCCTATGGGGCAAGGGGGGAGCAGGCCCTGGAGAACATGGCGGCCCAGGATGAGAACTCGCGCAGATTGGGCAAGTCGAGCTTCGCGTCGCGCGGCGTGGTGAAGTCGCAGTCGCTGTACAACAACGCCAAATGGGACCTGGTTGACGCAAGCAAGGAGAAGGATTTCGAACTGAGCAAGATCGAGAAGAAAGACCTGCCCGAGAAGATGCAGGAGATGACGCTCGAGGAGCAGAAAGCGTACATCGAGGAGATCGGGGCGAAGCGTGCGGAAATCCAGGGCGAGGTGAACAAGCTTGCGGCCCAGCGGCGGGATTTCATCGAGGCCGAGCGGCAGAAGATGAAGGAGCAGGGCGACAAGTCGTTCGATGCGGCCGTGATAAACGCGGTTCGCGAGCAGGCCGAGCTGAAGAATTTCACGTTCAAGGAAAACTTCGTTGAAGGAGACGGCAAATGAGCATTATCGTGAGGAGGCCGCTGACCGCGGCGGCGCTGATCGCTGTGTGTGTTCTGTCCGGTGCGTTAGCCGAGGCGCGAAGTGCGGCGGAAAAATCGTACGTGCCGCGTGCGTCGAACCTGATCATCCCGCAGACGCGTTCCATTGCTGTGCGGCCGGATGCGGCTGCGCCGACCATCACCCAGATTGACGCTGACGTGGAGATTGTGGATATTGTCGCGACGACCACGCTGTCGATCGGGCTGGCGAACCCGTCGGGCAGGATGCAGGAGGCGGAGATGCTGGTGCCCGTGCCAGATGGTGCGGTGCTGCGAAGTTTCAGCTTCCAGGGTGCATCGGGCGAGCCGACCGCCGAGATTCTGCCGGTCGAGGAGGCGCGGCGGATTTACAACTCGATAGTGTCGCAGTTGCGCGATCCGGCATTGGTGGAATTCGCCGGCTACAACCTGATCCGCACGAGCGTGTTTCCGGTGCCGCCGAATGGCACGCAGAAAGTGCGGCTGACCTACGAAAACCTGCTGAGCGTGGACGGCACTCGCGTGGACTATTTCCTGCCGCGCAGCGAGCTGCTGACCAACACTACGCCGTGGAAGATCAACGCGTCGATCAAGTCGAAGGAGGGGATCGCGACGATCTACTCGCCGAGCCACAGCATCGAGACCACGCGCACAAACGGCAACGCCGCGAAGGTCAGCACGACCGTTGAGGCGGCGTTCGAGCCGGGGCCGTTCATCCTGTCGTACCTGACGGGCAGCAAATCGGTGACGGCTTCGCTGCTGGCGTATCCGGACCCGAAGATCGGCGGCGGGTATTTCCTGCTGCTGGCTGCGGTGCCGCCGGAAGAGGATGGCGCGGCCCCGGCCGTGAAGCGGGAGGTTACCGTGGTCATCGACCGGTCCGGCTCGATGGCCGGTCCCAAGATGGAGCAGGCGCGCGCGGCGGCATTGCAGGTGGTCGACGGTCTGCTCGAGGGTGAGGCGTTCAACATCATCGACTATTCCGGCGCGGTGTCGTCGTTTGCGCCGGCGCCGGTGGTGAAAAATGAGAAGAACGCTGCGGAGGTGCGTCATTACATTCGCCAGCTTCGCCCCGGCGGCGGCACGAATATCAACGACGCGCTCGTAGAAGCCCTGCGGCAGAAGCCGATCGAGGGGATGCTGCCGATCGTGCTGTTCCTGACGGACGGCCTGCCGACGGTGGGCGAGCGCACTGAGCTTGGCATCCGCGAGGGCGCCCTGAAGGGCAACGTGCACAACCGGCGCATATTCACGTTCGGCGTGGGGTTCGATGTCAACGCGCCGCTGCTGAATCACCTTGCGGAGAAAAGCCGGGCGGTCAGCACTGTTGTTCTGCCCGAGGAAGACGTTGAGGTGAAGGTATCGCAGGTTTACCGGCGGCTGTATGGGCCGGTGCTCGAGCTGCCGAAGCTGGACACGCTCGACGAGAACGGCGCGGTTACGACGCGGCGGGCAATCGAGCTTCAGCCGGCGGCGCCGCCCGATCTGTTCGAGGGCGACAAGCTGATCGTGCTGGGGCAGTACAAGGGGGAGGAGCCGCTGCATTTTGCGCTCAGCGGATCGCTGAAGGGCAAGCCGCGGACGTTCAGGTTTACCTTCAATCTTGACCACGCCACCACGCGCAACAGTTTCGTGCCGAGGCTGTGGGCGAGCAGGAAGGTGGCATTCCTGATCGAGGAAATCCGGCAGGCCGGAGCAGCCGCCGGCGCCAACACGTTCAATGCCGGCAACGTGGGGATGAACGACCCCAGGATGAAGGAGCTTGTCGACGAGATCGTGAAGTTGTCGACCGAATTCGGCATACTGACCGAATACACGGCGTTTCTGGCGCGCGAAGGCACGGACCTTGCCGCGCCGGCAGCCAACCTGAGGATGGCTGAAAAATCGTTGGGCTCGCGTGCATGGGGATCACGGGCAGGCAAGGGCGCCGTGAACCAGCTCAAGAACTACCAGTTCCAGGCGGATCAGGTAGCGGAGAATCGGCGCAACGCGTATTACGATGCGGACATGAAGCGCGTGCAGGTGTCGAATGTGCAGCAGATAAACGACCGCGCGTTTTTCCAGCGCGGCAAGCGCTGGCTCGACTCGCAAACGGTGAACGCGAAGGAAGACATCAAGCCCGACGAGACGGTGGTGTTCGGTTCGGACAAGTATTTCGAGCTGGTGGCTCGCCTGACGAAAGATAACCGGCAGTCGGTGCTCGCCCTTTCCGGCGAGATCCTGCTGCGCGTTGACGAGAAGAGCGTGCTGGTTACGGCGCCGGAGCCGTAGCGCCCGCAGTGGAGAGAGCTGCTGCGGAGGGAGGTTCTTTTCCGCACCCGAGAATCTGCAATCCCCATGGCCGCGGAAAGGCATTGACACGGCCGCGAGCCTGCGCTAACATTGCCGGTACGGGAGAACACAACGTAATGGCCAAGACGGTGCTTGTTATCGAAGACGACGGCCCCATCCGCCGGGGAGTTGTGGACGCTCTCAGATTCGCCGGCTACTCGGTTTTCGATGCGGCCGACGGCGCCACCGGGCTTGAGATCGGCATTTCCAGCGACGTCGACATGGTTCTGCTGGACATCGTGATGCCGGGGATGGACGGGTTCGAGGTGCTCGAGGAGCTTCGGAAGGTCAAGCCCGCCGTGCCGGTGATAATGCTGACGGCGCGCGGCGCAGAAAACGACCGCGTGCGCGGGCTGAAAGGCGGCGCCGACGATTACGTGGTGAAGCCGTTCAGCGCGCGCGAACTGCTTGCGCGCGTGGAGGCGGTGCTGCGCCGTTCCGCCGAGCGGCCGCGCGGCTGCCGCAGTATTGTCATCGCCGGGCGCGCCATCGACTTCGAACGGTGCGAGGTGCGCCTGGCGTCGGGCGGCCGCCGCGAGCTAACCACGCGCGAGGTGGAACTGGTCAGGTATCTGGCTTCGAACGCCGGCCGCACGATCAGCCGCGAAGAAATCCTTGCGCGCGTGTGGGGGCTGAACGGGAACGTTACCACGCGCACGATCGACATGACCGTTGCGCGGCTGCGCGACAAGCTGGACGACAACAACGGCGAGAACGAGGTCATCGTTACGGTTCGAGCACGGGGCTACATGCTCGGGCCGTTCGACGCGGAGGCCGACTGATGCACGGCAGAAGCCGACGCACCTGGATCATCTATGCAGCATGCGTGGCGGCCCTGACGGGTGTGTTGGGTTGGACCACCTGCATGTTGCTGCGCCTCGAGCAGGCGGAGCTTGACGCCCGCCGCCAGGCCGAGCGCCAGGGGCGCATCCGCCTGGCGCTGTGGCGGATGGAATCGACGCTGGCGGCGCGGCTGGCCGAGGAAAGCGCACGGCCGTATTTCCACTACGCGCCATTCCACACGCCGCACCGGGCATATACCCGCCTGCTGATGCCGGTCGGCCCGGGCGAGGTGCTGGTGCCGTCGCCCCTGCTGACATACTCCGATTCATTCGTGAGGCTGCATTTCCAGATCGAACCCGACGGCACGCTCACCAGCCCGCAGGCGCCCACGGGCAACCTTCGCGACGAAGCCGAAACCCGCTACACCACGCACGAGGAGATCGAGCGCAGGAACCGCATGCTTGTGCAGCTCGGCGCGATGCTGGGCATCGACGAAAATGGCAGGGCGGTGCTTGCGGGCGTTGAGCGGCAGGAAACGTTCAACAAGCTGCTGCAGCAGAAGGTGCTGCAGATTTCCAACACGAAGGGCCAGCAGGCGCAGTCGGCCCAGGAATACGGCAACCGGCAGGCCAGCATGCAATCGATGCAGAAGGAAGTCATCACGCGCAACACGGCCCTCCAGCCTGCTCAGCAGGCAGAAATATGGCAGAAGATTCAGCCGCAGATGCAGGACGAGCAGCAAGCTGACGCGGTTGACGACGTGGTTGGCGTGGAGCCGTTCGTGCCGCAGTGGCGCGAATTCGCCGATGGGCCTGAGCTGGTGCTGCTGCGGAAGGTGAGCGTGCGCGGGCAGCAGTTCACGCAGGGCATCTGGGCGGACTGGCCGGCGGTGCGCTCGATGCTGCTGAGCGTGGTGCCCGATCTGCTGCCGGGGGCGGACGTGCGGCCGGTGACCGATCCGTCGACCGCGGACCCGGGCCTGATGCTTGCGAGCATACCGGCGCAGCTAAGCCCGGGCCGATTCGCGGCCGTTGCGGCTCCGCTGTTCACGCCGATGCGCGGCATTCTGGGGTTGTCGTGGGCGGTGATGGCCGCGGCCGTCATCACAGTGGGCGTAGTATTGGGGGCGGCGGTGGACCTGAGCAGGCGGCGCGGCGAGTTTGTTTCGGCCGTAACGCACGAGCTTCGCACACCGCTGACAACCTTCCGAATGTATTGCGAGATGCTGGCTGAAGGAATGGTGCCGGACGAGCAGTCGCGGCGGGAGTATCTCGCGACGCTGCAGGATGAAGCCGACCACCTCAGCCGGGTGGTGGAAAACGTGCTGACATATGCGCGGATCGAGCAGGGGCGGTCGACCGCCGACCGGCGCGACCGCCTGACGGCGGGCGAGCTGATCGCACAGGCAACCACGCGCGCGGCTGAACGCGCACGCCGGGCGGGCGTGGAGATGGCAATCGAATTCGGCGGGCCTGACGCCTCGGCGGCCGACGTGATGCTGCTGACCGATCCGTCGGCGGTGGAGCAGATTCTGGTGAACCTGATCGACAACGCGATCAAGTATGGCGCCGTTTCCAAGCCGCGCGTGGATGTGGCGGCGGCCCGAGCCGGCGCCTCGCTGCGGATCAGCGTGGGCGACAACGGCCGCGGCATTCCGCAGCGCGACGCCGAGCGTGTTTTCGAGCCGTTCCAACGGGGGAGCGATTCAGGCGCCGCAGCAGGAGGGGCAACTGTTCACCAGGGCGTGGGGCTGGGGCTGGCAATTTCGCGCCGGCTCGCCCGCAACCTGGGCGGCGACCTGGTGCTCGAGCCGGAATCGGAAACCGGCGCGACCTTCGTGCTGATGCTGCCGGTTGTGAATGATGGATGACACCTGCGGCCGCCCTGTTTGGGGATGATGCGGGCGGCGTGGCAGAATGGTATGAGATTAAGGCTGCAAGAGGGCAGGGAACACGCTCGAAGACTCGCGCGCCCTGCCCCTACAACGGACGGACCGCCTTAACCTCA
>Ga0307379_10007172_pt1 | contig 15205 bp, 13 predicted proteins | sample UN2MG_FD_202237 | JGI IMG/M metagenome (GOLD analysis project Ga0307379, IMG submission 202237) | Soil microbial communities from Risofladan, Vaasa, Finland - UN-2 | ecosystem: Environmental > Terrestrial > Soil > Coastal area > Acid sulfate soil | place: Finland: Risofladan, Vaasa | collected... | reverse complement strand
GTGAATGGCGTGATGAACGAGCTGATCCGAAAGGGTCATGAAGTCCGGGTCATCTTCCCCGACAGCGGCTTTGAATCCCCGGATTTCAACAGGTACTACGAAAATCCCGATAGGTTCAGCATCTTGAAATTCCCCGTAACTTACAACGGGGAGCACCTCTACACCTTTCCGCTCATCATCACCGATCCCCACCCCCGGAATTTTCGCCACGCCTGGACCTTCAGGGACTTGAGCCAATCTCAACTCCAGGCCTATATGGACTACTATGGTGAGCTCACCGAAAAGGTCATCGAGGAGTTCCAACCGGATGTCATCGAGTGCCAGCATATCTGGGTCATGGACTACGTGCTGGGGAAAAAAGGGCATAAATACATCTCCGTTGCTCATCACAGCGATCAGCTCGGGTTTCGCTACGACAGGCGGATGCGCAGGTACGCCCGCAGGGCAGCCAGACACGCTTCCTGCATTATTGCGATCTCGGAGAGTGTCAAGGAAGAGGTTCTCGAGCTCTATCCCGTAGATCCGGAGCGGGTGGCGGTTCTGCCCAATGGGTATGATCAGCGTGTGTTTTATCGTGATGAGGTGGATCGTTTGGAGCTGCTTGCCCGTTTCGGCCTGAAGCGCTACCAGAACACCCCGATCATTACCTTTGCCGGGAAAATATCGAAAACAAAAGGCATCGATTATCTCCTGAGAGCGAACAGGATTATTCAGAAACAGCGGGAAGCCGCGATCGTGGTGTTCGGGGCCGGCGATCTCGAGGATGTCCTGTCAGGCGGTTCCCCGGATGCCTACGAGATGAAAAACGTAGTCATGATGGGCCACAAGACCCCCGAAGTTCTTGCGGCCTTTCACAACATCGCCAAACTCAGCGTGCTTCCCTCGCGTTCGGAAGGATTCGGCATCGCGGCTCTCGAGGCCATGGGCTGCGGCCTGCCGATGGTGGCTTCCCGAACCGGAGGCTTGGGAAAGCTCGTGGTGGGAGGATTGGTAGCTATCGGAGATTACCGGGAAATCGCCAGGCAAGCCTTGAGAATCCTGGCTTTACCCGAGAGGGCGTATCAGAAGCTCTGCGATCAGGCCTACAGGCGGGCCCACGAGTACTCCTGGAAGAAGATCGTGAAGAAACGACTGAAGATATACCAATCCCTGCGGGAATCGTCGAGCTAGAGCAACCGGTCCTGTCTTCACACCCTGGCCGCTGCGCGACCTTCTGCGCTCGGGATGTCTGGGTGAAGCAGGGACAGGTCCCGCGGCCTGATATGATCAAGCTGCAGAAGATCGACAAACTCTGAGTTAATCCGGGTCATTATAACCCATGTGCATCATTGAGGGGACGTCGACATTGGATAACTAGAATATTATCCGTTTGCCTTCTAATTTTCCACGTAACCACAATGAAGGGTACTGATCTTTCTTCCCAATATTACCTGAATCAATACGGATATTCTTGACAGACCCTACCGGTGTTGTACTATGGTGTCTATCCCCGATACGGGAAAAGAACTCAAAACAATCCATGGAGGGAGCTATGAAAGCTACAAAAACGGTACTGGCAGTGTTGATTGTACTGCTGCTCGGAGCGACACTTGTGATGGTCGGCTGCAAGAAGAAGGAGGAAGTAAAAGAGGCCAAGACGATCAAGGCGGGCTTCGTCTACGTCGGCCCGGTCGGGGACTACGGCTGGTCCCACGCCCACGACGTCGGGCGAAAATATGCGGAGTCAAAGCTTGACTGGCTGGAGACGGTGTATGTGGAATCCGTTCCGGAAGGCGATGCCGCTCGAATCATCGACAGACTCGTTGTCGAGGAGAAGTGTGACGTGGTTTTTACCACCAGCTTCGGTTACATGGATGACACGGTAGCGGCCGGGGCCAAGTACCCGGACCAGCTGTTCATGCATTGCTCAGGATTCAAGAACTCGGAGAACGTGGGCACCTATTTCGCCGAGCTGTACCAAATGTACTACCTCAACGGTCTGATGGCCGGTGCTTTGACCAAGAGCAATAAGATAGGGTACGTGGGGGCTTTCCCCATTCCGGAGGTCGTTCGTCATATCAACGCCTATGCCCTCGGAGTGAAAGATGCCAATCCCGACGCCCGGGTGCACGTACGCTGGATCTTCTCCTGGTACGATCCGGCCAAGGCCCGGGAAGCTGCGGAAGCCCTCGTGGCCGACGGCATCGACGCCCTGGCCTTCACAGAGGATTCACCGGCGGTGATCGAGGTGGGACAGGAGCACATGGAGAAGGGTGAAACCGTCTACAGCTTCAGTCACTACAGCCCGATGGAAGCCTTCGGTCCGGACTCTGCGGTCTCCGGACAGCTCGTTGACTGGGGTGTGATGTACGAGCGGATTCTCAGCGACATCTACAACGGCACCTGGAGCAAAGAGGACCTATGGTGGCTGGCCAAAGAGAAGGCGGCTCTGCTCGGCGGCAGCTTAGACCATGAGATCAATCCGAAGTTCGTCGATGATCTGAAAGCTGTGTCCATCACTACGCCGGATCTGGGAATATTGAGTGCCTATGACCTGGTCATGAAGCGCTACGAGCAGATGAAGCAGGGCAGGGATGCCTTCGATCCCTTTGCCGGTCCAATCTCCGACAACAAGGGCACGGTTCGGATCGCCGGCGGGGCTATGGGCAGCAAAGGCGAGTTGCTCAGCATCGACTACTACGTCGACAACGTCGTGGGCGACGTACCCAAGTAGGTTTCACATCAATTGACCTGACTATTTCATGGGGAGCCTGTCCGACTGAGGACAGGCTCCCCGTTTTCCCCTGGTTGTAGTAACCCTGTTGGTCTACTGTTATAGCATTCAACAAACCCTGCCGCCTTGCCGGTGATTTCATACTATAACTACAGCCCTCTACCAGGAGTTGCCAATGAGCTTGTTAAGGTTAAAACAATCTCCTTCACGGTTGAGGATTTGACCATTGCCGAGCTTCAGAGGAGAACCAACGTCTATAACAAAAATCTGAAGATACTGGAGAGTAGCAAAATGGTGGGCTTCTTTAACGTCAATACCTTTATTGCCGCTTTTAAGAGAGTCGAAGGAATAACACCGAACACTTTCCGCAAGCTGTCACGTGTATAGATCGCCATCTCCTCGCTACTACACGCAGAGTCCCGGTGGGGGGTAGAAGAATCAGGATAAGTGGGAAATGGGAGCTGTCTATCAGTAGAAAAATCAAGATAATTCGAAAATCCACGATATACAGGGATTCTATTCATCGTATAATTCCCGTTGTAACGGCAGCGGACATTACAAGAAGAAGGAGGAGTGCAGCTATGTCGATGGAATCAACATCAGCCGATGAGGATCTAGGGTTCGCCAAACTGCTGAGCAACCTGTTAAGAATCTTTTTCTGGGATGCGCTGAGGATCAGCATCAAGAATCCAGCCCGGGCAGCTTTTTTCTTTCGCACCGTCAGGCGGCAGAGAAGAGCTGCCCGAATTCGATCCAAGTGGAAGCAACAGGGATTTCACATTCCTCCCATCGTTCTATTTAGTGTTACCAACAGGTGCAACCTCCACTGCAAGGGATGTTACTCCTGGGCTCTGCACAAGACGAAAGGCGAAGAGCTGAGCACCGAGGAATTGGACCGAGTTTTTGCAGAAGCGAGGGAGCTCGGTATTTTGTTTTTTGTCCTTGCCGGCGGCGAGCCATTTGTACGTCCTGACATCCTTGATATCACCAGCAGATATCCGGAAATCATCTTCCTGATTTTTACTAATGGCCTGCTTATCAATGCCGAGGTGCTTGCAAAGCTGAAGAAACAGAAAAACATCATTCCGGTAATCAGCATGGAGGGGTATCAGGATGATACGGACGGACGAAGGGGAGAAGGGGTCTATCAGCATCTGCAGGAAACCATCGACAAGCTGAAGGCAAAGGGTATTTTTTACAGTGTATCCATAACTCTTACACGATCCAATTTTCCAAGTGTGACGGGTGAACAATTTGTCAAAAGCCTGGTTGGTTTGGGTTGTAAACTGCTCTTCCTGGTGGAGTATAGTCCGGTGCAGGAAGGAACGGAGGACTGGGTAATAAGCGAACAGCAGAGAAGTGAACTCGTGGTCTTGGTCAAGTCGTTCCGCTCCAACTACAAGAGTCTGTTTATTTCAATTCCTGGAGATGAAGAGGAAATCGGCGGTTGCCTATCCGCCGGTAGGGGCTTCGTTCACATCAGTGCCAGCGGTGATGTGGAGCCCTGCCCTTTTGCACCCTATTCCGATTCCAATCTTCGGGATTCATCCTTAAAAGAAGCCCTGCAGTCACGATTTTTAAGAACAATTCGAGAGAATCGGGATCAGTTAACTGAAGCAGAAGGCGGCTGTGCACTCTGGGTAAAACGCGATTGGGTTCGATCGGTACTTCATGATCCTAAGTGATGAGGAAATTATAATGCCTGTTTGTAGATGTTCGGTAGTGGTGGTTATGGCCGGCGGGCTGCTGGGGAGTCTTCATTGTCATCAATTTCCTTTCAGCTTATGTTTTCAAAACCGGCACCTTCAAGCGCCTTGAAGATCAGCTCGCAAAAAAGGAGCTGGAAAAAATGAATCGTGAGGATTGACGGACATATACCGTCCTCGCTCCCCTCTGTGAGATCGATCCCGATCCTGACTACTATCGATCGATAAAATTCCGCCGGCTCTTTGCGTTCCCCTGCCGATCATAGTAACAGCTAGAGGTCCAGGGTGTTTGAAGTTCTGATTGTAGACAACCATCCACTTATCCGGGAATACATATCAACCCTGCTCGGTAAGGAAGGGTACACCGTACTTACCGCGGAAGACGGGCTGGCTGCAGTGGATATCCTGAGCGAGCATCATCCCAAGGTGATCTTTGTCGACCTGATCATGCCCAATATTGATGGGCAAACTCTCTGCCGTATCGTTCGCCGTATGCCCGGTCACAAGGATTCCTTCCTGGTTGTTCTTTCGGCCATAGCCGCAGAAATGTCCATCCCCGTGAAAGAATGCAGAGCCAATGCCTATATCGCCAAAGGACCGTTCAAGAAGATGTCCGTCCATATACTCGATGTGATGGAGCTGGCAAAGAAGAGCGATTTCAAGGCGGTGGAAACGGAAGTTCGGGGATTGGAAGACATTCATGCCCGAGAAATTACCAAAGAACTACTCCAGTTGAAGCATCACTTCGAAGTGGTCCTGGCCAGCATGAACGAAGGCATCTTGGAGATTAACGGGGAAGGCAGGATCGTCTATGTAAACGGGGCGGCGATTGGGATCATCGGGCGGGTCGAGGAGAAGCTACTTTCCACGAACTTTGTCGATCTGTTTAAGGAAGCTTTTCGCCACAGAGTCGTATCCTACCTCGAGGAGGTGAGGGCAGCCAACGGCAGCCCGCCATCACCCGGTGTCGAGGTTCAATTGGGGGATAAAGAGCTGGAGCTGCGGGTGTATCCCATTCGGGAGGACGGACAAAAATCAATCGTCCTTCTGATGGATATCACCGAACGGAAGCGCTTTGAGGATCAGTTGCGTCGTTCCCAGCGGTTGGAATCGATTGGAACCCTGGCCGCCGGAGTTGCCCATGATTTTAACAATCTGCTGACCGTCATTCAGGGCAATACGGATATTATGGCTATGGACCTCCAGCAGACCCATCCCCACTACGAGAGGATGCAGGAGATCCTGCGGCAGGTGCAGAGCGCGAAGCGTTTGACCGGTCAGCTCCTCGGCTATGCCCGGAAGGGACGCTTCGTGGTTCGCCTGCTCGATTTCAATCAGCTGATCCGTGAAACCGTCGAGACTTTCGGCCGAACCCGCAAGGAGATCTCGATCAATGTAGAGCTCGATCCGGAACTGGAGATATTTGAGGGGGATGCCGGGCAGATCGAGCAGATGATCCTGAATCTGCTCCTCAACGCCGGAGACGCTATGCCGAGTCAGGGTGCGCTGGATATTCAAACCCGAAACGTAGGTCACGAAGAGATATCAAGTGAAGTCTTCACTCCCAAGGAAGGGAAGTACGTGTTGATCTCCGTGCACGACACGGGAACCGGAATGGACTCTGGAACCAGGGAACGCATATTTGAACCCTTCTTCACTACCAAGGAGATGGGCCGGGGCACGGGCTTGGGCCTCGCTTCGGTGTACGGCACGGTCAAGGGGCACGGGGGGTATATCGACGTCGAATCCGAGATCGGTCGGGGAACCACCTTCCGCATCTATCTGCCGGTAAAACCTGCGCTGCTGGGGGAGGGAAGGGAGGACGACCTCCAAAAGGAACAAAGCGCGCCGGAACCGGCGAGCCGCGGGACGATCCTGCTCGTCGACGACGAACAGGCCGTTCGCAAGGTGGCCGGCGAAATCCTCCGGAAACTACATTTCGACGTACTGGCTGTCGACACCGGCGAGGAAGCGTTACAGCTGTTTCGGGAGCATCGCGAGGATATCGTGTTGGTAATCCTTGATATTGTCATGCCGGCAATGGGGGGGAGCGAGGTTTTTCGTGAGCTTCGCGGGCTGGACCCCAAAGTCAAGGTTCTTCTGTGCAGCGGGTACAGTATTCAGGGCGAGGCTGACCAGCTGATCGGTACAGGTGCGAGTGGCTTCATACAGAAGCCTTTCAGCTTTCGCAGCCTGGGCCGGAGCATCAACGATATCGTGGGGCCGGAAGCGTAGAAAGGATTGGATACGGATATCAAAGCCTTGGCGGAAGAGCTTGGCCTGGAAGAAAATGACGCCCTGCGACTTGTACAGATATTCATCGAGACGACCGAACAGGATCTTCTCCTTTTGGAGCGGGCCTTTGCCGATCAGGACGCCGACCAAGTGAGAAAACTTGCCCATCACATCAAGGGGGCCGCGAGCAACCTGGAGCTGACCGCTATCACCGAGGCAGCGCTGGCAATCGAAGAGAAGGCCCGCTCGAACCTACTTGAGGACACAGAGTCTCGGATAGCAGCGATCCGCAGCGGATTAGATTCGATGTGCACAGAGATGACCTCGTGGGATTGAGAATATGGCGATAGCGGTTTCACACAGAGAGATTGAGAAAGAAGCGGACGACAATATAGCCCTTGGCAGGCTTCTGCGAAAAGACCGGGAGGAAGAGAAGACAAAGGCGGTAGAGCGGATTCTGTCCACCGACCTTCGCATCCCGCAGAAGATCGAGAAGATCCAGGAGATCGATGAGAAGGAAGGAGAGGAGGTCGAGCGAATCGTACAGCGAGCCTACTTGCAGGCTGTACGACGACGGTTCGTCAAAATCCGGGATGCCGTCAAAGCGTCGCAAAAAAGCGTTTCCTATCTTCCTTACCTGCTCAAAGAAAGGAAGCGGGTACGCGAGTTTGGCAAGGAAACCCATGTTCTGGAGACACGCTTTCTCCCGCCGGGCATACGGGTGAATCGGGAGCTGCGCGATTACTTCGTGCGATCTCTTCAGAATTGGGCGGCGGGTCTTTCCCCGCGGCTAAACCTGATCACCGAACAGGGATGGCTGCACCTCACACCGCTACAGTACAACCTGGTTGTTTTGCTCAAAGCTTTGACGGATAAACTGCTCGTTTTTGACTTTGTTCACTTGAACTACCGGGATCGAAACCTGATCGACAAAGTGAAGCGGATCGAAAGCCTCTTCCTCATGCTGCACTATCGGCCGGAGTACGTGGACAGCATTCTTAGCTCTGTCCTGACCGTCTATAAAAAGCAGGGCAAAAAAGAGGAGGAGGGCAGCGAGACTCGGAACCTAGCCGTGCGTATTCTGACAAAAGAAGCCTCCCTTCCATCGCTGTACAATTGTATCGTCGGTTTCAATATGGTAAAAAACCGGTGCTTTCTCACCCTTGCCGACCTGATGCAGCCGGGGCTGGGCGAGACGGTGAGCTCAAAAGAGTTTAACTGCAGCGCCGATGTGCGACAACGCATCGATGCCTATGTTCAGAAGTCCCTCGATTCCATTAAGAAGCTTCACAGTCAATTGCACGAGGTGCGCCGTCTAAACAGTTACCTGGGCTATGATGATCAGGGCAATATCGATACAGGGAACCTGCGTCGATTGTACAGAAAGACGGTTGGTGAGGACGAAGGCGACTACGATGTAGATCAGGAGAATGTGCTACTGTTCGCTCAGCGCCTGTTCCAGGCATTTTACAGTACCTTTCTGCCTCTACTGAACGGAAAAGTACAGATCGGAGGGATCGGCCGAGCCGCTGTTTTTTCGCGTTCCTTCTACGAGTTGGAGATGGCCAGGCTGGAAGCGGTTGTGGAGAAGCTGAAAAAAGGACCGTTCCATTTCAGCAATTTTCCCCTGTCCCAGTATCTGCAGGTCAAGGAAGCCAGGATTGGAGCTATACGAAATGAAGGGGAGTTGATCCAGCTCATAGACGAGGGCATCGCCGGCTTGGCTGATCTGGGTAAAAGTCTGGCCAAGGTGCTCGGCTCGGGCGTGGGAACTCTGAAGGCCGAAAAAGTCGAACCCCTCGAACTTGTGATTTTCCAGGGAAAGCCGTACTCCCTGCCCTACGCCGAGCAGCGGATCCGGGACCGTTCCTACCTGGAGGGAAAGACCGTTTCAGAAGCCCTCTCCGATGCGGTGTCGCTCTGTTTTACCGCAGGAATGCTTTTCCGCGACCGCTTCGTTTTCTTCTTTCTGGGCAACGAGAGAAGATACGAGATGGAGCTTCAGGCTCAGATGAAGTTCCTGAAAAACCTAATGGATCCCGATCGTTATTCGGATCTCGTCTCCCGGTATCAATAATCCGGTCCCAGCAGTTCCCGCGCGGTTTCCTCGAGGCGATTGATGCTGATCGGTTTTGGCACGAAACGGGTTGATTTTCTAAAGTATGGATTCGCTGGAAGGGAGCGGGGCGGCGAACCGAGGTAGATGATCTTCACACCCGGTTCGATCGCCCGGCAGATCTCGAAATAGCGGGGATAGTCCTCGTCGGATAGATTTTCGTTGATGATGATGAGCTTGGTTCCCAATCGCCGCAGAAGGTGTACCGCGTCAAAACTCTCCCCGATTCGGGTAAATACGAATCGTCTCTTCAAGGAGCATTTCTTCAACAACTTCGTAAGTTCCGGATGAATATCCACGACCAGTGCGCTGGTTCGCTTCCTGCCCCTGCGCCCGGAGCCCTCTATCGCAGGTCGCTTGTCCCCTCTGCCTCTCCGGGCGGTTCGTTTATCGGTTTCATCACCAAGAGCCATGATCGCCTCGATTTTCTCGTCAAGATCGAGGGAACTGCGCATTATCGGGACCAGTTTGCGTTGCTCCGCCGCGGCGCGCTTCTTCTTCAACAGCAGACCGTAGAGGAGATATTTGTCCGCTTTCGAAAGATTGCCGATATCCATGGCTGTCGGGCTTCTATCCAGCTGCCTCGGTTAGAACTCCATCTGGGTTACCGTGATGGGGGTCAATTTAACGTCCAGGTTCTGTTCCGTCTCCAGCGTTTCGATCTCTTCCCGCAGCGATGCCAGGGACACCGAGGGGGGGACACTGATCCGCCCCCGCATCACGAACATCGGCGCCCCCGTCCACGGTGCGGCCGTGGTGTCGGTCTCCAAATCTTCGATGTTGATGCCGTGACGACGCAACAGCGAGGTGATTGAATGAACGATGCCGGGAATATCGAGAGAAACCGATTCGATCATGTACGGCCTCAGGTTCGGGTCTGCTTTTGGCGCTACGGTCTCCTTCATGGAGATGTGGAGATCCAGAAGTTCCGCCATCTTCGGTGTTTCCTCGATCAGGGATTCGATATCGCCGGAATCACCGGACAGCAACAGCATCACTGCGAACTCCCCGCCGAGGACGGCCATTCGGCTTTCTTCGATATTGCACCGTTTGTCCAGGATCGACGTGGTCAGGTCGTCGACAATCCCGACCCGATCGCTCCCAATAGCGGTTAATATGGCGTGTCCCTTCATGTTTCCTTCTCTCCGGGTGAGAAGATTTTATAGGGATGCTCCCGAGCTGTCCAGCATGTCCTGTCACTCCCGCCTTCCCATAAAACCTGCATCCCGTTATGCTCCCCCTGAGCCTATGAGCGTGGAGAACAAACCCTTTCTATTCCTGGAACCCTTTTACGGCGGCTCTCACCGGGAATTTGCCGAAGGGTGGAAGCAGAGCTCCAGGCATACCCTGGAACTTCACACCCTTCCAGCCCGTTTCTGGAAGTGGCGAATGCGCGGTGCGGCGCTGTATTTTGCCCATAAGATCCAAAACCCAGGCGAGTTTTCCGGCCTTGTCGTCACGGATCTCATGAGCCTGGCGGATCTTAAAGCTCTGTGGGGTTGCTCCTGTCCGCCTACACTCGTGTACGTTCATGAAAACCAGCTGACCTATCCCTTGGCACCCGGGGAGCAGCTCGATCTCCAGTACGGATTCACCAACGTAACTACGGCGCTCTCCGCCGATCGAGTGCTCTTCAATTCCTTCAGTCATTTCCAGGCTTTCTTCGCGGAGCTTCCCCGCTTCTTGAGCAGGATGCCCGAATACCGGCCCCGCTGGGTCATCGAGGAGATACGCAGGAAATCCTCGGTCCTGTACCCGGGCTGCCGTTTTTCCCCCGAGGAGGAGGTCAGTCTGCCCCGCCCCGAGGTGGAACCACTGATCATATGGAATCATCGCTGGGAGTTCGATAAGAATCCCGAGCTGTTCTTCTGGGCACTGGAGAAGGTGGAGGAATCTGGTCTCGGCTTCCGTCTGGCCCTGCTGGGGGAGAACTACCAGAAAGCCCCCAAAGCCTTTATCGCAGCCCGCCGGCGCTGGCCGGAGCGGGTTGAGCAGTATGGATACGTCCCCTCCCGCGGGGGCTACCTGTCCTGGCTGAAGCGGGGAGGGATCGTGATCAGTACCGCGGACCAGGAGAACTTCGGCATCTCCGTGGTGGAGGCCGTGCGTTACGGCTGCTTTCCTCTTCTGCCCCGAAACCTCTCTTATCCGGAGCTGATTCCCGAAGAGTTCCACGACAATGTCCTGTACGGGAATCGAGAGGAGTTGGTCGAAAAGCTCTCCCGTCTGCTGGTGGAGCTGCCTCGCCCGGATCACCTTTGGGCGGACAAGCTGCGCCGTTTGGCCCTGTCCATGAACCGTTTCAGCTGGCAGGCGCTGATCTCCAGCTACGATGAGGAGCTCGATCGGCTCCTCTGACGCGACTCCCTCCACTTAAATGGCAAAATCAACCGCTACAGGATGTGGGCGAGGAATTTCTGAGTTCGTTCCAACTGTGGATTGTTGAACAGAACCTCCGGCGGAGCCGTCTCGATCACCTCACCGTTGTCCATGAACACAACCTTGTGAGCCGCTGCCTTGGCGAAACCCATTTCGTGAGATACGACCAGCATGGTCATTCCGTCTTTGGCGAGCAGCAGCATCACGTCCAGCACCTCTTTGATCATCTCCGGATCGAGGGCGGAGGTGGGCTCGTCGAAGAGCATGACCTTAGGGTTCATGGCCAAAGCCCGGGCTATGGCCACCCGCTGCTGCTGGCCTCCGGACAGCTGTTCCGGATAGGCGCTGACCTTGTCGGCAAGCCCGACTCGATCCAATAGGGCTCGTCCCTGATCCTCCGCCTCGTTTAGCGGGGTCTTCTTGACGATGCGCGGTCCAATGGTGACGTTACCCAGCGCCGACAGATGGGGGAAAAGGTTGAAGGATTGGAAGACCATGCCGACCTCTTCGCGAATTCGGCGGATGTCTGCATGGTGAGCGGTAAGACGATCCTCGTCGATCCAGATCTCACCGGAGGTCAGCTTCTCCAGCCGGTTCACGCAACGTAAGAGGGTGCTCTTGCCGCTCCCCGATGGACCGATGATCAGCACCACCTCTCCCTTTTCCACGGTGATATTGGCGTTATTCACAGCCTCGATCTTCCCGAAACTCTTGCAGGCGTCGACAATCTTGACCCGTGGTCTGTTGCTACTCACGGCGATTGAGCCTCTCTTCCATCAGGGATACCAGTTTCGAGAAAAACAGGGTGATGACCAGATAGACCAAAGCCACCACGGTATAGGTCTCGAAGTAGTAGAAGGTTTTGGAAGCAAACTCCCGTCCGCGGCGCAGTAGGTCGGCCACGGCCAGGATCGACACCAGGGAGGAATCCTTGAGCAGGGCGATGAACTCGTTGCCCACCGGCGGAAGTACGACCCGAATTGTTTGTGGCAGGATGATGCGGCGCATGGCCTGGCTCCGAGACATACCGATAGCCAGGGCCGCTTCCATTTGTCCCTTGGGAATCGCCTGAATCCCGGCTCGGAAGATCTCCCCCAGATAGGCGCCGTAGCAAAACGTCATGGCTGTAACCGCGGCCACCAGACGGGGCACCCGAACGATCTTTCCGAGAGCGTAGTAGATGTAGAACAGCTGCACCAGCAGGGGGATGCCCCTGACCACTTCTACGTAGACCGTAGCGACGCGGTTGATGATCTTGATGCGGGAGATACGCCCCAGGCCGGTGAACAGACCGACGATCAAGGCGAAGACGATGGACAGGACCGTAACGATGAAGGTCATCATAATCCCGTCGGGCAGGAAGGTGATGATGCGCCGGTACGGCTCCGGGGATATTAAGGGCAGCAGCACCAGCAGGGCGATCGCCCCGAAGAAGGAGATGCGCCACGCAGTAAAGGTGGCGCGCTGCTCCTTCTCAGGAATTAAAGCTCCGTCCGATACTTCGATCCGAGTTTTCCGCGACGAAAACTTGTCTATCTGAGCCACTCGTCCTCGATTTTATCGTAGGTACTCGTGTTCAGGACCGCATTGAGGCCCTTGTTGACCGCATCGAGGATCTCTTTGTTGCCCTTCTTGACAACGACGCCGTAGAACTCGTCTGTGAAAGGCTCGCCTACGATCTTGAATTTACCCTTATAGTTGGGATTCAGCAGGGCGAAATCAGCAGCAACAGGAGTGTCGGCAACAAGAGAGTCGATTCTGCCGTTGGCCAAATCTTCGAAGGCCAGACCGATCTCGTCGTAGGTCCGGAGCTCTATTCCGGAGACTTTCTCGATCTCGAAGGACCCGGTGGTCCCGATCTGAGCACCCGCAGACTTTCCCTTCAGATCGGCCAGCGTGGTCACACCGCTGGTTGCCTGGGGTACTACCAGAATCTGACCGGCGTTGATGTAGGGCACGGAGAAATCCATGGTTTCCTTGCGCTCTTCGGTAATGGTGACTGACGACATGACCGCATCGTACCCTCCGGCGGCCAAGCCGGCGAAGATGCCGTCCCAGGCGGTGTTCTGAAACTCAACTGTGAAACCGCCCTTTTCCGCCACCGCTTTCATCAGATCGATGTCGAAACCCACGATCTCCTTGTTCTCATCCACCATCTCCATGGGAGGCCAGGTTGCATCGGTGGCGATGACGATGTGGAGCTTTTCAGCTGCTTCTTCCTTTTTCTTACACCCCACCAGAAGCAGGCTGACCGCTGCCAGCAGGATCAACGAAACGAGCAGTATTTTTTTGAGCATGTGCTCCTCCTTTTATGAGATTTATATGCAAAAAAACCATGAATCGGCTCTGCTGTCAAGGATACTTGACCTTTTTTTAGCTTTTAATTACATTGGTGGCTGAACGACGCAGGGTAGAGCAGTTGGCAGCTCGTCGGGCTCATAACCCGGAGGTCGCAGGTTCGAGTCCTGCCCCTGCTAAACTAAACCTTACGATGTAAGGGTTTAGAGACCGCTACCGGAAAACCGGCGCGATCCGCAAACCAGTGTCAGATGCTTGGTGTCTGACAGGTGAAGGGGGCGGATGTGCGCCGTTTTTCATTGTACCGACGAGGCAAAATCTTCTACTGCCAGTTCTACAATCAAAAGACAGGAAACGTACGCAAAGAGCATATCCTGTGTAAGCAAAGCACCAATTGTCTGCAGTACAGCTCTTGCCGCGAAACTGAGAAGATCAAAGACGCGGGTCCATTCAATATCTCCTGGGCATAGAATTCGTATTGGGAATACAGAAATACTTGGCATTGAAGTTCAGCATGGTCCAATCATCGCCTTTCGCAGAACGAATATCAGCTTCAAGCCCAAGATGGTCGGAGTCGGATCCATATGGTTCTACTTCAACATAGGGAATCACACTTTCCTCAACCTGGGAGATACTCTGTTTCTAAGAGACCGATGGAAAGACATCAAACCGGATGTGTTGATGGTTCCCGTAGGCGGCTTAATGACCATGGATTTAGGAGAAGCCATTTCAGCAATCCAAGAAATTCGACCAAAAACGATCGTCCCAGTTCATTATGATTGGCATCTTCTTGTTTACCATCGTAAGACGAACCTCGAGCGATTGGAAACAGCGATGCATGACATGAGGATTGCATACTGCAATATTCCCCCTGGAGCGCAAGCTGAAATTTGATAAGTAATAGCACTTCGTAGACGTATAACACGTAGAAGGCCTCCCTCAGTCAAGAGACAAAGTATCCCCTGACAACTTGTTTTATTGCCGATCTACAAGACGAACGATCGTTTTCCATCCCTTCGAATCTGACTTCGATTCGAAGATTCTGGTGCGACTGCTCAGTCTGCACCAAACACGTATGGGGGAGACGCTGTGCGCCCTAGATTATTATCCATGCTCACTTGCCATTACGTCGGCGTTTCGATCTTATCAGTGGCGTTTTCCATATCCTACCCCAATTCCCCAATCCGTGGTGCGTTTTTCTATAGACTCATTAGATCTATTCTGGTATAGGCTGGGACTAGTTGTGACGAGTGAAGGCAATAAAAACTGACTTCTTCGATTTCGTTTTTAGCGATGACGCCCTATTTCACTACACAAAAGCACCAGTCGCGGTAAATCACATCATGCCAACAATGCAGCTGAAGCTCTCTCAGTTTAAGGATACGAATGATCCGTGGGAGTACAAGTTCAGACTCCTTAATCTTATGGGATGGTCACTCGCACCGGAAGTCGCCGAACTCTCACGGCAAGCCCATCCACTTGTTGATCGTGCTCTCCGATATGAATGCCGGGTAGCGTGCTTATGCTCAAATCGGCGCCCTTTACTCATTCTCAAGGATGGCAAGCAAGTTGAGGATCCGTACGCCCTACCAGAAGGATAGTCGTGCCAAGGTAAATCTGAAACCTTGGGATTAGAGATAGATCTATGAAATAGGTTAATGCTGCCCAGTGGGTGAGAGAAAGGAAGCTCAAGTCCCACCTGATCAAAGCTTTAGCCGGCAGGTCAGTAGTGAACCCGCGTGTTAAACCCACGAGGGA
>Ga0307379_10007170_pt1 | contig 15205 bp, 10 predicted proteins | sample UN2MG_FD_202237 | JGI IMG/M metagenome (GOLD analysis project Ga0307379, IMG submission 202237) | Soil microbial communities from Risofladan, Vaasa, Finland - UN-2 | ecosystem: Environmental > Terrestrial > Soil > Coastal area > Acid sulfate soil | place: Finland: Risofladan, Vaasa | collected... | reverse complement strand
CGGTGACTGCCCGCCGCCACTGAGCGTGCAGATACGCAGCGTTGTCAGGCACGTCGTCCAGCGCGTAGGTGATCTGATAGAAGAAGCCGGCGATCTCTTCCCACCGCTGGTTTTCAACCGTGATGCGGCAGCCCTTGCGGAATGGCATCGGCCAGTAGCAGTTCATTCCGCCCGACGGATTCACCGCCACGGGCAGCGAGTTGACGTTGTATCTGATTCCGTGGCCGAGTGCGAAGAAATCACCAAGCGGCGTTTCGATCGAGGGCGTATCTTCGCCATCCCAGTAGAACCGCAACACGCACGACCGCAACGCCGTTTCGCTCACGGTTATCCAGATGTGCTGGATGATGCCGGGGCCGTCGATCTCCGCCAGCGTGGTAGTCGACTCGGGCGGCAGCGTTATGCACGGCCGCACCTTCCAACCCTTGCCGAGCTTGGACGCAGGCCCCTCACCGTGCGGGTCTTCCCTGGCTCCGCCGGCCACTTCTCCGCGGGGATTTTCAGCGCTTATCGAGCGGGTTTTCGCGTTCGACAGCAATGGCAGCGAGCCAAGGCCGAAATTCAAACCGTCAAGATTCATTGTCATATTTCCTTTCGCCAAGTACTACATGAATGCCGCGCTCAGGCATACATTATCGGCCCGGCCGGCGCGATATCATCGCTGGGTTCATCCTTCTCGAGCACCACAACATAATCCTCCACAACAGGCAACAGCGGCACACGCCACTCGCCGTTGGCGTCCGGCTCGACACGCCCCAGATGCGTCACCGATCCGTCTCGTGGATCGACTGCCGAGGCCCGGTATGCCACGCCTTCTTCGAAGTCCTTGACAACCGGATTGCGCGGGTCCCAGGGGAATATCGGCCGCGCCAGATAGATCACGCGGACTTCGCCGGGTATGCCCGCCGCATACGGCGCGCGGTAGTCGTTCGCGTCGGCCCCCGGCGACACCCATTCCTGGTGCGGCTCGAAACGCCACCAGTCGAAGCGCTCGAGGATGCGCCGCCCCACGCCCACTTGTGTCGAGCCGGGCAGATTAGCGGCCTCCTCCCACGGCCGGTTGCCCCAGGCGCCGCCCCAAGGCGACGGCCCATACGGAACCTCGCGCCCGTTGAACTGCCAGATGCCGTTGGCACCGTACGTGAAGCCGGCCGTGCCGCTGAGCATGCACGACCAGAACATGAACCGCTGCACGTCTTCCCAGCTTTCGCCGAGAATGCCTTCGTAGCAGACCTCGCCCTGAACGACGGGCATCGCCGGTTCGCGGGCTATTTCGCGGCGCACGGTCTCGACGGTGTTGGGTACGCTTTCGCGCCCGCTGTGGCCGGTTTGGAGCATGTCGAAATCCAGAACCGATTCGTCGTCAACCGTATCGCGGGCGCAGGTGCTGGGATGGATCGTCACCGGATGATCGTACGGATCGATCTGCTGAACGTAGCGGCCAAGCTCCGACCACCCGAGCTTCTGCCGGGCTTTATCGTTGTCCTTAGTTTCAGACAGGTACCACGGCATCGAACCTTCGCCGGCCAGGCACCATACCACCGGCCAGGCGCTGTATCGCGCAACGATGTACCGCCAGTGTCGTTTCATCGCGTCGATGCCCATGAATGGAAGGTAGTATCCCCAGCAGCCGAGGATGCAGGGGACAAGCCCGCTTCGCACCAGCCACTGAATCTTGAGGTCGGCGAGGTCGAACCATGCGGTGTTCACGCGCGCCCAGTTATCCTCCCACGCCTGGCCGGCCTCGCTGGCACCGCGCGGGTCGAACGGCGGCATGTCGGGGAAAAGCCCGGCAACGAGCTGAATCACGCTGAAGCCCTTGGCAACGCGATCGGCGGTCAGGCTCTGGAAATCCGCCGGCCAGCCGAGCCTGCTGAGCGCCGTCCACCACGTATCGCCCAGCCAGAAGAAGGGGGTGCCGTCGGCATGCTCGAGGTGGCGTCCGTCGGTTGAAATCTGCACCTGGCCGTGCACCAGCAGCGGGTTGTCGCCCTCGTAGGGCGTCGAATGAAGCGTGCCTTCCAGGCCGTGCAGGTCGCCCTCTTCGTCAGTGCAAACGGTGCGCCATGTGTATGTGCCCGGCTCGGCTGGTGCGAAGCGCACGCGCCATTCGCCCCCGCCCGACCAGTAGGCCGGCACGGTGAGCTTGTGGCCGGCGGGCGTGGTGAAAACAACGTCCAGCTCGATCTCGTTGAACGGATCCGCGTACAACGCCGACTCGAACGGCCATTCAGCGGGCGTGTTGACTGTTGCGTAACGTTCCTGCGGCATAGGTGCCTCCTTGCGTTGTGCCGGTCGTATGCGGTCAGTTCTGCTTCTCTATTTCCTCGCGTGCAATCTGCACCCAACGGCCGAGACGTTCCGGCTTGTCGGCCACGGTATGCACGTCTTTCATCACAAGCTCGATGTGGCAGCCTTTCGCGACGTCGAGGGTGGTGCTGATGTCGTTGCGAATGGCGGCTTCATCGAAGCACTGCTTGCTGACGATCTCCGGGTTGGGCTTGCGGCAGAAGATGAACCTGTCGCCGCACGCCTGGGCCATTAGATGCTGATCGCACCATGGCGACACCGATACCTTCCGGAGGTTCGGGATGCGTTTGATCGTCTCCCATCGGGCATGCACCGGTTCGCAGCAGCCGTAGTAGCTGAGTCCGAACCGCTCGATCACGGGAAGCTGGTATGGGAAGATGAATTCGGCGAACATCTGCGGCGACACGCCGACCGTCTCCTGCGATTCAGACAGCCCCCACAGGTCCTTGAGCCGTGCAGTGCCCTCGAAGCCTGCCTGGGGCAGCTCGTCGGTATAGCCCTGGCTGCCCGATCCGACGTAGTCGTTTTCGTTGTTGAGGTTCAGCAGCCCCTCGGCCTCGAACCATTCGATCACGCCGATGTGATCGTCGCGGAGAAACGCCATCAGCCGGTGGAGGCCGTCGGGGTTGTCGTACATCGCCATCATCAGGCCCTCAAGCCCGATCAGATCGATGGCCGACCAAGTTAGGCCCATCGTCCACCAGTGGCTTCCGCGCCGCCGCACGGGCAGGATTCCGTCGAAAATCTCCTCGAGCATCGCGTGGGTGCGCTCGGTCGCCTCGCGATCGACGTTGCAGGTGCGCGGGCGGAGCTTGTCGAAATCGGCGTCGAGGTCCTTGATTGCGGGGTCCCAGCGATAGCTCGCGAGCCGGCCGGCGTTGTCGCCGTGCTGTTTTTCCGACTGCACGCCGTAGTCGCTGATACGCACCTGCCAGTTGCAGCCTATGTAAGGCTCGATCACGGAATCGTCGTTCACGTGTTCGTGCATGAAAATCGTGTTTCGCAGGCCGCGTTCGATTCCCCGCGCGCGTTCGCCCGTGCACTCGAGCGAATCGACGGGCACCAGTTCGTCGAGCACCCCGCCCGTCTCGGCAAGGATCATCGGCCGGCCGCCTTTCAACGAATTGTGGCGGTGCCACATTTGTCGGCGTTCTTCCATGACCGGATCGGCGGCGATATCGCGCACTCGCCTGGCAAGATCGCGCAGAATGGCCAGGTCGGATGGTGCGATTGTTTCAGTGGTCATGACGTTCTCCGGGGCGCTGATTGCGGCGCAGGTGTCTTATGGGACGCATGTGTCTCATGCGACCTATATGCCGTTTGTGGTGCGCCAGCGCACGTGTCGTTTGCGGCGTCCGTGTCCGCCAATTGTAATCAGCGGCCGGAAAAATGCAACCTAAAATCCACCGGGCGGCATTGGGCGGGCAGCAATCGCCAAAAAAAACGGGCGGCCCGATGAATATTCAGGCCGCCCGGCGTCCATCTGTTCCGGCTTTGTCGTCTTACAGCACCGGCAGATACTCGTCAAGCTCGAACTTCGTCACCTGGATGCGGTAACGATCCCACTCGAGCTTCTTGTTGGCTATGAAATTGTCGAAAACGTGGTCGCCGAGCGCCTTGCGCACAAGTTCGCTTTGCTCGGTGAGCTTGATGGCTTCCCACAGGTCGGCCGGCAGCGTCTCGATGCCGAGGTCCTTGCGCCGCTCGGGTGACATGTCGTAGACATTCTCCTCGATCGGCTCGGGCAGCTCGTATTTGTTCTCGATGCCCGCGAGGCCGGCGGCAAGCATCACGGAGAAGGCGAGATACGGGTTGCACGCGGGATCGGGCGACCGCAGCTCGACGCGTGTGGCGTTTTCCTTGCCCGGCTTGTACATCGGCATGCGGACAAGGTCGGACCTGTTGCGCCGCGCCCACGAGATGTAAACCGGCGCCTCGTAACCCGGCACCAACCGCTTGTACGAGTTTATCCACTGGTTCAGCACGAGCGTGATCTCGGGCGCGTGCCGCAGCAGGCCGGCTATGTAATGCTTGCCGGTGTCGCTGAGGTGGTACTTGTCCTTCGGATCGAAGAATGCGTTCTTCTCGCCGTTGAACAGCGACTGGTGCACGTGCATGCCGCTGCCGTTTTCGGTGGCAAGCGGCTTGGGCATGAATGTCGCGTACACGCCGTGCTTGAGGGCCACTTCCTTCACCACCAGGCGGTAGGTCATCGCGTTGTCTGCCATGGTGAGGGCGTCGCAGTACTTGAGGTCGATCTCGTGCTGGCTTGGCGCCACCTCGTGATGGCTGTATTCGACGGCTATGCCGAGCCGCTCGAGCGTCAGAACGGTGTCGCGCCGAAGGTCGCTGGCCACGTCGAGCGGAGTCAGGTCGAAATACCCGCCCTGGTCCAACGGTTCGGTGTGCTTCGAGTCCTTGAAGTAGAAGTACTCCAGTTCAGGCCCCACGTAGTAGGTGTAGCCCAGGTCGGATGCGCGCTGCAGGTTGCGCTTGAGCACCTGGCGCGGATCGCCCACGAACGCCGAGCCGTCCGGCATGCGAATATCGCAAAACATCCTCGCGACTCCGCGCTCGTCCATCGGGCGCCACGGCAGGATCGCAAACGTGTTGGGGTCCGGCAGGGCTATCATGTCGCTCTCGTCGATTCTTGCGAAGCCTTCGATCGACGAGCCGTCGAAGCCCATGCCTTCCTCGAGGGCACCCTCAAGCTCCTCGACCGTGATCGCGAAGCTTTTCAGGAAGCCGAGGATGTCGGTGAACCACATGCGAATGAACTTGATATCGTGTTCTTTCGCCATTTTCAAAACATACTGCTTGTCCTTCGATTCAGTCATCGCTTTGTCTCCTGGAGCGTAGCAAAACCCGAGTCAGATGAACGGCCTCATTTGATGGTCGACGGCATTCTGCCGGTGGGATCCGACACGCAGCAGCCTGCTATCTGCACATCATTTTACAGCCCAATGTTTCATGTATGTTTCCGGCGGAAAAAATCGCGGCAACTATGTCGAATTCCCGCCGTTTTCATTCGATTTCCGGGCGCGACGGGGTTCTGACGAACCGATACCCCACGTTTCGCACCGTCTCGATCTGCTCCGCACCGTTGCCAAGCTTTTCGCGCAGGCGCCGGACGTGCACGTCCACCGTTCGCGTGCCGCCGAAATAGTCGTAACCCCAAACCTGGTTCAGCAGGGCGTTGCGCGTATGCACGCGCTCCGGATGCGTCATCAGGAATCGAAGCAGCTCGTACTCCTTGAACGTGAGGCTCACGAGCTTGCCCGATACGGTCACCTCGTACCTGGCGAGGTTCACCCTGACCGCCCCCGACTCGATCGTGTCGTCTGCGCAGGGAAGATGATGCCGCCACATCACCATGTGCATCCGCAGGTTCAGCTCGCTGCTGCTGAAAGGCGGGAAAACGGCGTCGGCCAATTCCCATTCAGCGCTGACGTCCGCTGAGTTCTGCTCGTTGAGCACGGCTATCAGGCGCATTTCGCTCAGGCCGTCGTGCTTCCTGAGCGTCCGCGCGACTTCATCGATGTCGACATCGCGATTGCCCGGGTCCACGAAGATGAACTGCGGCCGATCCGAGCAAACCATCTCGAGCCAATCGTCGCCGCGCCTCGGCACGAACAACGTGCAGCCCGCCTGCGCAAGTGCCGAGGCTATATTCTGCCGCAGCTTATGGTCGCTGATGAAAATGGCAGCTTTGTACATGATAGTTCTATTCTACCGCACCGGGCGTTTCGACTCAAGGAACTTGGCGGCGATTGCCCGCCGCACCGCCGAATGTTTCGCGCACATCCCGTGCAACGGCCTTGCGTCAATATGCATACAGACGGCCATACGGCCTGTGCGACAGCGGCGCGAGCTTGCGGAATTCGCCGCGGACGTAATCCACCTTCACGTCCGGGAAATGCCCGCGGTATTCATCGATCAGCCCGGCGAGAAGCGCGTCGTCGTCTTCGGTCAGCGCCACGCAACCGGCCTCGCGGCCCATTGTTTCAGCATCGACCTCGCCGCGCACATATATGCTTCCGCCGTGCATCCCCGTAGCCAGCAGATTGCCGACCGGCGGCCCGGAGGGATTCCACAGGTTAAGGATCATGATCACTCCGCCGGCCATATATTCGCCGGTGAAATCGCCCGCAGAGCCGCCCACGACCACCACCGGGAACTGGTTCTGGTATGACTTCATGTGCACGCCAACGCGGTAGCCTACGTCGCCCTTTATGAACACGCGGCCGCCCCGCATCGAATGGCCGAGCAGGTCGCGGGCGTCGCCGTTGACGACGATCGTGCCCGAGCTCATCGTGTTGCCCACGCAATCCTGCACGTTGCCTTCCACGCGGACCGACGGGCCGTCCATGAACGCGCCCAGATCGTTGCCCGGCACGCCGATTATGTGGAAATCAACAGGCCCGACCACGCCCACAGCCAGGTATCGCTGGCCGAGGACGTTCGTCAGGTGGAACCTGGTCTCGCCCGATGCGATCTGCTTCCTGATGCGTTCGTTGAGTTCGCGATGATCGAGGTTCGTCGTGTCGAGTCTCATTGTTTCACCCCCAGCGTCTGCAGCCGCGACTTGCGCAGTTTTCTGGGCAGGCTGATGTAGCCGAAATCGTTTCGACGCAGCGCATCCTTGAAGTGGCGCACGTCCACCCTGTCGCGGATCAGGCCGGTGATGATCCCTGAGCGGTCGATCGTGTTCACGAAAATCGCGCCCGCGATCACATCACCCTTCAGCACGATCTTGCGGTACGTGTTGGCGCGTTCGTCAGGGGAAACCATCACCTCGTATTCGCCGCCCTCCTCGGCGGTGCTGAGGCCGACGGATACGACGCACGTGCCGCCCACTTCCACCGAATTCATTCCGAAAATGCCGGGGCAGACGGCGTCCTCGCCGGCCATATTCAGCCCGGCGGTCCGCCCCTGGTAGTATGCGGCCGGCCATATCGGGATCACGCGAGGCGAGCCGAGCAGCATGTCGGCGCCTTCGGCCACGTCGCCCGCCGCATATACACCGGCTGCGCTGGTGGCGCAGTGATCGTCGATGATGATCCCGCGGTTGACGGCTATTCCCGAGCCTGCCGTAACGGCCACGTTCGGCACCACGCCCACCGCCACGACCAGGAGGTCGGCGGCCAGCGATATGCCGCTTCGGAGGTTCACGCGCGTCACCTGAGTTCCCCGCGCCTCGACCGACGCTATCGTGTCGCCCGTGCGCACGTCGATGCCGGTCTCCTCGAGCGCCCGTTTGATCATGGCCGAGGCCCGAGTGTCGAGCGCCGGGCTGAGGATGCGATCCGCCAGCTCGATCATAGTGGTGCGGACGTGCAGCGTATTGAGCGCCTCGGCCACCTTCAGGCCGATCAGACCGCCGCCGAGCACCACCGCGTTGCGCACGTTCGGCAGCAGTTCCTGCACCTGCCGGGCGTCGTCCCACGTGGTGAACGTGCAATACTTCGTGCCGTCCAGCCCTTCGATGCGGGGCACATACGGCGCGCCGCCGGTCGCGATCAGGAGCCTGTCGTAGCCCACGCTGTCGCCGTCCGCCAGCACGACTTGCCGAGCTTGTGTATCGATGCTTGCCGCGGCCGCGCCGAATTTCGTCTGGATGTTGCGGCGCTCGTAGAAATCGGCCGGGCAGTAATACATCTGCTGCTCGCCGACCTTGCCTGCGAGGTAGTAGGTGATCAGCGGCCGCGAATACGCTCGGTAAGGCTCCGACGAGATCATCAGGATTTCGGAGTCTGCGTCGGCGCTGCGGAAGCCGGTGGCGCCGGCCACACCTGCCACGGAATTTCCGATTATGACAGCTTTCATATCAGTCCGCCTTATCAAAACTATCTGCGTTGGCGTCGGAGGATCGGGCGGGGCAGAATGCTATTCACCCCGATCCTCGTATACCAGCGCCTCGTTGGGGCACCGCGCCACGCACACTGGCTCGCTTTCGCCGCCGCACAGGTCGCATTTCGACGCGATCTTGTCGCCCGTTGTGCCGCGACGGATCGCCCCCGCCGGGCAGACCATCACGCACATCCAGCAACCCACGCATCGGTCGGCGTCGTGCGTCACGGCGCCTGTTTTCTCGTCCTTCTGCATCGCGCCCGTCATGCACGCCGCCACGCAGGGCGCGTCGTCGCAATGGCGGCATTGCACCGCAAACGAAAGCGCGTCGCCTTCCTCGACAAACAGCCGCGGCGACGGCCTGTCAAGCTCGTCGCGGAACGCCTTGATGATGTTCCGCGAGTGCGAATGCTGCACTATGCAATGCACCTCGCACAGCCGGCAGCCGATGCACACTTCTTCCTTCGCATATATTCGTTTCATCGCATCGCCTCGATGGCCGCCTGGGGGCAGGGCGGGCGCCCAGCCTCCGGCAGCAGCGTTATGATCCGGCGGGCAATATGCCCAGTATGTTCAGTTCGGTATCGGAAAGCCCCACGCCGCGCAGGTGCGCGCGGTTGCCTCGGAGGCTTTCTATGGCGTTGACGCCCATCGCGCCCATCATCTCCTTGATCTCGAGCGACCACGCCCGCAGCAGGTTCTTGAGCCGGCGCGTGCCGATCTCGGGGTTCAGCCGCCGCACGAGGTCGGGGTCCTGCGTCGCTATGCCCCAGTTGCACCGGCCCGTGTAGCATTTCTGGCACACGTGGCAGCCCATCGCGATCAGGGCAGACGTTCCGATGTACACTGCATCGGCGCCGAGGGCTATCGCCTTGGTGATGTCGGCGCTGTTGCGTATGCCGCCGGCTACAACTATCGACGCCTGGTTGCGGATGCCTTCCTCGCGCAGGCGCGAATCGACTGCAGCGAGCGCCAGTTCGATCGGAATGCCCACGTTGTCGCGGATGACCGTCGGCGCGGCGCCCGTGCCGCCGCGAATACCGTCGATGGCAACGATATCCGCACCCGCGCGAACGCTGCCGCTGGCTATCGCAGCCACGTTATGCACCGCGGATATCTTCACGCCCACGGGCTTGGTGTATGCCGTGGCCTCCTTGAGCGCGTAGATGAGCTGGCGGAGGTCCTCGATCGAATAGATGTCGTGGTGGGGCGCCGGCGATATCGCGTCGCTGCCCTCGGGGATCATCCGCGTCTCCGAGATCGCCCGGTTGACCTTCTCGCCCGGCAGATGCCCGCCGATGCCCGGCTTGGCGCCCTGGCCGATCTTGATCTCGATGGCCGCCGCCTGGCGAAGGTATTCCGGCGTCACACCGAACCGGCCGGAGGCCACCTGCACGATGGTGTTGGGCCCGTATTCGTAGAAATCCTTGTGCAGGCCGCCTTCGCCCGTGTTGTAGAACGTGCCCGAGTCGCGCGACGCGCGGGCGAGGCTCAGGCAGGCGTTGTAGCTGATCGAGCCGTACGACATGGCGGAAAACAGGATGGGCACCTCGAGCTTGAGCTGGGCGTCGATCCTCGTCGTGACGGTCGGCGTGTACGCGCTGAAGTCGATTTCCAGCCGATCGGGCTTGCGGCCCAGGTAGGTGCGCAGCTCCATAGGCTCGCGCAGCGGGTCGATCGATGGATTCGTCACCTGCGACGCGTTCAGCAGAATCTTGTCCCAGTAGATCGGGTGGGGCTGATCGGTGCCCATGCCCGACAGCAGCACGCCGCCGGTTTCGGCCTGCTTGACTATGGCCGTCTGCACTTCGGCGGTCCAGTTGGCGTTGGTTCTAAACGAGGTGGGACGGCGTCGCACGCTCAACGCATCTGTGGGGCACAAGGTTACACATCGCTGGCATGCGACGCACGACCCACCGTCGCTGTTCATCTTGTCGCTTTCTTCGTCGTACCAGTGGACGTTGTTTGCACACTGACGTGCGCAAACCTGGCACTTGATGCAGCGCTCCTCGTCGCGAACCATCTGGTAATCATCCAGCAGGTGAGAAATGCTCATGCTGCATGATCCTTCAAGACCGCAACAACCGGTTCGCCCGCCTTCACGGCCCATATGGAAGACGGGTTCGGACACACCACCTTGATGGCCGCTTCTTCACTGGCCATAAACACCATATCGTGGTCGCGCGCGGCAACCATCGGCCGCAGCTTGATCCTGTCGTTCAGTCCGATCATCATGCGGCTGGAACCGACCACGATGCTGAAAGGCCCGTTGAGCAACGCGCCGCCGTAAACCATGCGCAGCGCCTCGAGTTTCTGCTGCTCGGCCAGCGGCAGCCGGTCTATCTCCTTCCATAGCGGCGCGGCCAGCACCTTCGCCGCCAGGTCCACCGGCAGTTCGTGCTTGCGCATCAGGAGGTCGACCAGGTAGGTGATCACCTCGGTGTCGGTGTGCAGCAGGCATTCGTAGCCGAAATTTGCAAGGTAGCGCCGGTTGATGCCGTACGACGATATCTCGCCGTTGTGGACGATCGACCAGTCCAGCAACCCGAACGGATGCGCGCCGCCCCACCAGCCGGAGGTGTTGGTCGGGAAACGCCCGTGGGCAGTCCACATATACGCCTGGTAGCTGTCGAGCTTGAAAAACTCGCCGATATCTTCCGGATAACCAACGCCCTTGAAAACGCCCATGTTCTTGCCGCTGGAAGCCACGAACGCATCGTGCACCGACTTGTTGACGTCCATCACGGCCTTAACAACTATGTCCTCCTCCGTCAGGTCGTAGTATAGCTCCTTAAGCTCCTCCCTGACGGATACGAAATAGCGCCACAGAACCGGGCGGTTCTTGACTACGGGGACCGGCCGCGTGGGGATTCGCTCGTCTGTGCGGACAACGAAGTAGCGCTTGAGCAACTCCTCGGCGTCTGCCTTGCCCTGCGGCGAATCATACATCATGTGCAGGGCGTGGTAATCCTTCAGTTCCGGGTAAATGCCATACGCGGCAAACCCGCCGCCGAGGCCGTTCGCGCGGAAGTGCATGATCGCGATGGACGACATTATCATGTCTGAGCCGAACAGCCGGCCCTCCTCGCTCATTATGCCGCTGATCGCGCAGCCGGATGGGATGTAGAAACTGTCTCGCATCATTCATCGCTCCGGGCGGCCTTGCGCCGCCTTGCCGAACTCCGCTGCCGGACAATCCTGCAGTTTCTGGCCTTTTAGCAAGCAAACCGCGTGCCATTCGGCCGCGGCTGCTGGAAATTTCTACATTTCCCCAGCATTTCAGGCATTTTGCAGGAATGAGGCATTCATGTTTCAGTTTGGCGTGTGCCCGTTTTTTGTGCAGGCTGCCTGTCGAAAAGGCATGGTAAGACTGCCAGCGGGAGGAAAATCGGCGGCCGGTTTACGAGATTCTGTTACCCAGCATCATTTTTCGGCTTCGATATGCAGTTCTGCCATTTTTTTGTGCAGCGTATTTCTGTTGATGCCCAGTAACTGTGCAGCCTTGAGTCTGATGCCTTCCGATTCCGCGAGCGCCCGCTCAATCAGACCGCGCTCGACCAGCGGAATCAGCTCCTGGTACATGCCTTCAGACGGCACGTCGTCCCAGCACAGCGAAGTAACCGCCTGCTCGACCGCCTTCTGCGTGCCCAGTTGGAGGGGAACGCGGGCGGCTGGCCGCAGCCTTGCGGGGAGGAGGTCGGCGGTGAGGCGGTCGACGGTGCACATCACCACGGCCATCTCGATGCAGCTTTCAAGCTCGCGCACGTTGCCCGGCCACTGGTATCGGATCAGGGCGTTGAGGGCGTCGGGTGCGACACCGGTGATCTCCTTGTTGTTCTCGCGGCTGTACTTCTCGAGGAAGTGGCGGATCAGCAGGGGAATGTCGTCGCGTCGCTCGCGCAGCGGCGGCAGATGGAGATGAACGACGTTCAGGCGGTAGAACAGGTCTTCGCGGAAGGTGCCGCGGGGACCTGTCTGCCGGTCAGGCAGGTCGGTCTCGCGGCCGCGCCCACCGGCTATGGCCTGCTCGAGGTCGCGGTTGGTGGCGGTTATCAGGCGGACGTCCACGCTGATGGTTTTGCTGCCGCCGACTCGCTCGAACTGCCGCTCCTGGAGCACGCGCAGCAGCTTGGTCTGCAGCGCCTCGCTCGTGTCGCCGATCTCGTCGAGGAACAGCGTCCCGCCGTCGGCAAGCTCGAAGCGGCCCTTCTTGTCGTCCACTGCGCCTGTGAATGCTCCCCTGACGTGGCCGAACAGCTCGGACTCGAGCAGCGAATCGGTGAGAGCGGCGCAACTGACGCTGACGAACGGCATGTCGCGCCGGGGGCTGTTGTAATGGATCGCGCGGGCGACCAGCTCCTTGCCGGTGCCCGTCTCGCCGGTGATCAGCACCGACGCCCGGCTGGGTGCGACGAGCGCGACCGTTTCGAAAATCTGCCGCATCGGCGAGCTGGTGCCGATTATGTTGTCGAACCGGTACTTGGTGCGCAGTTCTTCGCGCAGGAGCGTGTTTTCCTGCATGAGCTGCGCGCGCTCGAGCTGCACCATCTCGTTGAGCTTCACGGCCTGCGCGATGAAGGCCGCCACGATCATCAGCAGGCTGCGGTCGCTGTTGAGCATTTCCGCGTAGGCGTAATCCTTGTCAACGCTAAGCACGCCGATGGTGGCGTTGCCGTATTTCAGCGGCACGCAGATGAACGAAACGGGGCCGGTTTCGGCGCGGCGGGCGCCCGTGCGGTCGAGGAACAGCGGATCCGTTCGGATGTCCGGCACGACGATCGGCTGGCCGGTGTTGGCGACGCGGCCGGTGATGCCTTCGCCCAGCGTATAGCGGCCGCGCTGTTTCTCCTCGTCGGTGAGGCCGTGAGCGGCTACGATCTTCATCTCGTCGCCTTCCACAAGCACCAGCGTGCCGCGGCGCGTGTTGAGGCGGTCGCCCAATACAGCCATCACGGAATTGAACACCTCGTGCAGCTCGAGCGAGCTGCCGATGGTCTGGCTGATTTCATTCAGGATGCTGAGGTCCAGTTGCTCGCGGTTCATGTTGCCGGGGCCTCGCTTGGTGCCAATAGTAATGCGTAACACTAGTATTATACGCCCGGACTGCCCAAAAAAGAAGCATTTTGCGCGCATCGGGTGCACACAAAGCAGGCAGGGCGGCAAAAACGGCTGTGTCGCCCATCTTTCTGCGGCAGAAATGATGGAACGGATGCCCGCGCATGTCGTCTATAAGATGGAGGGGCTCCTGTCTGCCGGACAGGCAGGTTCAACCGATTTGTGTTTGCAATCCGCGCGCGGGTCTGCTACACTTGTACAAATGAAATAGTCGGCGACGGAGAGCATTTGGGCAGGACGCCTCAAGCCGGACGAATTTCACCTGCTCGCCTGTCTGCTGCTCGCCTGAACTGCCGGCAATGCCGGTTCGCGAGGGATACAATGGCGACGGAAAATATAACGGCCAAGTTGGAGTCGCTTCGCGGCAGCCTGCGGCGGCTGATTCTCGGCGTTGGATGCTTCCGCATCATGCTTGTGGTGCAGGCGACACTTGCCGCGGCGTTCATTCTCGATTGGTACGCCCACCTGCCGCCTGCCACAAGGATTTCCACGGCGGTTGCAGTTGTCGGCATCAGCCTTGCAGCCATCTACCAGTACCTGATCCGCCCGATTGGAGTGCCGCTGACCGACGATTCCCTCGCGCTGCTGGTGGAGCGTCGCCACGCCGAGTTCAACGACCGGCTGATCACCGCTGTGCAGCTTTCACGCGAAAGGGGGGCGGACGGCGCGGCCGCCCTGAATTCGCCCGCCCTGGTCGAGCGGATCGTCAAGGACGCCGGAGACGTCGCCTGCTCGACGGATTTCCGTTGCGTGCTGAGCACGACGATTCTCAAGCGCCTCGCGATAGCAGCGGCATTCTGCACCATCGCCGTTGTCGCATACGCAGCGTCATACAGCGACCTCGTCGGAATCTTCGCCAAGCGGATGATCGCCCCATATTCCGACACCCAATGGCCCCGCAAAACCACCGTCACCTTGCCCAATGCCAATCGCACCATAACCGTGGCCAAGGGCGACGACCTGACGATCGACGCACGCTGCGAAGGCCACGTGCCATCGCGTGTGACGCTGCATTACCGGTTCGCATCCAGCGAAAAGCGCAGCCGGCGCATGAAAAAGGTGAGCGACACCGATTTCCGCGCGAATATCTCGTCGATCACTGAGAACATGTCGTTCTACATCGAAGGCGGCGACCATACAACCGAAGCCTACCACGTCAAGGTCACCGACCGGCCGCGCGTCGAAACCATCAACGTGTCATACGTCTATCCGCCATACACCAAGAAGCCCCCGTTCACACAGCCCAGCGGCCTGGGCGACATACGCGGCGTGGTCGGAACAAAAGTCAGCATCAGCGCCAGAACCAACAAGCCCATCAGGCACGACGGGGCTAAGATAGTATTCGAAGACGAGTCCGAACAGCCGCTCGCGTGCGAACCGGGCGCGGAAGGGGAGGGCAGCATCCTGACGGGCGAGATCGAGCTTAAGCCCGGCGCGCAGACATACAGGATCGAGGTGGCCGGCCTCGACGGCCTCAGCGATACGAACCCCGTGACCTACAGGCTGTGGACGATAATGGACAAGCCCCCCGTCGTGGCAGTCACCGAACCCAAGGGCAACCGCGAAGTCACCGCAATGGCATCGTTGGCCGTGGAAGCGAAATCCACGGACGAACGCGACCTCGGCGGCATACGCGTCACGCGATTCATCATGCAAAGCGGCGACGACGGCCCACGCATCTCCGAGAATTTCACCGACACGCGCCCCGGCTCGATAGAAGTGGTCAACAGCGGTTCGTGGGAAGTCGCCCGCCTCGCACCCGCCGAGGGCGACGTCGTATCATGCTGGGTGGAGGCGGAAGATTACAACGACGTCTCCGGCCCCGGTGTCGGCAGGTCCGACGCATTCCACCTGACGATCATCAGCCCCGCTCAGCTAGCCGCGAAGATCGATGCGAAGCTCGAGGAGATCAAGAAGAGCGTCGAGAACA
>Ga0307379_10007168_pt1 | contig 15208 bp, 20 predicted proteins | sample UN2MG_FD_202237 | JGI IMG/M metagenome (GOLD analysis project Ga0307379, IMG submission 202237) | Soil microbial communities from Risofladan, Vaasa, Finland - UN-2 | ecosystem: Environmental > Terrestrial > Soil > Coastal area > Acid sulfate soil | place: Finland: Risofladan, Vaasa | collected... | reverse complement strand
AGCATCAGAGCCAGCCCCTCGATTTGAAATAGAATCTAGTATTGCACTTAAACTATTCCCAAACCCAGAACTACCAGCGAAACCAGCGAAACCCTGCCCTGCTGCACTTGCCCCACTCTGTCCTGGAGCAGCACCTGGCTTTGCACCTAGAACACCACCTAGAGCCTGTAGTTGCCTCTGGAGTGCACTCTGCTGGAATTGTCCATATTGACTAGCAAGCTCCATGTCCATGTCAACACCAGCACGCGAGAGCGTATCTTCAAGACCAGTACCGCGCTGCTGTCCAGAAGCAATAAATTGTTGCTGAATCTGAGGGGCTGTCTGGTTTGCAAAACGTGCTTGTGCAGGATCTACGAATGATTTCTGGAAAGTATCTTCATCAGCTGCAAACAAACTAGCAAATGGACCCTCTCCCTTAATGCCTGCAAGGATATCGTCAATTGTTAGGCGTTGCTGTCCTTGAATTGCTGTCTCTCTGCCTTTATCACGTCCAAGGAATCCACCAAGGGCTGATCCTCCAGCGCCTATTCCGGCTGTTATTAATGCAAGTGTGAAAGGGTCCATTAATTTGTCCTCACGGGGAAAGTTGGGTCCATGTAATATTTGTTGGTGATGTGTGATTCGTAATCATTTCTACTTTATCAGTTGATAGATTAATATTGATATCACCGTTAGCTAAAACTGTCTCTGTTGCTTGTCCATCAGTGTCTCTAGTGTACACGTCCGGCTTACGGTTGATTGCGGTAGCGAGAGTGGTATAAGCTTCTTGAAATGAACGCATCATTCTTTCTTGGGTCATGTCTTCCACGTCGCCAAAGTCAAATGTCTCTGATATCTTAGCCAAGGGTTGGGCCTCCGGGTCTGCAATGAATCCGCACACTGGTCAATTTGACTCGAACGGATGGGCTTATCTGTTTGAATACGAATGTTAGGAAATCAGACTCTTGATTAACACTCATAGATATCCACTGTCTGCCTGGGCTGATTCCTGACGGTATAAGTGGGATGTCTTGTCGAAACGGGGACGTTTCTTCATTCTCGAACACGTCAACCAGGATTGTCCCACCGTTTTTATCTATTAGAAACTCTACATAAGAAACATAGACACGCATTCCCTGTTCTCTCCAAGGATTGAAGGGGATCGTCTCTGCTTTGAACTCAATAGGGACGCTAGCACTTCCACCACTTGTATAAGCCGTATATAGCGACGTATCTAGATCAATTGTGATACTTGTCGTTGTCGCAGCTGTTACGGTGTAGTAGTCGCCTGTTAGCGTATTAGTAGAGAAATCAAAGTTATTTATGCTGTCACCGTCTGGGGAGACCATACCGACAACATCATCGATTGCAATTCGATCACCGGCCTTAATTGCCTGATTTCCAGTACTAATTACACAAGGATTTGCAGCAGTGATTCCTGTGATGTTGATAAAATAGTCGTTTAAACCTTTATTGATTTGATAGATAAACCCGTCATCATCACCAGCTAGTGTTTTCTGAACTGTATCGGTGATTCCAATCTTATTCCATAATTCCGTCGTGGTATCCCATGTTTCCCACGCGGGATCATTTGCTTCATAGATATCGTCCCATGTAAGAGATTGGCCTTCTTCTGTCTGTCCAAATACAGAGAATCTCTGATCGTATACAGACCATGTATTTTCTTCGTAGTTGTTGACCAATACTTTATTCTGCGTGTCGTTGGCTCCGTTTTCGTCTTTATATGAGAATAAAAACTGATCATCGCCACGATCAAATCCGCCATAAGTTAAATCAAATTTTGCAGATTCAATTTCGTCTTCTGTGAATGACGGGATCTTATTATCGTTTCTTTTCGACTGCCTACCGTCTGTTGCGATAATTCCAGTCTTACCAATTGATAACGTTAGATTATCCCATGTTACAGAAGAAAAAGGAGCGTCTGTACCCAGAACACTAGGTACTTTTCTAACAAAATAAGGGTTAAAGTTATCTCTAGTTTTCTCCAGTACCCAGTTAGAGCGCGTGAAGTTCATGATAATCTCATTACCGTTGATACTTACACCGTTGATATATTCGCTAGTATCTGCACGTAATAAGCCTGATCCTGTGGCATTAAACTTGTCACCATTTCCAGCTGCATTTCGAATACCAGAATAAAGAACACCTTGCGGTGTAAATACGCCACTAATTCTTGGATTGAAAAGATTAAGCCGTTCACCAAACCATTCAATAAACCAAGCATTCGTTAGCGTTCCGCCTGCATACGCTTGAAAATCCGCATTATCCAGGGTAAAACTTTGAACATCTGTACCATCAAAACTATAGATATCATCCAATCCAACCCCGGTAAAAAGGAATCGATCGGTCCCGTCTTTGAATGGATACGTTGTACCAGAAACATACTGCGCATTATCGGCTATTCCAAAACCGCCAGCTGGAGCCGATCCGGCATTAGTAAGCTGATCAAAGGTGTTTGTTCCAGAGTTGTACAGATATAAAAATTCCTGGCTTATAGCTAATAGCTGCGTTGAATTATCGCGCAGTGTGTGCTCAAAAATACCCATAACTCTAGATCCATCAGATAGTGGACCCGTTGAAAACTGAGTGAATCCCTTTCTAGACTGAAGAACTTGTCGGTAGATATATCCATTTGAGATGTTTTGAAACGCGTCCGCTGGCTGGAGATAGTTAACCCCCTCCTTCGAAACACCTGTATGATATCCTGTTATTTCGTAAACTTGCATTTATCCACCAAACACTACAAACCAAACTTGTTCAGGGTCGGATATAGTGGTAACAGCATTAGTTGCTGTAGCAAATATTAATTGTGTAGATGATTTATACCCTGGATTTAATGATGGTGCAACATACCATTGTCCTAGTGCAGTTGGATAAGTACACCCACCTATAGCTATATAATCTGCTGATGGTAATTCCAGTCCAAATGTAGCAGTGAAAAAACCTGCACTAGCTCTAGTAACCGTACAATTGTGCTTATAAAGTTCCGTTATTGTAAATCCTGGACCAGCTCCAATTGTAAATACACACATGGCACGTATTCCTAGAAGCTGCATTACTTGTGGATTAACACCGGAACCAGCTGTTTCGTTGATGTAAAACGGCTGTACATCCTGGTTGTTTACTGATTCTGTAGAGGTTAGTTCTTTTGCATAAATTAGCCCATCCATATCAGCTGCTAGGGATGGATCTGTAGGTGTTCCTCCAGAATCAGACTTTAGCATCTGCACGAATCGATGGTGCCCATCATTTCCTGCGGTGTCATCATCCCAAAAATGGTCAACGTTCATCGTTGTTTTGATGTAGTTTGTATTATCCTGCAGAATGGAGTTGTTCGCTTTTACTGATTTTGTTCCATCTGGAGCTGTTGTTTGCCAGGCCATTTACTTTCTCCTTAGAACCTTGGGAGGCATCTACTAATCTTTATTTGGTTATGAGTCCGTGTCAGCATCAATTCGCGCTGCTTAGCGAAGTTCTTAGAGATAATCTGCATTCTCTGCGGGTCAATACTATAGTCGGCTGCATAGTCCATTGCAGCGCCGTATGCGATGTATCTAAGCCAATGATCGAAGGGAAGTTCGTCTGTTCCACTCGTTGCAAAGTCTGGATTTCGTTTGTACCCGTAGATGTTCACCAAATACGTAGTATCTGGAATCGTTCGAAAGACAAACTCGTTTCCGTGATACAACATCTGCGTAGGAAATCCCGCTATAAGGACATCGGTGTTGTTGATGCCCCAATAGCCGTAGAACTCTCCAGGGTCTTGGAATATCTTCAACCTGTTCCAGGATACAGAGCTTCCTTCTGGGTCTTTAAGACTTATAATCGCCTCTGAGCCGATGTTAACGAACTCTGTAGAGGTATCATTACCTGGAAATGTGTAAACGCCGTCAGTGATCGTCTCGTCAATCTCAAAAGACAAGGTGCCCCACTGCTCGAACACCTTGAGATCGTCTGACATGGTCAAAGAGACAAAATCATTGATATATTGCAGCAATGTACCATTGTTTGAATCGGGATCGTTTTCGTTGCGACGCCCGATCGATAGTCTCATAATTCGCAATACATCTGCTATGTCTCTAGCCATGATATAATCCTATTAATCTTGGTAAATTGTTCGTAGCGCAAAACGGGGCTCTTTGTGAGAAAAGTATGTCTCGCGAGTTCCGTCTGCTTTATCGCGCCATTTCCAAACTGGAGTTCCCTTTTCTGAAAGGTAGCTTACAATATACTGTGGTAAATCGTAGACCTGACCAGGATGTAATGTTTTTTTAAAATCGATAATCGCGTTGCTAACGTACACATTCAGCGGGTTGGATGGCTGATCGACACGTCCGAATACAATACGTTGCGTTGGGTGAAGTTCCACGGGGCACGGTTTAATTGGATACCGACAAAGCTTAAGCTTTTTGTTCTCTGCGGATGCTGCTTCGTTGTACAAGCGGTAATCTCTGAGTGAAGTAAGGGGCATGTCTGAAATAGCAACCTTTTCTTCTTCAATCTTTACGGCCTTCTCGATTTCCCTGTCCATTACAGCTGTCATAGTTGGTTCCTCTTTAACTATGTTAGAATCTTTTTCTGGATATTTTCTAGGTCTTCCCATTGCGCCCTCAAGCGTTATATTGAAATTCTGTCTCTACTAAGTTGCAGTTTCCACCAGTCACATATGTTGGAAATGTCGTGGTATCAACTGGATCAAATGTTATATGATCTTCCAAAGAAAATTTATCAGTATCAGTTACTATTATTCTAAATTTGGAGTTGTTGATCTGGTCCATTCCACGTGGAACAGGAATTCGACCATTTAGGTCACTAAGACGCACGAAATCACCAGTAGAGTAACCGTGTGCTGCTGAAGTTGTCACAACACAAGGGGATGCATTCGTCATACTCGTAATGCTGGCTCTACGTGCTGTTTGTCCCATATTCTCCTAAAAGGGTGTCGGGCGCACAAGCCCGACACCATGTCACCAATTATTATTCTCTATTAACCGATGTCACCTAGGTTCACGACTTTGCCCATCTTGTAAATCTCAATATAGAATCTATCGCCGTCGCTACCCATAACATCTGTTCCAGCAGTTAGCTTGTACTCGACTGGGTCGTAGCTAAACTGATTCGGAACATACGGTGTCGTAGCGTATGGAGACACTTGTGGGTTGTTAAGGCTAATAACGTGTGTCTCGACAACAACACGACCACCAGCTACCCATGCGGTAAACGCTGTAGAGTCGATCGGCTCACCTGTCACTGGATCTTTCAGTGAGAAGTTAGTTGTATCTACAACAACAACGGCATATCTGTTGTTATTCAACTCATCCATTCCACGTGCCGTTGGCATGTCAGGACCAAGGTCCGTAATACGTACGATCTGATCAGTCTGCAAACCATGAACAGCTGTTGTCGTGATGACACAAGGATCAGCTAAACTCACCGCTGAAATTAGCGAACGAGTAGCAGCTTGACCACCGTCTGTATTAGCTACAGTGAAACCGTTAGTTGTTGGATTTAGGAAGTTAAAAGACTGAGCTGCTGCTGAGTCGATAACTTGTTGCTGATATGCTTCCGCGGCGTCTGTTTCATCACGAAACCAGAAAGACCTTGGTATTCCTCCAGCTGTTCCAGCCCAGTCTGTAAGGTTATTGAAAATAACCATATCAGCCTGAAACGGAAGATCGAGGGTATAAGCTGCACCACCTGAAACCAGACGGCGTGCTGCGGACATTGTTTGCCCATAAAATAGATCACTCATTGTTCAACTCCTTAAGCTTTGGTTGAAAGTAGTGTTACGATGTGACTGTCATCCAAAATCGCCGCGTTGAACCATGCAGAGAAGCCCATTGACTGGAATCGGTTTAGATAATCATTGAAACCAAGTGGCTTAAGGATCATTTCAGTGGATACCTCGTCGATGCCGACGTATCCGTATGCATTAGCACCAACAAAAGTGTTGCTGTACTGTGGTGGGCTATCAGTAGAAACGTTTACAAGTGTAGACGTTACCCATCGAGCTTCGTCCGTTGCGCCAAGTTCAGCCTGAAGAACAGCTTCTTGTGAACCGTAAGCAGCAGTAGAAATGAATGAGTCAAGGGCGCGGATATCTGGCTTCACATTTACGTGAGCAGTGACCCAAAATCCAGCCTCTACGGGTCCGGTTCCGAAGCGAGATGTGCCTTCGATGGTAGGAGTCATTTTTTCAGTATCGTTCTCGTCAAGGTATGCGATCGCACGGTCAACGTCGGCCTGAGTGAGCTCCGTAATGGCGTTTCCATTACTGCCATTGAGACAAGAGATCTGTGGAACAGCTGAACCCCAAACGTCGCGAGTAACCTTGTCAAGCATGGTGTGCATGCACTGTGAAAGATTGTCTGCGGTTTCGGATGCTGTATCATCTTCAACGATTAGAAGCACTTTACGAGAAAGTAGAACTACTTTACCGAATTCTTGAACTTGTACGTTGATGTCAAACTTCATGATCTGTTCAGGTGCTGGGTCTCCATCTTCAGGAAGAACAACAGGATCAGAGTTTAAGTTTTCTTGACGTCTAAACGCCATTGTATCAGTGCTTTTTGTCGGTAGGCTAAAAGCACGACCAAAAAGATTGTGAACGTTGCGAGGCTTCGAACGCTGCAATAGCGCACGATGTGCCCAACGATCGGCCATTGAGCCGTATTCGCTTGTAGTAGTTATTGAACTTGCCATTTATTTCATCCTTGGCCTACTTACGAACGCGCTTTGTCTGCCTCCAGGCTCGATACTCTTCATCACTCATTTGCATTACATCGACTGCTTGATTGACACCTGCCGCCTTTGGAACTCCCGTTGGTGATCCTGGAGCTTGCTTTTTAGCTTGTGGCTTTAAAGCTGACTGCTGTCGTGGAGTCAATGCTTGCATTAGAGTATAAGCTTCTTCATATCGATTGGATGCAGCTGCTACAGCTCCCGCAAGATTTGGCCTTTGTTGTAAAAATTGTGCTAAATCTTCGTCTACCATGCGTTTCTTTTCGGGATTAGATTTTACCCAAATCCTCTCCTCAATTTCGCGCATCGTATCTTCTTTTATCTGCTTGGCGTTCTGCTTTGCTTCTGCTCGAGTCACCGACTCATATTGTGCTTCGTCTTCCTCTTCAGGCTCAGATGTTTTCTTGTTCATCTGTTCCTTGTAGTACTGAAGCTCAATCTGTGCCCTCTGACTTGAAGCCTCTGCTTCTTGCCGTCTCTTACGCTCTTTCTGGACTGCTGATAGTGGGACGTGTCTTTCGACTACTTCCTGATTCTCTGTTGGCTCATTCTCATGGGCCCCTGGAGTCTCTGGAACTGCTTCCTCTATCACTTGGTCCATAACTTCTGTATTTGTTTCCGGTTCGGTGTCCGTCATTTTTTCTCCCGTTTAACGTTGTTTAACGACTTTACGAAGTCGATTTCATCGCGCCCTTTAATTGTAGGTAGGCGACACCTTTATTATTGAATTCTGGCTTGAGTTTTCCACTTGGACCCTTTGCGGGAACAATCCAAAGTAGTTCGCAAATTCCTCTTTCTGGACTGATCCAGTAGACAAGCGAGTTGCTTGTGAATGGAGGAAGTTTGAATGTTGCAATGGGCTGCGAAATATCAAACCTAGTGCTGTCGTGCTCGTTGAATTTAGCGTGTACCTGTAGAAACCAATTCTCTTTGATATGTGAGAGCTGATTGATACAATCTTCTACCAAGTCATCTATAGACTTTTTTAACGAGGTCTTCTCCTCGACTAGTTTCTTTGGTAAAAGTAGACCTGATCCTGGACACGTAACTAAATTCATTGTTCACCTGTAAAGCGGATTTACATTCCAGACATGCCGCGGAGCGAGTCTTCTTGCTTGTATGCTTTCTTCAAAAGCCGATTAGCTTTTTGCTGGTCCGCATTACCACCTGGACCACACATAGATTTTACTTTCTTTGGTGCGGACATTGGGTTTTTCTTCGAGGAATACATGCCTTTAACAGCGTTCATCGATGCTTTACCTTTCATTTTCAACCTCCTGGTTGAGTTGTTGCTGTGCTATCTGAACCTGCTGATTCTCGGAAGAACCCTCAGTTTCGGAATTGATTTGATCAGCTTGAGCATGAATAGTTTGCTGTATCTCTTTCTGATCTTCTTTTTCTTGCGCTTCGAGCATGTTGACGAACTCAAGAACCTTTAGAATTCTGTCGTCTTCTAGCGTAGCGATCTCTGTGATCGTTTTAGCTCGTGCTAGGGCAGCATCGGCTCTATTCTCTTCAGCCTGTGATGCACGTTCTGTCGCTAGTCCAATGTTAGAGATGACTCTAGCGCGGCGCTCTTGTGCTAGTGCAAGGTTCTGCTCTTTCTGACTATTGCCAAGCTCCATTGCGAGCCGCTCTTGCTCGTCAATCTTCTGCTGCTGAACTTGCTGCTGTTCCTGCTGCTTCTCGACAGCTTCTTCAAGATCAGACTTACCAGCCATTTGAAGAGCGTTGAGGATTTCACCCTGTGGAACATCGACAATCCCGTCTCTCTTAAGATTAACAAGCTCGTAGTAGTAAGCATCTTTCTGAGACTTGGAACGCACGCCCTCCTTGACCACAGCATCAAATTGTTCAAATTCTTGGTTGTAAAACTGCTCTGTCGGATCTTCGTTTATGATGCGTCGGACTTTTCCAGCTGGATACTTGTTTTGAATCACTTTTAAGATCAAAGAACCAAGGATTTGCTGCGAAGTATCGATGTTGTCGAAGACTTTGCGGTTTGACATTAAGTTTTGGGCAATCTGAACTTGAGCGAGACGACCGGAAACAAGAGTATTCTTCGCTTCCATTCCAACCGATGGCTCTGTGACGTTGCCGAGGGTGAGCGTTAGCTTGTCGAGTACCGCTTGGTACTCCATGATCGCTGGGTTGATATTCACACCTGACAGCTGCTCGACGGACGCAAGTCCAGCGGGGGCCTTCTCTGGATCAGCTGAAACACCGATGATACGATTTTGTCCCGACTGCTGGAGGTCAGTAGGATCTGGAACTGCACCGATGAGATACTTGTAACCGGTCGAGATGACGGAATCCATCATATCGATGATCTTCATGTGTCGTTTGTTGAACTGCCGCTGTGCGCTGTACTGGGACGCTGCCATGCCTTGGATACGCTGCGATGGCATCCAAATGGAGGGCTCCATGTAGCAAAGCATTGGCACAAAAGGATACGTTTCGACTATTCCGGTGTCGTCCTCACCACTCCATACGTCTTGACCATTTAACATTACGTGCAGATCAACGTAAGGGCGTCCCACTGTACGTATTTCGACATTCGGGAACTCGTCAAGATTTAGATTTAGAATCTCGGCATCCTCGCGGTCCTGTTGAAGCTTCTTAATGCCCTGCTTTAGTTGTCTTTTTTCGTCAGATGGTAGCTCAGTAATGTCACGATGAAAAGAATTGTCAAGATCAACAAGATATTCACGATTACGGGTAGTTCTACGGTAATACTGGTCATACGCAAGTAGATTTTTATTCCTGCTAAACGTTGTGAATTGTGGGTGATATGTCATGAACTTGTCATCACGAAAACCAGTTGCTACGTCGTCGATTACTTTCGGATCAACGTTGTGTAGCAGTTGCTTCGCAGACTCTCTATTAATCAGATCGCGAGTGATCGCATAACCGCAATCGCTAAGATCGATCGACTCAAACGTGGGATCTAGATAAAAAGAGTTGTATGTACGCTTATAGAATTTGATGTCGCCGTTGACGAAATCGTTCGAATAGTCCATCCGAATTCCACACAGCGCAATACCGCTCTTAAGCCCTTCGTCCGCTGCATCTAGAAAGTTGGGGTAGCCCTGGCCTTTGTCCCAAATGTAGTAAGATAATTCTGTGAATTGATCAGCTGTCTTTTGATCCGACCCTTCGACTGGGCCGTATATAATCTGGTTGACATTGTCTCTAAGATATCCAGAAAAATATTGAAGCGGACGACGTGTGATATTGAACTCGATCGGCTCGCGGCCTTCTGCTGCAAGTGCTTTGCGCTCGCGCTCTGACCACGTATAACCAGACGCTGCAAGCGTGTACACTTCTGCATCCTTGACAAAAGGCTGCCAATAGTCATGAGCATATCGGTAATTCTCAAGGAATTCTGATCGGATATCGTAATCTTCCAAAATACACCACTATTTTTAATACTATATAGATAGCATTTTTTACTTGTCGTGTACAGGATATTTTACTTGATATCGATGTATATTTTACTAATAGGCTGGATTGTAGATTAGATTCGCATCCTTCTAGACTCAACTGCGGCGCGGTGCTTGTCAAGTTCGCTACTTGTATTCACTGCTGATTCGACGCTGTTGACTGCTGCACAAGTATAGCGAAAACTGTCCGATGCGTTGCTATGAATATTGTGAAGCGGTCGATCTAAATATCTACCCTGAGGCTCTGACCACTGCTTTCGATACTTTCCAAGGCTCTCTATAAGCTTCTTGCATCTCGGACCATTAAACACACATCTAGCAAACTTGATCTTTGCGTGTGATATGCCTAAGTTTACGTCTGTGCGCTTAAGAACCCGAACGTTTATAGCTGTGTTTGCAAGCAGTCGACGAAAGTCTTTCTCGTAAGTGTTTTCAACGACAATCCCGTCCATTTTCGCGGCATCATGTGGTAAGAATATCGTTGATATCATGTAATTCTTTTCGCGAGTGATAAAATTGACGTAGAAGTCGACACCCTTGCGATTATCTTCGTAGTAGTCGATGATTCTAATCTCACCGTGGGCGCACTGGAAGAATATTATGGCCGTCAGGTCGTTTACACCGATATCCATCGCTACGTAAGTCGGCAGGAGAGCATCATAGGGACTAACGTTGAGTATTCGGCCTTCGTCGTAAGCTTTCGCGATGTACTCGGCATAGTAGTATGCGTCTGAGGAACTTAAAAAAGATTCTTGAATCGTGCTGGGAAATTCCTGACCCATCTTGTCGCCAAGTTCAGCCTTTTTTGCCGCATACCAGTTCTTTTGTTCAAGATCGAGCGTTATTCCCGCCTCGTTTTCGATCTTTTCAAAATAGTCTGTGAGATCCGTATCCCACTCGACCTTATTCTTCATTCTATAGAGTGGCTCTTCATGCCATGGGTAAAAAAATAGCTTGTAAGAGAGGGGATTATTCTCATCGTGCTCTTCTGTTGCAGCTGTATTTACCATCGCTGCAAAGTGTCCATCTGAACCCTCGCCAGTGGATTCGATGATCGCTATTCCCGACTGCGATAGCGTATTAAGCGTTCCGGTGACGATCTCCTCGGCCTTCTGCGGGCTTCTAGCGCACGTCTTACCGAATTCTGAGATGAGTACAAGCTGGCATGTTCCACCGCGAAGTGTCGTGTCTACACGAAGAAAGCTGCCGTTGCTGAAAGTGATTTCATGAGCAGAGTGTTGCACTATCCCAACCGGCTTAAGTTCATGAGGCATGTTTTCGAGTGCATGTCCGATGATTCGCTTGAAGATGTGCTGTGCGTGCTGAAGGGAGTAAGAGACGATACCGCATGACATATTAAAGTTGAATAGAGCTTCGTCTAGGAGATAGAGCACCGCAAACGTTGAATTATGAGATACGTAACCTTCAGCAATGAAAGTTTTTGTAGAAGTTTGTAAGTCTACAACTTCACCTTCTCCAATCTCTTCGATATTTACTACTGTAGAAAACGGCCCGTCTTTCACTTGTGGCATTTCTTTTCCATGCCACCATGTTCCTTTGATGAATTTAGTTGGTCGAGTTATTCCAACTAACTTAATGATTTCATCAACACGACCAACAACAATTTTATTTACTGGATTACTTCCAAACTTTGACTTTCTCTCTGCCTTGTCTATTTCAATTCGATAATTATACTTTCTGTCTTTAAAATATTTCTCCATTCTTTCAAAGACATCACCATCAAGTTGACTAAGACCAATCGATCCACCTTGTCTGCTGCTTTTTGCTAGAGATCCCTCACCGTCGAGCATTCCGCTCATCCAACCATCGTCAAAACTTCCTTTTTCCCAAGTATCAGTTACAACTCGCCTTATTTTATGCCCTACTTTTAATCTATTCTTTGGTTCTCCGTTGATGCTTCTCCAGTGATAATCTGTCGAACTGTTACGAGTTAACCATCGATGTTCACCAGTGCAAATTAGAGTTTTTCCGTTATCGAATGTAATCTTGTAACGAGTTGCTATGTGCTTTCGAGTTGCCTCAACGATAGCCGGTCTAAGTCGTCGTCGCTTTCCTCTTTTTTCAGCAAACTCGTCCGTTCCAATGATTCCATCGCCAGGTTTTAGGTCAGCAATTTTTACCCAAGTGAACTTATCTGTTAAAACAAGTGTTTCAGGATCTAAGCACATTCCGAGCTGCCGGGCTTTCAATATCAGATTACGTGTATGCAGATTATCGAAGACATCTTCCTGCACGTCGGTCATCACAAACTTTATGTCATTTCCGTCTCGATCGACGATTCGATACAAGCTATTCATTCGATAGCGCTTGTCGTGCAATTGCGCTAAATCGACTTTACCAACCAACTGATTTCTCTTTTTTATCGAGCTTGTCGAGCTTCTTTTGTAGTTCTTTGTTTTGTGCGGCTAAAGCAGCCATCCCAGCAAGCGTTCCGCCAAGTGCTTCGACTTCTTTTTGTTCTGTGTTGTATCGCGACTTCTTAGCTTTTGTAACTATGAGCTTTGCAGCGTTGAATGCTACACCCGGCTCATCGTCTTTGCGATCTAGAAGCGCTTTGAGTGTGTCGTATGAGGATTCTAGCTCAGCATCTCCCATCTGGCACATTGCTTTTTCGCGGGCTTCGACAACTTCTGGGTACACGTCTAGAAATTCGTATACTGCGCGTGGCGAACACTGTAAGTGTTTCGATACATGCCGTACTTTACCTCCGTACTGAAACATTAGCTCAATGATCTCTTCGACTGTCGCGACTTTTTTTCCAGATATTGCCATTCAATTATTTCCTCTTCTTGCATCTTCTTCAATTTTGATCGTAATGTCTGCTATTTCTTCTGCAATTCGGTCTACTGCACTGAAATTATGTACACTAATCGCGTTGTGAATCGCAGCGACTTTGTCGCGTATGATTTCGCACTGGCTTTTGATATACCAGCCCTGCATGTCGTCTTTTTGATCCATCTTTCTCCCGATTTTGTCGCGTGCCAATTTTTAAGTATCTTTGCTGCTTTGATCTGAAACGTACTTATCTAGCGCTTTGAGTGCGTAAGTGCTAAATGCGCTGTTTCGTTCCTTTTCTACAAAGCTGATAGCTCTACTGTACTTTTTTTCGTTCGTCTCTGGATCAAAATATTCTGTTGAAGGTAGCAAAATCCACCGCTTTCCATCTTTCGAGAAGTATGCACATCTAAAAAAATCTTGTGATTTCGATGGATTGGTGTCGTGGATGCGAAAATCTGCGAAACCGCGGAGTGATCCACTAGTAAATTGTTTAAACTTCAAGCACTCGATAGTCATAGCTAGCCTGCAATTTCAGTTTGAAACGATATCTTATAGAATTCGTTTTTTACAAAGAACTCTAAATCTACGAAAAAAAATAGTTGCTTGTCGTCGTCGTCGTCATCTTTAAAGTTATTTTCGTGAAACATCGCGCTATGAGCATTGAAAATATCATCGTATATTTCGCCTGAGTCAATTATTGACTCTATATGACAACAGAAATCTTCAACTTCACTGATATCAATTTCAGAATAAATAGCCTTCATGCACTTAGAACAAAAGCATTTGTAAGCTCTCTCGCCGTCGCAGAAAAAGCAGCCCTCTTCTTCAATAGTCAATCTTCAATCTCTCTGATTGTGATCACAGTTTTAGCCTCTTCGCCGTAGATTTTCTTAGAGTGAACTTGAGCTATTTGTCGATCGTCTACCCATAGAATTCCGTTTCCTACATCAAAAAGTGCCTTCAATAAATTATCAATATCAGGTGTATTTACGTGATAGATATCATCTTTTCTGCACTTCAAGCGTTCGAATACAAAAATTACCGTTATGTCAATAATTCCTTTGAGTGGTTCTTTGCTTCCGTACGATTCTTGCAGCTTGTACCGTTGCTTTTTGTGAATCTTTGCTTGAGAATTGTAAACTCGATTGCAAGATCGAAGAAAACGCGGCCTGGCTTTAGGTATCGGCTTCCCGTCAAGAACTATGTTTATTTCAGCCATGAAATCCTCATGTAAAGCGGCTTTACAGCGGTAAAGTGTGGTATTTTACAACATGTACTTAAGATTTTAGTTATCTCTGTCTCGTGCTAGGCTTGGCTTTACGCCTGTTTTACGCCTTCAAGATCTTCATCTCGCTCTGCTAGTATTTTAGTTGCAGCTCTTCAATTATTTTATGCATGTATCCTAAGACTATTTTTATTTTTAAGTCGCCAAGCTGTTCTTGAATATTTTGCAATTCAGAGTATCTTAATATTCTTTTAAATCTTGGCATGTTGTGGATTTCATCTCTTCTTAAAAGCAGTGTGAGCTCTTTTTCTCTTAGAGTTACTATGTCACTATCTGGTGAAAATTCATTCATGTATGTTCTCCATCTATCCGTCTCTGTTCTACAATCGTCGTGAGAGCCATTTAAAAGGCCCCTGGCGGCATTGGTTAGTTTATTCGAGTCTTTTTGCGAGTCATCGATTAAAAGCCAGCAGGGGCTAACTGTGTGGGTTTAGTGCGATTCCTCTATCTCAACTCTCATTCTTTTACGTAGGGATTCAAAATACTTAATCATAAGTTCATCGATTTCTTTTTCCCAAGTATCAAAGAACCCCTTACACATCATTTGAGCTGTTTGTATAGCTACATCAACTTGCAATTCAAATTCATGGTCACATTCGAAGTGCTCGCGCTTATTTGCAGTATTTTTTATTGATAATTCCATCATGCTACTAATTGCAATCCCAAGACGTGTCCAATCTCCGTGCAGCATTTTATGGTGCGATTCCATAATTAAAGATATTTCATACGTTGAGTCACACGAAATTCGAGCCGGCTTAAGCTTGTATTTTTTTTCAATTTCCTTAATTTCTTCTCTTAGTCTCTCGATTTCATTTTTAATCATTTACACACACTCCATTTGCGTTTTTCTTTTATAATGTTCTAGATTGCTCGAAAATGAGTGCGATGGAAGATTGTATTTCAGTGTTTCTTCGTCGTTTCCAACTCTAAATTTTACATA